>Ga0075117_1001490_pt1 | contig 14372 bp, 15 predicted proteins | sample AntAceMetag02UKJ_FD_69789 | JGI IMG/M metagenome (GOLD analysis project Ga0075117, IMG submission 69789) | Saline lake microbial communities from Ace Lake, Antarctica - Antarctic Ace Lake Metagenome 02UKJ | ecosystem: Environmental > Aquatic > Non-marine Saline and Alkaline > Saline | place... | reverse complement strand
CAGACTCACGGCGACGAAGTCATTGTTAGACATGGAATGTCTCAGCAAGGGATAGGGCGAATTGACGGAGAATTGCTTGACACGATGAAGCGGTTAAAAGCTGAACGGAGTCACTTCAATTCGCGATTGTTGAGTCACCGAGGGATTCATGAGTATTAAGAATCGCGTCCACGAGATCGTTACTTGTTCAAACATTGATGCACGACCATATCAAAGACGGGTTGTGGTCAAAGTCTTGCAGATGTTCGATGGTTCGCACAGCAATGTTGCGGGAGAATTGGTATCTGCCGCTCGCTCGGTGATGATTGAGTCACCGACTGGGGGTGGTAAGAGTTGTATGCGGTTGTTGATTGCGAAAGCACGGCAAGTTCATGCCGGAGCAAAAGTCGGCTGGGTCGCCATGCGACGAAACTTGTTGCAGCAAGTGCAAGTTGAAAATCGGCGGCACGGGATCAATGTCGATCTCCAGACGATCAGCATGTTCGAGAAGAATCCTCCCTCGGATATTGACTTGCTGGTCGTTGACGAAGTGCATCACGACGCAGCGACATCCATGACGCATCTCCACAACGTCATCCAGTAAAAATGGGTTCTGGCCTTAGCAGCAACGCCGTTCCGTAGTGACCTCGCACGCCTCTGTTTTGATAAAATCCTCAAAGATGCTGGAGTTCACCGGCTGATTCAGGACGGCTATCTGGCTCAGTACGACCACTACACCGTGCCAAAGTGGGAGGTGTCACAATTCGCCGACCATTTCTGTGTCGACTTTAAACGCTGGGGAAAGTCAATTTGTTTCTTTCATACAGCGTACGTTCCGCACATCTCGAAGACAATATTCGCGAATAAGTTTTGGTGTGGCGTAGCTTTTTTTGTGAGCGGAGGGGCTTGTGGCGAGGGATTTTGTCACACATCGACTTCATGTCTCGACATGCTGAATGAAGAAAGTTCAGAGCGGCGTCAGTGATGACTCGCGATTTCCTCGCTTGTCGTGTTGGATGGTTGGGGATCAATTTACGACGGCCGACTTGCGGGCCGTCGACCGTGGTGCCGGTGTTGCGTCAAGTGTTGCGAGGTACCAACCGGCTGGCAAGGTGTCCTGTTCAATAAAACTATTTTGGGAAGAGTTACGACAATGCTCGTCGACGTAAGTCGATTTCTTTTCGAGTTACGTCGATTGCCTTTGACGTAAGTTGTTTTGCAATTTTTCCCAGTCTGGACAATGCCAGCGGCTCCTCCGATGTCTTCTGTATCGCTTGTTCATTTACGTGGCATCACAGGAGAAATAGTATGGCTCGCAGGAAGCAAATCAGGAAAACTCAACCCGAGGCACGTCGTCCGAAAGGACTGACCGATGGGCAACGCACCTATCGATCAGGCGGCCGGAGTATCGTCACGCACTAGGTCGGAGCCGTGCCGATTCTCAACCGACTTCTGGAACGTATGCAACTGCAACAGTTGCTTAGCAAACATCTGCCCCCAGATGACGGGCGAACAAAGATCGACACGCCGCGTATCGTGTTGCTGTTGCTGAAGAACCTGCTGATCTCACGAGAACCCATGTCTGGCGTCGCCGAATGGGCTCAGAACTATGGCCCTGAACTGTTCGATCTGTGGCCACACGAACTGAAACATCCCTCATACAGCTTCTGTATATTCTGACGGTGAGCGACGATGGCGGTGTGCCGGTCTACTTTCAAACGTCGAGCGGCAATGTGGCGGACGATCAAACACATCAGGCCACGTGGAAGCTGATGGCCGAACTCGTCAAGCGCCCCGATTTCGTTTACGTGGCCGATTGCAAGCTGGCCACCACCGCCAACATGTCGACGGCAACAGGCCGGTCGCGGTCGTCCGACGAAGGACACGAAGTATCATCGCCGCGTCGAATCACGTTTTGATATTCACTGGCAGATCAACACCGAAACGCTGGCTCAGGCGGCATCCGGTGATGGCGTCTTCCCGCTGATCACGAACGTCACCGACTGGGAGGCCGAGGGCATACTCAAAGCCTACAAACGTCAGCCGATCATCGAAAAACGATTCTCACAGCTGAAGACCGATTTTCACGTCGCCCCCGTTTATCTGCAAAGCGTGACGCGCATCGCAGGCCTGCTGGCGGTCTACTTCTTCGCGCTGATGCTGCAGGCACTGCTGGAGCGAGAACTGCGTCAGGCGATGTTGTCATCCGAGATCGACACCCTGCCGTTGTACCCGGAAGGACGCCACTGTCCTCGACCGACGACGCGCCAGATTCTGGATGTCTTCGAGGCAGTCACACGACAAACGCTCTACACGACAGAGAACAATGATCCCGAAATCTTCAACACAGAACTCGCGCCCATCCATCTACAACTCCTGAAACTGCTCCGCATACCCGCCAGCGAATACCGCCCCTGAAAAACGGAACGGAACGCCAAACGTAATTCCAAGATATTGTCTAACAGATGTGCGGAACGTGAGATATGCGATACGTTTTACCCGCATTTCCGTTTCTGTTTGTGCTTTGCAGCCGCACGTTCCGTGACGACTCCGCGAAGACGAATCGCCTGTCGCGCTTGACGATGCGATTGGCCGCGTTGGCTGTGGTGACCGTGGCGGTGAGTAGTCTGCGAATCTGTCCGCACAGCTTGTCCTATTTCAACGAGGCGTCTGGCGGCCCGGAAAACGGTGGCTTTCACCTGCTGTCCAGTAACGTTGCGTGGGGACAGGATCTGACTGCGCTTCGTGACTGGCTGGACGACCATCCCGAAGTCGATCAACTGGGACTTGCCGTGCATTGCAACTTCGATCCTCGAGCGTTGGGAATCGAATTTTCGCTGCCTCCCGCTGGCGGTGCAGTGGCTGTCGATCAATCAACACTGCGGTCACCCCTGCAATGGTATGCCGTCGATGCGAATCTGTTATACGGGTATCCCTACATGATTCCCGATGGCAACGGCGGACGATTCCGCGCGTATGATCGTCAGTTTCAATGGTTCCGACAATTTGTGCCCGTCGCCAGAGCCGGTTATTCGATCAACATTTATGAGCTGTCCCATGACGATTTGCGAGCAGCGGGGTTCACGGTGGAACCGGATGCAGATCATCTTCCGTAGGTATCAAACGGATCGAGTCGCCCTCGGTTGTCTGCTTGTTCTGCACGCGGCTTTGCTTGTGTTTTGTGCCATGCGGCATAGCTTCTGCTGGACGGAATCTGGTTTGTTGCCGTCCGGAATCATTGATTGGCAGTACGGAGACTTCGCGGCGTATCGAGTGAACCCGCCGCTGCTTCGCATGTGGGCTACCTTGCCGCTGCTGGCGCTGGACATTGATATTCCGTACTACGGAGCCAGTACTGATCCTCGTCATCGGCCGGAATGGGATCTGGCGCAAGCGATGTTCCAAACCTACGGTACTCGGACGTGGGCTTGGCTGACGGTCGCGCGAATGATGTGCCTACCGTTTTGCCTGATTGGGATGAGCGTCGCTGCCCGCTGGGCGGGAGAACTGTTCGGCCGCGAAGCCGGTTTGGCGGCGGCCGCCCTGTGGGCGTTCTCACCGTGGATGCTGGGCTACGGCTGCCTGATGAGTGGTGATGCTCAGGCGGCTTCGATGGGCCTCGTGGCGTTGTACACGTTTCGTCATTGGACAAAAAACGTGTCTCTGGAATCGTCATGGTTGCTCGGGGTGGCAGTTGGAATCGCAGTGCTGATGAAATTCAGTTGGCTGATTCTGTTCGGCCTGCTGCCGCTGATGTGGGCGGTGATTCGGTGCGGGCAATGGTTGCAGCGAAGTTCCAAATCAAGTTCGTGGGCCTTTCCGTCGTGGGCAGAGATTGCGAGGCAAACCGGACTGGCGACGTTTGGATGCCTGACGTGCCTGCTCGTCATCAATTTAGCCTATGGCTTTCAGGGAACAGGGATATCTCTGGGAGATTTCGAATTCATCAGCAAAGCTCTGGCGGGCACAGATGGCTGGCAGCCTGACTTCTTCAGCGGAAATCGATTTCGCGATGGTTGGTTGGGGGCAGTTCCCATGCCGTTTCCGGAAGATATGATCATCGGTCTGGATCTTCAAAAGTGGGATTTCGATCGTGAACGCTCGTCCTATTTTATGGGCGAATGGCGAAATTTCGGCTGGTGGTATTACTACGTGTTCGGTCTGGCCGTCAAAACCCCCATTGGAACCTTGCTGCTACTGTTGATCGCCATTGTCGGGGTGATCTGCCGACGGTCTTGGCGCGAATCTTGGGAGGACGCTCTGGTTCTTTGCCTTCCTGTGGCCGTGATTCTGCTACTGGCCAGTGCGGAAACTGGACTGAATCGGCATACGCGCTATGTGCTGCCTGTCGTACCGTTGTTGATAATTCTGTCGAGCCGCAGTTTTCTGGCCGTGAAGTCACCGTCATTGGGGATTCGTTGGCTGGTTTGCGGTTGTCTGGCTTGGACGGTTTTCAGCAGTCTCGGTATTTATCCCCATTCTCACAACTATTTCAACGAGCTCATCGGAGGTCCGCGCAACGCGAGCAAGTACATGAACGCCAGCAATCTGGATTGGGGCCAAGATCTGAAGGCCGTCAAGGGATGGTGCGAACAACATCCGGAAAAACGTCCGGTCTTCGTGAGTTCCTACCCAACAGCGCCTAATCCCAACGACATGCAGATTCCCGCCACCGGAAGGGTGCCCACCATACCGCCGTTTCGGACTGGCTGGCGTTCTAAGGCTGCTGCTTTTCAACGATTTCCCTCCGGCTGGTATGTGATCGACGCAGAGAATCTGATTCGGCAACAGGGCGACTATCGCTATTTGGAAAACGTACCGGTTGACGAATACATCGGGTCTGCCTTCCGCGTGTTTCACGTGACAGAAAAAACAGCTCTGCGATTGCAGCGACAATTCCATGACGAAAGGCCATCGCCGTGATGTGCTCCCCCACGCGGTGATCCGAGCCTAAACTCGTAACGGCGATGCCACGATCGTCTATAGAACCGCAGCGAAAATGCAAAGCGCATTCTTGTGTTTCTGTGGGCGGACAAAAGTTTTCCCGAACAGCGCTGGCATCTGGGTTGACCGTCTTGCTGCTTCGCATATTCTCGAAGAAGTCAGGGACGGCTGAATCATGTCATCAGCCATTCCTGCTTCCGACTCTCTGTAGTGAGTTTCACATGTCTTGAATATCTGCCGTGGCGCGCGGCAGAAGCCACATCCAATTCCCAAGAAGGAGTTCTCCGATGGTCGAACACACACGTATCTCACAGATTCACTCCATGGCTGAATGCAATGAGTTCCAATACCTGCTGCTGGGGGATGTTCGAGACATTCTGGATGAGACGCCGGATGAATCCAATCGGAAATGGTTGTTGGCAGTGCTGGATGTGCTGGTCTGCCTGATGCCGCGAGAACGACATCTCCACGATCAACGTGGCGGCTACATGAGTGAAGTCTTAGAAGCCTTTCCGGCGTGGAGCCGTAAAGTGATGCAGCTGCACTTGAAGAAGCTGCAGCTGGACTATTCGTTGCGAGCGTGTCGTGATCACATTCGGCGTGAAGAATCATGGGTCTCGATCGCTGACCAATTGAGCTGTGAATTACGCGACTGGATGAGGATCTTCAAAGAGATTCACCAAGCCGAATCAGCATTGCTCATGGACGCGATGCTGCTGAACACAAGCCATCGTGACTAACACAGAACATCGCTGGACAGCGCCAGTTTAGGCGACGTGTGATTAAAAACGCTCGTGGAATCGAAACACGGGATCGAGTCTCCCTTCTCCCCCGACGGGGAGCAGGTGGCCGAAGGTCGGATGAGGCGCCTCGGTGCATAACCGCCGCAAAAGCCAATGAATCGTCGAACAAAACCCCTCACTCTAGCCCTCTCCCCGAAAAAGGGGAGAGGGGACAATCGCAGTCAATCCTCCAGGCGCGAGCAAAAAGTGGCAATGTCCAATTAGGCACGCAATTCGCAGCCCAATTCGCAGCCCAATTCGCAGCCCAATTCGCAGCCCAATTCGCAGCCCAATTCGCAGCGCTGGCGTTGGCCGATTGTCTGTCAGCGTTTCGTTTTCTGCAGAGTTGACTGCCGACTCAAAATGATCAGGGGAAAACAAAAAAAGGGCGGCCGAAAATCGGCCGCCCAGTTGCTCGCATTGATCGTCGCCGCCTCACCACGAGGCTGGATGCTGTGACTACTCTGGCAGAATCACACTGTCGATGACGTGAATGACGCCATTGCTGGTTTCGATGTCAGTGGCCACGACTTTCGCACCGTCAACCATCACACCGCCACTACCAACTTTGACAGTGACTGACTTGCCGTTGACTGTCTTGGCTGAGGTCACCTTAACGACGTCGCTGGCCATGACCTTTCCGGCAACAACATGGTATGTCAAGATGGCGACCAATTTGTCTTTGTTTTCTGGCTTCAACAGAGTCGCGATTGTGCCTTCTGGCAGTTTTGCAAACGCTTCGTCTGTTGGAGCGAATACGGTGAATGGACCTTTGCCCTTCAGAGTGTCGACGAGGCCAGCAGCCTTGACCGCAGCAACAAGTGTGTTGAACGATCCCGCTCCGACAGCCGTGTCAACAATGTCTTTGTCTGCTGGCAAGATAACGCTGTCGATGACGTGAATGACGCCGTTACTGGTTTCGGTGTCGGTCTTGACCACGTTTGCACCATCGACCGTGACTTTGCCGTTTTTGACTGCGATGTCGACCTTTTGACCCTGAACGGTTGTCGCTCCGGTCAACTTGACAACGTCCGCGGCCATCACCTTTCCGGCGACGACGTGGTAGGTAAGCACAGCAATCAGTTTGTCTTTGTTACTTGGCTGCAGCAGGCTCTCCACAGTCCCTTTCGGCAATTTTGCGAAAGCTTCATCAGTCGGGGCGAACACAGTGAACGGTCCCGGCCCCTTCAGTGTTTCGACAAGCCCGGCAGCTTTGACTGCAGCAACCAAAGTGTTGAATGAGCCAGCCCCGGCAGCCGTGTCGACAATGTCCTTTGAAGCCGGATGAGCGGCGAACGGACGAGCAACAGGGTGAGCTGCAAACGGTTGCGATGTCGTGATGAATGCTGATTGCGTTTGGTGACATGGTGTTTGAGTCATGATCACTCTGCCACCTTTGCACTTGTCGCCAGCGGTTGCTGAAGCGGCGAACATTGCGACCGTCGTGAGAGCCATAAGTGTTTTCATTGTCGTGTTTCCTTGAGAGCTGAGTTAAGAGCGAAGTTGACTGTGTGTGAAAGTAAACCCGGATGGGACTGGGGAGGTTGTAGGTGACTCAAAATCGTCGACCACAAAATTTCGAGTGAAATTTGTCAAGCTGCTTTCGGGAAATCAGCAGACGATCCGCAGCTCGTCAAGCAGATAGCCGGGAAGACGAACAAGTCCCAGCGGAGCTCGAACCGGAGCAACGTCGATCATGATTCGACTTCACTACGCACTTGCGGCGGATTAGCTGCTGAACGAAGAGGCGCCATGCGACCGCTCCTCGGTCTTTAGGGCGGGCGCGTTCGGTGAGAGTGATTTCGTCCGGGGCAAATTTTTTAGAACGACGCCTGCTGAAGTGATCGACGGGAGACCTGCGCTGTAAAGCCTTACGCCAGCTACTTTCCACTCACAGAATCTGCTTCGAGCAGATCAATCTGTCGGAGAATGTCCTCAGCTTCCGCAGACATTGCCGCATAGCCCTTAATGTCACCCTTGCGTTGCAGATCGCGAGCAGATTCGAGTCTGCGAGCGTAGTCCTCGTGAAGATTCTTCAACGGATCTTTTTTGAACAGCCCAAACATTGTTTCGCCTTCGCAGGTTGATTTTCAAACACGCGGTGAGCTTCGTTTCTAGACACATCACCGCCGGTGTCCACAGGACGCTTTGAGTATAGTTTCATTCTGGTTCCGTGAAACGCCCAGAATTTTCTAGGCGGGAGGAAGCAGCAGTTGAATTGGCGACGTTGGGCGGCAGTAGCGATCAAGGCGGGCCGTTCTGCACGGAAACTGATGCACAGGTGCGCTGGCGGATGAGTGAAACCGGGAAGGGTGGCCGGGGTTGGAGCGCGGTACGAGCGAAACCCCGGAGCTTCCTTCGCAAGCTCAGTCCAGCCCGGGCACCCTACCCTACAACCAAACACCGAAATCCATCAGCGCACCCCAGATGTATGAGTGCTTACACCGCCTGAATTGACGCCGGACGATCACAGCAGACAATGAGCGGAATCATTGCTGTCTGCCTAAAAATAACGAATCGAGAAATCCATTAGCATGCAACCGACAAATGTGACTCAAGCAATTGGCTCCAATCTCCAGCTCCGCCCCCTGTTGCGTAGATCGGCCGGGGCGATGTGTTTATCCGCCACCGTTATTTTCGCGTTGTCGTTAGGCGCGACGGAACTTGCCGCCCAGTCAGCGAAGACGCCGAACATCGTTGTGCTCTTGGCGGATGATCTGGGCTACGGAGATTTAGCGTGCTGCGGAGCGGGGGACATGCAAACCCCACATCTAGATGCGTTCTTCAAGCAGGGCATGCAGTTCACGAATTTCTACGCCAACTGTCCCGTGTGCTCACCAACTCGCGCCGCGCTGTTAAGTGGCCGGTACCAAGAATTCGTGGGAGTCCCCGGCGTCATTCGGACTCAACCGGAAAACAACTGGGGTTACCTGAACCCAAACGCCAAGCTGCTGCCGAAAGTCGCTCAGGCAAACGGTTACCACACCGCCATTGTGGGCAAGTGGCACCTTGGCTTGGAATCTCCCAACACGCCCACAGAACGAGGCTTCGACCATCTGCACGGTTTTTTGGGCGACATGATGGACGACTATTACAACCATCGCCGGCATGGCAACAACTACATGTATCGAGACCAGCAGCAGATCGATCCTGCAGGTCACGCCACGGATCTGTTCACGCAGTGGTCGATCGACTATCTCAACGAACGAAAGAAATCGGACCAACCATTTCTGTTGTACCTAGCCTACAACGCTCCTCATACACCAATTCAACCGCCCGCAGAATGGGAACAGAAGGTTCTGGCCAGAGAAACAGGAATCGATGCGGCACGAGCGAAACTTGTCGCGCTGATTGAACATCTGGACGATGGGATCGGCAAGGTGTTGGCCACGTTGAAGATCAATGGTCAGGCGGAAAACACGATCGTCGTGTTTACGTCAGACAACGGAGGTCAACTGAATGTGGGAGCCAACAATGGTTCGCTGCGAGACGGCAAGCAGAGCGTTTACGAAGGCGGCTTGAAAGTTCCCACGGCCGTTGTGTGGCCGGGCAAGATTCAGCCGGGAACAATCAGCGAACTCCGAGCGATGTCGATGGACATTCTTCCCACAGCGTTTGCTGGGGCCGCCATTCCAATTCCGTTTGAAATCGAAGGTCGCAGTTTTCTGCAGACACTGCAAGGCCAGCTGCAGCCACCGCTGCGTCAGCAGATGTTTTTCTGTCGGCGTGAGGGAGGTCTACGTTATGGCGGAAAGACAATCGAAGCCGTCATCGACGGTCCCTGGAAACTGCTGCAGAATTCTCCGTGGCAGCCACTGGAACTGTATCACATCGAGAATGATCCGCACGAAGAAAGCAACGTCGCTGAAAAGAATCGGTCAGTCGTGAATCGCCTGAACGCAGCGATGCGCGTTCAGCTACAACGCGGCGGACAGGTTCCGTGGCAAAATCCAAACAAGGCCGATTAGAAAAATGAATTTCACAGACGGATCTTCAGAAAGATTTTGATTGAAGGTGCAACGATTGCTGAAGCACGTCGTGACGACGCCAACCGTACTGAGTCGCCAGCCTGATTCTAGAAATGACGACCGTTCGACTGACTGATTCAGCGTTTTATCGCTCGTTGGCAATTCAGCAGCGATGGATTCAGCCGCGTCAAAGAAAACTAGGAACGGACATTGCGACTGCGTACCTGTCGCTCAAGTCAGCGAATTTGACGGTAACCAATGTGAATGACTTGAGTTTGCGGGGCAATTTCCAGAGGATCTGCGAACAAAGTCGTCATGCCGCTGCAAAGCTTGTGGCGGCACTGCAGTGTCTCGAGATGACAGTGTTCTGTCCTGTCGTTTCAGGATCGACGGAATTCTAGTCAAAGTTGCTGGATCAGAATCAATGAGCGAAAAGTTATGTCGTTGGGGAATCATGAGCACCGCGGGAATTGCCATGAAAAACTGGCATTCCATTGCGGCCTCAGGTAACGGTCAGGTCGTAGCCGTCGCCAGTCGTTCGACCCAGAAAGCTCAAGCGTTCATCGACGCCTGCCAAGCTTCGGTGCCGGTCCCGCAACAAGTGGATGCGCTGGGAAGTTACGAAGAACTGCTGGCTCGTAAAGACATCGACGCTGTGTATGTGCCTCTGCCCACGGGCGTTCGTACCGCATGGGTCGTGAAGGCGGCCAATGCAGGCAAGCACGTGATGGTGGAAAAACCGTGTGGAGTGACGGCGGCTGACGTGCAGTCCATGATCGATGCATGCGACGCGAACAATGTGCAGTTCATGGACGGCGTGATGTACATGCACAGTGCTCGCATGCCAAAAATTCGCAAGGTCTTGGACGATGGTGAAAGTGTGGGGCAAATTCGCCGCATCGCCAGTCAGTTCAGCTTTTGTGCGGATGAAGAATGGGTGGCTAGTAATATTCGAGCCAGCAGCAATCTGGAACCAGCTGGCTGCCTTGGCGACCTAGGATGGTACACTATTCGCGCCACGCTGTGGGCCATGAACTATGAAATGCCGACGGAAGTTCGCGGACGAATTCTGCATGGTGCGAAGCGTCCCGATAGCCCTGACGATGTGCCGATGGAATTCCAGGGCGAAATGCACTTTGCCAGTGGCGTATCGGCTACCTTCTACAATTCCTTTCGCGGCAATCATCAGCAGTGGGTCAACATCAGTGGAACCAAGGGCTATGTCGAATGGAAAGACTTTGTGCTGCCCTACTTTGGCAACACCGTTTCCTTCGACGTCGCCAACCACGACTTTGTGGGCAATGGCTGTCGCTTCAACATGGAAAAATATCTGAAGACGATTTCGGTTTCGGAATTCAGCAACAATGCCGAGACGGCTCAGGAAACAAATCTGTTCCGAAACTTTGCCACGATCGCACTCAGCGGCAAGATAGATCGGCACTGGCCAGAAATCGCGTTGCAGACTCAGCAGGTGTTGGACGCAGCACTCAATTCGGCTCGGAACAACTGTCAGCCAGTGATGTTTTCGTGACCGTAAACAGCAGATTTCAGATTTCAAATTTCAGGACGATTTTGAAATGTTTGTATCGCCGCGTGGGCATCGCTAAGCGGTTATACGAGAACTGCCCAGCAAAGGCTGCGATCACAACTCCCCTTCCCACGGCGGATGAGCCAACACTGCAGGGATGACGGCGATCAGCAGGATCACCGCGAGACCAACAACGCCTGTCATCAATCGTTGGCGACTTGGTTCAGCCGCGCTGTCTTTGCGAATCGCAGCAAACAGGGCCAGCGGAGCTAGCACAACCAGCGCGTAGCTGTAGCTCGGTACGGACGACGAAGAGCTGGCGTGGCCGATGAACATCAGGTTCGCCAGCATCGTCACGAACACCAGTTGCAAGCCGACCGTTGAACGCTGTGCGTTACTTTTTCCCAGCAGTAAACTGCCGGCCAGCGATGCCGTCAGTAGGCCGGCAATCTGAGCGAACTTCAATGCAAAAGACTGCGCCAGTATGACGGCTGCGGCGGTTCCTGCTGCCATGAGGCAAACGGTCAGTAATCTTGAGTTGATGCGGACCGCCGAATGTTCCAGCGGGCCCGCCAGCAAGATACTGATTGCGCCGATCATGACGACAGCGATTGGTCGAGCAGGCTGCAAGGCAGGAAACGCTGGTACCAACAGCCATGCGGCCGCCAGACACGCCAGCCCAGTGATCGGCAGCAGTATTGTTCGCGGAGTCTTGAGCGCGAAACCTGTCGCGACGATCGCCAGAACAAGAGCCACCCACGGCAGCCAATCCAGATACCGTGTTGGCCACAGCGTGGTCCATTCTTGCTGAGCCCACCCCGCGAAAAATCCCGCCGCCAGACTGACGGCTCCACTTGCGGGAGCGATCCGAGGCAGTTGTGAAATTGCTGCGGCAACAATCACAGACACGATGATTGGAACCAACGCTGTTTGTACAAACAGGCTCAACACAAAGTCCACGGACGTCTCCTGTTTGTTCCCCGAAATCGATTCTGCCTGCGGTCTGACGCCGGTAGGGATTGATTATGCGGTGTTTCGTGATGCATCCATCGGACAATCGACGGACTTCAAGCCCATGCCCGTAATTCGGGGCGGACGTTTCAAGGCCAATGACGTTGAGTGTCAAAAAATGTCAAAAATAGTAGTTGACAAATTGATTGTGAGAGTTCTACAAGCACTACAGGTAGTTATTCGGTCATGCCATGCTCAGTGTGCTCGAGGTGTTCCATGGGGCGGAATCAAATAAGACGCTATGGTTTCACGATTGTGGAATTGCTGGTGGTGATGGCCGTTATTGGGATCCTCATCGCCTTGCTGCTGCCAGCGGTGCAGCAGGCGCGCTCTGCCGCGCGAGCGGCTCAGTGCCGGAACAGTTTGAAGCAACTTGGGCTTGCGCTGCATAACTACCATGACGCCTACGGAATGTTTCCAGCTCGCCAAGGTGGCAGCGGAACGTTGTTTGAAGGCGGGCACCGCTTTCGCATGAGCGGTTTTGTGGCACTGCTGCCGTATTTCGAACAAGCGGCACTCTATGAACGAATCATGCAGGCTCAGAACCGCCCTTGGCTTGATACTCCATGGTGGAATCAGACGTTGTCGATCCTGATGTGCCCATCGGATTCCGGCGAAAGTCCTCCGGCGGGCGATGGTCCTCGGGGTTTGGTCAGTTACGCCTTCTGCGGTGGTGATACATATCTGGCATCAACAGTCAGTCCCGGGGAAAGAACGGACCCGATACTAGCCGCGAAGAATCGACCGATGCCAAATCGGGGTATCTTTGGCCGTGGTTCGTGTACTCGCATGCGAGACATCACGGACGGAACCAGTAACACGATCGCGTTGGGCGAGCGTTCCCGTCCTTCACATCTGTACGATCGTGGCATGGTGGCCGTCGATGCGAATGGGGATCCGCCCACGTTTGTGCCATCCACGTGTGCAGCGACATGGGAAGGCAGTCAGTACGATCCGGGCACGCCCATGTTCGATTTCAGCACCAGTCCCGGCTATCGCTGGGGCGATGGAGCCGCTTTTTTTCAGGCGTTCAACACAATTTTGCCCCCCAATTCGGCATCCTGTCTGATCGGAGGTTCCACTTGGCCATCCGGCGGAGGGCACTTCGGCCCTGGAATCTGGTCCGCCACCAGCGAACATCCCGGTGGTGCGAATGTACTGATGGCGGATGGGAGTGCAAAGTTGATTACTGACAGCATCGACGCTGGGTCGCAAGCATCAGTTCCGACCAACACATCCACCAGCCCGTTCGGGATCTGGGGGGCGCTGGGAACCAAGTCATCCGGCGAAGTCGTTGGGGAGTTTTGAGATGGGGCGATACGTACCGGGTGGGAAAACAGAAGTTCTGCAGGTCACCGGAGAACGTCGTTGGTTTGCGTCAATGTCGGTCTCGCTATTGGCGGCACCGTTTCTGTCGGGCTGCAGTGAAGTAAATGAATCTGAATCACCTCTCAAACTGGGCGAGCCGCTTTCGATCGGACCTGTGGGCGAGTTCGCATTTCCATGTTCGTCAGAAGAGGCTGAGTGGTATCGGAGACAAATGGTTCCCGGGTCCAAGAAGCTAAATCAGGGCCAGTGCCTGCACATGCTTTACTTACACGGAGTAGATGCCCGATTTGAAGGGTGCAGAATTGGCGGTGGAAAAGAACTACTTAAGTTGATTCTTGACGCGAAGGCGGGCGGGCAAGAGTTTGGACAGGCATGTTTTGTTCGGACGCGTTTTGGTTTGCGTGTGCCTGAAAATGCCAGACTATCACGATCTGACGAGGCGCATCGAGATCAAACGCTTGCCATGCTGGCTCATCTGGGTGTTTCATCAGTCGCTGAGGTGCATCTCGCGGATGAAGTGTCAACGGTCGGTGAGGCGATACGGGATTCTGTGGCCACTTTCGATCTGACAACTACTGAGCTCGAGTGGAGTGCATGGGCATACGCTCTGTATTTGCAGCAGCCTAACTGGCGGAATCGATTTGGAGTGAACTTTAGCTTCGACCAAATGGTCGACTCGCTGCGGTCTAGGTCGATGCATTCGGCAAGCTGCGGCGGAACGCACGTGTTGCTTTCCTTGACGATGATATTGCGAGCAAATGAACAGCGACGAATTCTTACGGATCGCAAGCGAGACGAATTGAAAGAATTCCTTGAACGGGCAGTCATCGA
>Ga0075117_1001488_pt1 | contig 14388 bp, 7 predicted proteins | sample AntAceMetag02UKJ_FD_69789 | JGI IMG/M metagenome (GOLD analysis project Ga0075117, IMG submission 69789) | Saline lake microbial communities from Ace Lake, Antarctica - Antarctic Ace Lake Metagenome 02UKJ | ecosystem: Environmental > Aquatic > Non-marine Saline and Alkaline > Saline | place... | reverse complement strand
CCAGAACGTCAATCAGAAAATGTTGGCACAACTGGCTCTGTTTGCTGATCAGCCCCAAGCTGCTGAGACTGCAAAAGTGAATCAACAAATACTAAAACAGTTGGACGAACTAAAGCAAGTGCAGCGCGGTCAGGCAATTACGGATTCGGGTGAAATGAGTCAAGTATCGTTCCAACTGGTGCAAGACGGTAATGATAAAAATCCAGCCGTCGGATTTACCGGTAAGTTGACCAAAAGTGGAAATCAAACAGATAAGTTTTCGGTAGAAGCGATTAGTAACCGAGAAGGAAAAATTGAATTTGGAAAGCTTCCCTGGGGTGAGTATGAATTAAATCTACGTGCTCCCTGGGGCGAATATACCAACAAGGGGGGATCTGCAGCCATTGGGGAACCTGATAGTCGCCGGAATCTGACTGTCATACCAGGTCGGGGCTATTCCCAGACGATTGTCTGTCCGACTGCTCAGAAAAGTGTTCCGATTCAGTTTAAAGTAAATTGGACTGATAAGTTTCGATCTGAAGATTGGGTGTTGATATGTGATTTTCGCGATCGAACATTACCAGGAGGACAATTGGAATTCCCTCGAAAGATAGATGACGCATATTGGTTGAGTGATCAGCAATTGTATGTAATTGAAGGGCAACCCTCGGTTTATCTGATTGATAAAAATAATAAAGTGAGAGTATGCCCTGTCGATCAACAGGGGAAATTTAAAGATCTCGCCCCAGATTTATTGATAGTGGATTCGTCAATTAATATGATCGAACGAATAGACTATAGCTTGTCTGTGATCTACCTCATTCCAAAACAGGATTTGAAAAAACTATCCGCTTTAAATACTCCCAAATCATATCAAGTGATTGAATTTAAAAATAACAAGGCACAGACCATTTCATTCAATCCCACCAAGAATATTCCGCCATCGCCGTTTAGCTCTTTTGGTGGAGGAGTAGGTCCTTATATTCATTCTACGCCAATTCTCTTACCTTTTAAAATGATTACTGCTGATCCTGGTGTTGATGAGTCAATTTCAGGTGGATTGCCTTTACTCACGAATACGACAAATGGAGTTTTATTACCAAAGATGTTGTACTATTCCGCTTTAAAAAATTCCCCCAATGTCTGGGAAATTAATTTACCCGATTTGAATGCAATTCCTGTGAAATCCGATTCACTAAAGAAAAATAAGTAGCCGGGAAGAGTGGACTATTTAAGTGATTCGTCAAAATTGAGGAACACCAAGTGAGTTGGCCTGAAGTGAGTATCGAAGATTTTCCTCCTGAGCGCGACGATGAACCTGCGTCGCTTCGGCAGGATATTCTCGATGAACTGACGGATCACTTTGTGTGTGCCTTGAACAGAGAACTTTTAAAGAACCCTGATCAACGATTGGCCAAAGAGCGTGTGGTGAATCAATTTGGTGATCCGATTAAAATTGCCCGTCAGCTTTGGTTTGATGCAATGAAGGAGAAAATGATGTCACAACGAATGATAACTGGATTTTCAGCTGTGATGGCCGTTTGCAGTATTGCTGTTGTATTCATTGCATGGTCTTTGATGAAAGAGAGCCAGGCTGTTAACCAAAACATGATGGCACAGTTGGTGGCAACCTCGAAACGGCCACAACCTGTCACTATGGTTAATAGGGATCAACAAATATTGAAGCAGTTAGATGAACTGAAGCAGGCACAGCGTGATCCGACAAAATCTACATCTGAAGAAATGAGTCAAGTATCATTTCAAGTGGTCCGGAATACCAAAGACAAACTACCGGCAGTCGGGGTGACCGGATATTTGAGGAAAAGAGGAAAGCAAAGAGAGACCGTTAGTTCGGTGATGTCAGTCAGTGATGAAACAGGAAAACTCGATTTTGGAAAGCTACCCTCGGGGCAATATTATTTGGATCTGATTTCTCCCTGGTCTGATTATTATCACAAATCGGATATCACAGTGATTCCTAGTCGAGATTATTCTCGCACGATTGTTTGTCCGGCTGCTGCGCCTGAAGATATTCCGATCGAGTTTCATGTCAATTGGTCAGATGAACAAAAGTCGGAAGATTGGTATTTGCTGTGCGACTTTCGTGAGTTGAAAACTGAAATCACCCCGAATCGATTGGAACTCGAAAGCGCTCGTATTATTGAAGGCTATGCTTGGGTTTTTGGACAATATTCGCAGCAGAATCCCAGGGGCGTCTATCTCATTGACAAGAATAATCAGGTGAGTCAGTGCCCTTTAGACAAGCGGGGACTATTTAAAGATATTGATCTAAAGACCTTAGTCAAGAGTGAGTCGGTCAATATGAAAACAGGGAATTATAGTTTGCCAGTCATGTACCTTCTCCAAAAAGCGGACTTGAAAAATCTGACGCAGTTACTTTCGCAGTTTGGTGGGATCATTTACACCGCTGATGTATTAAATTATGAGAGAAACCAGTTGGTTCAATACAATCGTGGAAAGTATATCCAGCCGGGAGTGGGAGGCTTCCTTATGCGAAACGATTTCTCTGTACCGGGGTTGATAGACGGAACTTATAGTGCTCCTACCACGCTCCTGTTCCCTTTTAAAAATAAATCTACAACCACGAATCCTGGTGATCCAATGGGTTTGAATTCGAGATCTAGAAAAGTTAACGGGATTCAATTTTCAAAACGGTTAGTATTTTCGGCTGCCAAAGATACGATTCATACCTGGGAAATTAAATTACCTGATATAGAAAATCTCCCAGCCCCTGTTCCCTTTTAATACTAAATCTACAACCAATGATCCTCGTGATTGTAGCGTCTCCAGAGCCATCTGAATCAACAATAATAGTATACGTTATAGTTAAAATGGTTGCGATTTAAAGAGATGTGTGTTTGCGACTAGAACTATTCAAGGAACTGAATTACCGAAGTGATGCTTTCACTCTTCGGAAAGAATTGTGTTTTTGTGATGAATCAAAATTGAGGAACATCAAGTGAGTTGGCCTGAAGTGAGTATCGAAGATTTTCCTCCTGAGCGCGACGATGAACCGTCATCGCTCCGGCAGGATATTCTCGATGAACTGACGGATCACTTTGTGTGTGCTCTCAACCGAGAACTTTTAAAGAACCCCAACGAACAATTTGCACGCCAGTCTGTACTGAATCAATTTGGTGATCCGATTAAAATTGCGCGGCAGCTATGGTTTGATGCAATGAAGGAGAAAATGATGTCTCAACGAATTATGACCGGTGTCTCAGTTGTGTTGGCGGTTTGTTGTATCGCCGTGGTGGGAATTGCGTGGTCGATGATGAAAGAAAGCCAGGAAATCAATAAGAATCTGGCGGCACAGTTGGCAGCCATTGCTGATCGACCGGAACCAGTTGCGGCGATGAATCAGGATCGAGAAATTCTAAAACAGTTGGATGAACTGAAGCGGGGGCAGACTGCTCAGGCAGATTCCAGTTCTCAAGAGATGAACCCCATTTTCTTTCAACTAGTACAAGAAGGTGAAGATGGAAAACCGGCCATTGGTTTTAAAGGGACTCTGACGAAATATGAAGGCAGGAAACACATCTTCACTGTGAATGCCGTCGCTGACAAAACCGGCTTGTTGGATTTTGGAAAGCTACCCTGGGGTAAGTATTCTGTGAACTTTAGTGCCCCCTGGGGAGAGTCTACTCCGCAATTTGAGATCACAACGATTCCCGGGCGAAAGTATGAAGCGAGTATTGTCTGTCCGGCAAATGCACCAGAGGATGTAGCGGTGCAATTTAAGGTTGACTGGCAGAATATGCCGACGGGTGAAAATAGTTATTTGTTATGTGATTTTCGATTGCGATTCTCCGACCAGTCCAGGAAGACAAAACAATACAGCCTGAGTTCAACTCAAATAATACATGGCCGCTCCTGGAGCTATCTGCATGACCTGAGCCAGGAGTCCGGGAAGAATGTTTATCTGATTGATGTGAAAAATAACCGGGCGACTCCCTGTGCTCTTGCAGCAGACGGGAGCATCGAAAATATGGATGTGAATAAACTGGTCTGGTCTCCGACAGTTGGGATTCTGCAAGGCCAGTATGGGGCACCGACGATCTACCTGATACAGAAGAATGAACTCAGTAAATTAGCTAATATCAATTCTATGCTCTCTACAAATACCACAGAGTTTATTCATGATTCATTTCGATTAGCTACGTATCCGATACCATTTGCTGGAATAATTGTTTCTCCATTTAAGAAACTCGAAATCGCACCAGAGTTGGTGGTCGAAAAGACCCCGACAGAACTGAAGCAGGTTCATGGGTTTTTAAAATTTCCGCACACTGACGCATACACTGCAACGAAAAATCAATCCAATGTCTGGGAAATCAAAATTCCAGATTTAAATCCAATTACTCGGGAATCCGGTTCATTGAGTAGTGTCCCGTAACCGGGAAGAGCTTTGTTCCCTGTTTGCCGATTTGCTGGCAGTTGACCTCATAGACGAACTTTTCCTTGAGTTCGTTGACTTTGATGCGGACCGTTTTCTGGTCAGCGGAAACTGATACGCTTTCGACGACCACTTTATAACGGCCACTGTCGGGGCTGGCGTAACTGCCGCTCCAGACGCGGGTGTAGCCGGCGATGGTGTAAGCGTCTTTGTTCGCTGCTTTTTTGCCATCGATGGGTTTGAAGAATTCGAGTTCGAAGCCGTCGGGAGTGGCGCGTAGCTCTTTGATACCGTTGGGCAGTTTGCCGTTGGCTGTGAGTTTGGTGATCGAACCGGTATTTTGACCGCCGAGCCAACCGCTATCGTGGATACTGCCGACGTAGATTTCTCCGCGTGGACTAACGGCGACAGACATCGGGCCGGTGAAGTTTTTCTCATCGGGGGGCACGTTGGCATGCGTGAAATAGTAGGTGGCGCCCTGGACAGAGTCGCCTACTTTTTGGGTCGTGAATCGAATGAGTAGACGGTGGTTGTATTCGCAACCCAGACCTTGATCGAACAGAGCCGGGTAGGGGAACTGTTTTGGTAGACAGGTCAGGCCGTTGACGCTGCGCGTCCAGGGATGTGGGACTTGAATGGCGGCTCTGGTCTCTTCCAGATTTGTTTTCGAACGGATATCAGATTGACTGCGGACGCCATACGCTTTTCCGGGGATCAGAAAATTGATTTCGTTGAAGGTATTTTGTACTCCCTGTTGATCGGAAACGAAAATTTCGTCTTTGGAGTTGATGGCAAGACCGATGGGATAGCGGAAAGCGTGTCCCAATGGTTCAATTTTTCCATTGTAAGAGATTTTGAGGATTTTGCCGCGCCAATGGATTTGATCGTCGGGGCGTTGCTTCTGTGCATAATCGCTGCCTAATCCGATATAGAGATTTCCCTGACTGTCACGGATACAGCCTGTGGCCCAATCGTGGTAATTATCGTTCAATCCCCAGCCGGTGGCGATGACGGTGCGTCTGTCTGCACGACCGTCGCCATCGGTGTCGGAAAGTCTTAAGACTTCCGGTTTGTGTGCAACAATCAGATCACCGCCGTCGACGACGATTCCGAAGGGGGCGGACAGACCTTCTTCGAACAGGGTGAGCTGGTCTTCGACACCATCGCCATCGGTATCTTTTGCCAGAAAGACATCGCCTTTAAGCGAAGTGAAAACGAGCGTGCCATCATCGAGCCAGGCCATAGCGGTGGGCATAATGGCGCGATCTAAAGGCAGCCGCACGCCATCGAAGCCGGGGGCGCTGGTGACGATTTCCACTTTTTCTTTGGGCTTGGGCTTGGTTTGGATCTGCAGAGCGTCTGCTTTGAGATTGCAGAAATAGTTCAGGGTGAGTGACGCTTTGTTGGCTGGATTTGCTTTGGTTGTGGTGTATTCGTGCGAATTGTTATCGCTAATGCGCATCCATTTGGCTTGCGGGTTATCTGCGTTTGTAATCTTCGGGTCGCCGATACTTTGTGAGTTTCTGACACGCCCGATATACAGATCGTATCCTTCAGGCAGATTGCTGGCTTGAATGGATCGCTGCCAACCAGACTCTTTCGCTTTACTGGGAAGTGTTTTAAGGGTGTCAGTGATGGCGACTTTTGTTTTTTTATGATCTATTTTAAAAGTGAGTTCATAGTTTAAAACGATTTGATTGCCGTGTGCGGAATAATTGCGGAGAGTGCCCGATGCACCATTTTCCTGATGCGGATAGACGACCTGCATCGGTTCTTTGCCTGTTTTGGCTAATACGAAGTCGGGACCGCGTTCATAGCCGGAAACAATGGGCGAGCCTGCCATATCCCAATACCAGCTTTTTCCTTCGGTTCTTTGTCGCGCCAGGTCTCCCAGTGTCCATTGCACGAGCGAAAAGTGATCCAGGTCGATGAGCAGGTTGTGCCCGTTATCAAAGCCGACCGCAAAGGCGCGGGCCACGTATCCACCACCGGTTTCTTTGGGATTGGTGAAGACATCGCGTACGATGCGCGCTGGTTCTCCGGCTGCGACTGTCAGGAACTGTACCACCGACGAGGGGTTGGTGGGAACTTTGAATTGGGGATCATTTAGACCGAGCCAGATGGCGTCCAGCTGTCGGTTGATATCGCCGCCTAATACTTTGGGCACGCTTTTCTTTAAAGCGGGCATTTCCATACCGGGGACGATGCGTAACGGGTTATGCACCCAGCGCAGGAAGTATTCCTTCCGCATGCGTTTACCCAGCATGAGCAGGTCAGACCCACGCGTGCCCAGTGCGACATTGCGTGGTACATATTCACCCAGCACGTGACACGAGATACAGCTGAAACCTTTGGCGCCGGTAATGGTCTGGCCGGCGATGAGTAGTTGAGCCTGATTTTGATCGGAGGAATCGATCATGAAGTCGGGTTGTCGCGGTCCCTTGGGGGGGACAAAGTCATGTGAGACCAGATAATGGAGTAGCGCCTGTTTGTCTGCTTTGGTATGCTGGAAACGGGGCATGCGGACACTCAGCCAGGGCATGCGGATCGATTTTTGTTCGCCACTGACTGCTTCGGCAAGCGCGTCGTGTTTCAGTTTGTCTCCGACAGCTGTCAAAGCGGGGGGAATCATTCCCTGACTCTGTCCTGCGAGTGCAGGATCGAATTTCGCCATTTCGCCTGCAATGGGTGTGATGCCCGGGTGCTTGTCCCGTTCATGACAGTAAATGCAATTCCGCTGTTCTAGCACATAGCGACCGCGTTCAAATTCACTTTCAGGTGCTGACGTTCCGAAGCTGGATTTGAGATAGGCTTTGACGGCGGCGCGATCAATTGTGCGATAGGCGGGGCGTCCCTGTTTTTGATTCGGTTTGTCTGCCAGACAAGAATTATCCCAGTTTTGTACTGATTTTGAGAGGTCGACAATTTTCTGTGTTGGCTTGTCGATGCCGGGGATCGTATGACAGGCGGAACAGTTTGCTTGTGTGATTAGTTTTCTGCCATCGGCGATCAGAGAATTGTTTGTTGATGGATGTTTGCCAGCAGGGATTTTTGTCTGTTTGAGTTCGGCGAGTGCATAGGCCAGCTGTCGTCGTTCTGTTGTACTGAGTTTGATCACCGGCATGCGATGATCCTTATTTAATGTTTGCGGATCGGAGAGCCAGGTATAGAACCACTGGGCATTGCGTTTATCACCAATGCTGCTCAGGTCGCCTCCGCTGAATGGTTGCTGGTTGCCTTTGCCTTGAACTGTATGGCAGGCCAGACAGCCGACCGAACGCATTAGAATTTCGCCCTGGCGTTGTTCTTCGTTGCGAGTGAGGGCTTTTTTCGTCTTTTTATCTTTTTTCGGTGCGGGGATTTTATTGAGTGATGCAGTTTTCGAATTGGCAAACAGATATGCGGCGATGGCAGTTGCTTGCTGTTCATCAAATCCAAAGAAGGGCATTTTTGCATGGGCGGCGACGGAATCATCGTTTTGAATCTTGCGGATCAACCATTGTGGGTTCAAACTTGTCGTGAGATAAGTCAGGTCGGGAGCAGCAGGGCTGGTTAATTGATTCTCGCGTTGATGACAGCGATTGCAGCGATGCGCGTCGAAGTGAGTTCGGCCGCGGGAGATTTGTGCGACGTCTGGATTTCCCTCTTCACGATACAGAATATTCGCCTGAACGGGTTCGAGTCCGAACAGATTCGAAGACCAGAATAGCTGCACGCGGGCTTGAGGCGAGATTTTCTTGTAGGAGACTTGTAGTGCATATTCTCCAAAATTCTGCTCGTACTTTTTGCCTACGATCCAGCCGGGCTGTTCTCGTTTTCCTTCCAGCACTGTTTTGCCATCGATAACAACCTTGATCTCTCCTTCGAGATAAGCAGAAATCTGGTATGTGCCTGGTTGTTTCACCAGAATCAGGCTTGTCCACGCGGCTGAAAAGTTCTTGTCCGACAACTGGGGAAGCGGCGCACTGGCGCCCCAGTTAAAGGTGATATCAGGATCGATACGTTGAACCTGTTTATCACCGGCCCGATAAGTGGCCAGCAGACCGGGCGGGTAATCATCTTCTTCCGGATCAATTTTTTCAGCAGCCAGGTTCCTCCCTGCAATCATGATTGTGAGACATACAAAAAAGAAACCGGTCAGGTGCAAACAAACTCTGAACGGGAGCGCTTGTATTCGAGGGCAAATCATGATGGAGGGAGACTTCAGTGCTTAAAAATAATTGATGAACAATTCAAATTAGCTTGGCCAGGGAATGAAAAAGGAACCATTCGTTATTGTTCGAATGGCTTTTCTGCTTTGGCATCGGCTCCAAACGAAGCACGGAACTCATCTGCGGCTGCCGAGACCGTTTTGGTGGGGCCAGTTAATTTGAGGAAATAATAGGCTTTGCCTTCGACTGCGAGAATCACGCCCAACATTCGCGAATCGGGAACAGCTTTTGATTTTCTCTGGAATGGGGGGCCGATCGATTTGTTATAGGTGCCGCTCAGGTCCGCGAAGATGTATTTACCGGCTTTCGCTTCGCCTTGTGTGACTTTTACTTTCCGATCTTTGTCGGCTGCAAACTGTCCTACCCAGCGTGAGACGTTGGCAGAAATTCCTCCACCGGTGCCACCGAAGGAAGAGATGACCAGCTCGGCTGGTTCCTTATCACCTTTGACCGCGGGAATTTCAAATTGCGCCAGTCGGAGATTGTTTGAAGGGGGGGCACTTTTCCAGCTGGCGGGAACTTTCAGTGTGATGTCTCTGATTTCGACTTCATTGGTTTTGGTGGCCTTATCTGCTGCCTCAACTGTGCAGGCATAGATGGCTAATGACAGACCCAATACGGAAAACAGGACTCTTCGGAATGTGGTGGGAGAGATCATAGATATCCTCAATTTGAAATTACGAGTTTGCACATTGAACTAAGCATAATTGTCCCCCATTCAGTGGGGATTTTCAACTCGTTGATTCAAGAAATACCTTTTCGCATGAAATTTAGAACAAGTAACAGAAGTTCTGCATAGATGTTGCAAAAAAACAACATACAGGTCCACAATACATCCTGGTTTCAGGAGAATTTTTCAGTCAGCGGAAACACAGCGATTCTTGGCCCAGTTACGCAATTCGGTGATGCGTTCTTTCATTAAAACCGCCAATGGTTTCGTTTTCTGAATTTCCGAGGCAATGTGGCGGTCTTCCAGTTCTGCTTTTTCAGTAAAGGCAGCGAAGAGACCGGACATGACTGCCTGTTCCAGTTCGGCGCCCGTAAATTCATTGGCGAGTGCTGCCAGAGAGCGCAAGTCAAAGTGGTTTGGGTCTCGGTCTCGACGTTGAAGATGAATTTTCAGAATTTGTTCGCGGGCTTTGGGGCTGGGTAAGTCTACGAAAAAGACTTCGTCAAAACGACCTTTCCGCATGAGTTCGGGGGGGAGTGCCGAAATGTCATTTGCGGTGGCGATGATAAAAATTGGATGCCGGTGATCCTGCATCCAGGCCAGCAGCGTGCCAAACATACGCTTGGATAATCCGCCGTCGGCTGATGAAGAAGAGGCCGAAGCGAATGCTTTTTCAATTTCATCGATCCATAAAATGACTGGCGCCATCGATTCTGCTTGCGACAATGCCTGGCGTAACTGGCTTTCACTTTCGCCGATGAACTTCTGATAGAGCATGCCTGGGTCTAGTCTGAGCAACGGCATATTCCAGTCGGCCGCCACCATTTTGGCACATAAACTTTTTCCGGAGCCGGGAACTCCCAGCATCAGCACGCCCCGTGGCGGCTCAATTCCATACTCCTGTGCTTTTCTGGAAAATCCACCCCGGCGAAGTTTCAGCCAGTCCTTTAATTTGCCAAGCCCACCCACCTGATCCGGTTTGACGTCAACGCCGATCGAGTCCAGACAACCCGTCGAACCGAGGAGGGTTCTTTTGGCTTCGATGATGTGCGGTAAGTCAGAAACATTCAGGTCATTATCCTGCAAGATGGCAGAACTGATCACACGTTCGACTTCGCTGCAACTAAGTCCGCGCATCGTGAGCACCAGTTGTTCCATTTCCCGCCGCGTCAGTTTGACGGTGATTTCTTCATGGCTCTCCTGCTTAATCTTATTAAAGGTCTGTTTGATGACGGCTGATAATTCATCTGTCGTTGGCCAACCCAGTTCATAGCGCACGGTAAAGCGTTTGATCTCGTCAGGCAGTGGAAACGCATCGATAAGAATCAGTGTCGATTTTTTGTTTCGGCAAGTCTCCATCAGATCGCGAAGCATGCGATTGACGATATTGTCTCGACAATAAGCGCCGAGATCCTTAAAGACAAAAATATCTTCATCTGTATTTTTGTGAATGAAGCTGAGTGATTGTTCCGGTTTGCCACCCGGAACCGTTGCCGATTTTAAGTGATCGCCTTCTGTTTTACATAAGCCATTTGTCGCGGACCATTCGAAGAGTGGTTTCTTTAAATTGCGTGCTACATCTTGAATGATTTTCAACGCGCGTTGTTCGTCCAGTGTTTCTATAGAGATAACTGGATTTCCTGATCGAATCAGAAGTTCCAATGAGTTCGACATCAATTTTCGATCCTCTGCAGATGAAGTGTTTGAAGACGATAACGAGATTAAGCAGGGAATGGATGAAAGTTTAGCGTGATTTATTCAATAGTTTTTGAAATTGCTTCCAGGTTTTTGTATTGGCGACATCTTTTTTCGTGAGCCCGGCTCTCCGTGCCTGATAGACGCCGTATTGCATGACATCCAGTCCTCTTACGCTGTGGGCATCGGTATTGATGACAATGGGGATGCCGAGTTCTTTGGCTTTGGCAGCATGAATATCATCGATATCCAGGCGCATGGGATGTGCGTTAATTTCGAGCATGGTGCCATAGTCGGCGGCCGCTTTGAGGATCTCGCTGTAATTGAGATCCGCACCTGGTCGTTTGCCGATTAATCGTCCTGATAGATGGCCGATGATTGAAACGTGGGGATTGCGGATGGCATTGAGTAAGCGTTGATTGATTTGTGCTTGTGGCTGTTTCAAACCGTAGTGTAAAACTGCGATGACCCAGTCTGCTTCACTCAAGACGTCATCGGGTAAATCCATACTGCCATCTTCCAGGATGTCGCATTCGATGCCTTTGAGAATTTGAATACCCGACACTTCCGCTTGCAGTCTGTCAATTTCTTTCCATTGTGCGCGTAAGCGTTTGGCGTCTAAACCGTTTGCCATGGTGACGCGTTTGGAGTGATCTGTGATGGAGATATATTGATACCCTTTGGCTTTGGCACCTGCTGCCATTTCCAGAATGGAAGCAGTACCATCCGTTGCCGTGGTGTGCATGTGCAAGTCGCCGCGGATTTGTTTGAGTTCCAGCAACTCTGGTAATTGATTTTTCTCAGCCGCTTCAAATTCCATTCTGTTTTCACGCAGTTCGGGTGGAATCCAAGGTAGATCGAGCGTTTGAAACACGTCTTCCTCAGTCCTGCCTGAGACGAGTTCCTCATCACGGAACAGGCCGTATTCGTTGAGTTTCAGGCCTCTTTCCTGTGAGCGTCGTCTGAGGACAATATTGTGTTCTTTCGAGCCGGTAAAATAGAGGAGCGCTGCACCATAGGATTCTTCGGGCACGACACGCAAATCCAGTTCGAGCCCGGAATTTAAGCGGACACGTTGTTTTGTTTCGCCGCGGGCCAGAACCGCGTTCACGAGTTCATGGTTTTCTAATGCATCCATGACTTCATTTGGTTGGCTGGAAGTAACGAGAATATCCAGATCACCCACCGATTCTTTTCTTCGGCGACAACTACCCGCTTCGGAAATCTGTAGCACTGATTTCAGAGAACCCAGGTCGTGTATGATTTCATCGGACTGTGCTTTTGCATCAGCGAGTCTGACGCGATTGCCCGCCTGACTGAGATGTTCGAGTCCTGTAAGGATGATTTGCTCTGTTTTTTTGCCGAAGCCTTTTTGTTCCGCAATGACTCCATTTTCCGCAGCCGCTTTGAGGTCGTCTAATGAGTGAATTGAGAGTTCCGAAAAAAGAAAGGCGACTTTTTTCGGTCCGATGCCGGAAATATCCAACATGCGAACGACATCAGCGGGTATTTCCTGTTTCAATTCTTCGAGTTGCGGCAAGATGGATGTTTCCACAATGATTTCAATTTTTTCCGCAAGGTCTTTTCCGATACCTGGTAACTCGAGTAATTCTTGGGGATTGTTTTTGGCGATGTCTTGAATGGAGTCGGGAAGTCCAGAGATCGTGCGAGCCGCGTTACGATACGCGCGCAGACGAAATGGATTGGCTCCCTGAATTTCCAGTAAATCTGCCAATTCCTCAAACTGGCGTGCCACTTCTGCGTTTTGCATATTCCGTATCCAAATTCTCAATCTTACTAGGGCGCATCCCATTTAACCATAGCGTCTTTGATTCGAATCTACTCGTTTCAAATGGCCTTGGAGACGCTACAGTAAACTTGGACACAGGCTAAATGGTTGAAACAACTTAATTCATATTCTTGCTATTACCATAACGCGATCGGTGCATAAAAAAAGTGCAAGGCACGAATGCACTTGCACTTATTTGATTCTGAATAGTGACAGTAATTAGTTACTGGCAATTTTGTGTGAATCGGTGATTGCAAACCAACCAGAGTTCGCAGGAACATTCTGCTTTGCAACAACAGGAGCAGAAAAATGAGCCCGGATTGTTAATCGCTCTGCTTTGGGTGCAGATTTCCATGTGATTTTCTGATCCAGATTCAGTGGCCGTACTCTGAGAGGTGGGAAACTGGTTTCTTTTTCTGCTTTAGGAGTTTCTACAGCAGGCTGTTTTGTAGGAGCCGCTTTTTTCTGAGGGATGATTGTCTTCGGAGTTTTTCCATCAGGGGTTATTTTAAACGTATCTGTTTTCGTTTTTTCAGCAGGGAAGAAATCATCTTGTTTTTTCTCAGGCCCAAATCCATCATTTGGCGGTACAGACTTGGGTTTTGGTGTTTCCATTGGCTCGCGTTTTATTGTTGGTTTAAATGGATCTACTTCCTCGCTTTTTGGCATTGGTGGTTTCTCATAACTACGTGCGTTAAAGCCAGAATCTTCTACGTCCGATTTTGCTTTACCGGGCTGCATGGGATCATCGGCAAAGGTTTTTGGTGGTGTGTTATCGACATCACGTGGCTGAGGAACACGTGGTTGAGGTGCTTTACCACCTGCGTTAGGGTCAGGAGTCGGATTCGCTGATGCGGAATTATAATTGACTCCACATTGACCAGAAGCACAGTTTCCTGATGCACAATTCCCAGTGGAACAGCCTCCCATGCCGCATGGAGAGCAGCAACCGGGGCCATAGGCGGCACCCGCATATTGGTAGGAGTTTCCTCCGGCAAAGCTGCTGTATCCCACACCCACTGTTTGTGAGTTGTTGAGTAGATACAATCGATAGGCGGCTCGTGAACTGCGTCTGGCACGGGCTCTATTCAGCGTGGGGCCATAGAACGTAGTAGTGGGACCATAAGAGGCAGTCGTCGGGCCATAGTAGGAAGTTGTTGTGACTGGGCCATGGAATGAGGTATTCGTTGCCCCGGCCATAGAAACTCCACCGTAGTTGGATGTATAGCTACGCGGCGCGGGTCCGTAAGCAGCTCCAGAATACATAGGACCATTTCGGGCAGGACCAAACAGAGCGTTGAACGTCCAGGGAACCGCTCCCGCACTGGATTCGGCGATCGATACCAGGCCAACAGCCAGTAAACATCCCACGGTTAAGCAAACTTTTTTCAAATTCATTTTTTTGATAAGACTCATCATCCAATCGACCTTTTTAAATCGAATTACACTATTGCACGACTCTGGGGGCAGTCAGTCATGCCAAACGAAGACGTAGTCCATCACGCCAATAGCTCAACATTTCCGATTGTAGCGGAAGCGTTGAGCGCCGAATCCTTTCGTTACTCTTTTGTACCGTGACGATCCTATCGATGTCAATGATTTGGATTGTTGGTTGGGTCGGATAAAC
>Ga0075117_1001486_pt1 | contig 14396 bp, 13 predicted proteins | sample AntAceMetag02UKJ_FD_69789 | JGI IMG/M metagenome (GOLD analysis project Ga0075117, IMG submission 69789) | Saline lake microbial communities from Ace Lake, Antarctica - Antarctic Ace Lake Metagenome 02UKJ | ecosystem: Environmental > Aquatic > Non-marine Saline and Alkaline > Saline | place... | reverse complement strand
ATGTTGCCACCAAAACTAAAGCCAATTGCTTTAAGGCTATTTAGTTTCAAATAGTCTAATAATGCATTTAAGTCTTCACCTACAGATTTTATATCCAATGGTGTTTTAAAGGCTTCAGATTTCTCATGGCCAGTTAGGTCAATCAGATAAACCTGATAGTCCTTCTCGTAGTCTTCCACGTATGGAAGCCAAGACTTGGCCGAAAGGCCATAGCCATGAAGCATAATCAGCGGCTCTCCTTCGCCATGTATTTCATAATAGAGCTTCTTCCCTTTTACTTCTACAGATTCTGCTTTTGAAGGTATCTGTGCATTGGCAAATGAGCAAGCCAGAACTAAAATGGCTACTACTTTTTTAATCCTATATGTTTCATCTTAGTCTGTGAGAATTGTTTGTATACCGGTTCTTAGCTTTAGGTAACCTGCCGCATTTGGGTGCAAACCATCAGAAAAAAGTCCTTCATCTATTTTGCCGCTTTTCTGAAGAAAAACTTCTCCTAAGTCCGTATATGGTAGATTGAGTTCTTTGGCCAATTTGTCTATACCCATATTTAGGGCAACAATACGTTTTTCTAAATCACGCCTTGGCAATAAACCCATCAATGTAAATTGAGCCTTTGGCTGACGTTCTTTTATGGCGATGGACAACTGACGAAGGCCCTCAATCACTTCTTCGTTGGTATTTAAGTGGAGGTTATTGGTGCCAATCATCACTAAGACTTTTTCAGCTTTAAAACCATCTAATTCACCATGATAAACTCGCCATAAAACATTTTCAATTCTATCCCAGCCATAGGCTAAATTCCGAAGTCCAGCGGGATTAAAATAGTCTTCCCAAGACTCTTGTTCTCTAGCCATTATGGCTTTAGGCTCACCTCCCCAAAAGTGAATGATGGAGTTGGCCAAGATGACGGCTTTGGGTGGATCTGTCTTATTTAGTTCAAGTATTTGTCTATGTCTCTTTTCCCAGTCGTAATTTCCAGGTTCACGGAATTGGGTTATGGGCTTTTGGGGGGAAATTCCACCAAGGGGCTCTTTGAGAATCTTTCTTAAACGTGCTTCATAGGCTTTGGCATATTGCTGCATACCCAAGTCCGTGGGGTGAGTGCCATCCACCATATGGTCCATTTCTAAGCCAATTTTCTCCTTTGAAAGATAGAATAATTCCTTTACTCCTTCTTCTATAAGTTCACCGAACACATCCCTTTGAATCTTATTTACTCTTTGGTAGCTTTCCGCCCTTTTAGGTGCGGTAAGATCATCAGTATACCCTACATGATCCACAAGAAGAATTGGCGTATCTGGTCTCTTATTTTTCAGTGTTTTTACAGCATAACGTATCTTTTCGGTTAATACTTCTGTGGTGTATAAAGAGCTAGTCAGGTTAGGAAGACAGTCTAAAACAAAAACCTTGGCATCAATTTCTGTAAGTAAGTTAATGACAGGCTCGTCTAGCCTGCCAGAGCCGCTAAAGCCCAAGTTTATAAGTGGTCGGTCCATTTTCCTGCCCAATATATTGGCCCAAGCCATCCCTGGTCGACTAGCACAAGCCCCATGGGTAATGGATGTGCCGTAAACCACTATGGGTTTCTCAACCTTTAAGGGCAAAGGCTCAAAGTACGTATCACCAACTACGCCTATTTCTAAATCATTTACCTCATTATAGAGAGGTAAGTAAAGACGGTATTCTCTGCCAAACTCATGATATGGATCATTAGGTCTTAGACCATCATATTTGTAAAGAATAGTATCTCCAAAACTTCTTCTGGCTGCACACCATTGCTCTTCTCCATCACTACTTATGGTATACAAGTCTACCCCACTTACACCTGTGGCGGGCATGTGGTTAAGGGATTGGCCATTGGGGTCAAAAGTCGTATAGCGAATATGGATGTTGGGCGAGTTGCTCCTAAAACGAATCATTAATCCAGCAGAATTTGTACCATTCACCCAGACACTGGGATACACCTTTTCTTCAGCTCTCGCAGGTAATCTTTGATAAGGACGTTTTACTTCAGATCCCCAAGCTTGCCCTTCTATGACAGGAAATTCATGCTGAACAGGATTCCACCATTGTAAATCCTGAGCATTTACATCTAGCACCAGCAGTAAAAACAGTATGCTTAGACCTAATCTAGGTTTCATCATTATACTATAATTCCTAAAGGCTTGGTTGTTTTCCAGTTTCCTCTTGTGAAATCTGGGAAATTCTGTGGTGCACCGCCACTAGCTACAGAGCGTTCACTTAAAGGGCCAACGGCACTCCAAAGACATCCTTCATACACGTTTTGGTCAATAGGTAGGCCTTGCTGTAGACATTCCACAATGCGGTACATCATTAAGCCATCCATGCCACCGTGACCACTTTTCTCAGAAACGGTATTCAGTCTTTTATAAAGTGGGTGATCATATTTCTCATAAACCTTGGCGAGTTGCTCTCCTTCTGCCCATTCGTGATGGCTTTCAGTAACGCCTTCCACGCCACCTTCTAAGGCCACGCGAGTAGGGAAACCAGCGAGTGTACCGAGTGTCCCTTGAATTAAATTCAGCCTAGAATACGGTCTTGGGCTTGTTTCGTCCCATTGAACCATGATGGTACGTCCTACGGTGGTTTTGATGATGGAGGTATTCATATCGCCACCTTTATAATTCAGTTTATTCCATTTATGGTCTGGGGCGTAATTTTTTTCAGCATATAGTTGTCTTCCCATGGCAGGAGAAGAAAATGAGACGAGGCTGTTAAAATTATCTTCTTTTCTACCTAAGCTCATGTATTGAGCCACAGGGCCAAGACCATGAGTTGGATATAAGTTTCCATTTCTTTCAGCATAATGGGGTGTACGCCATGAGCCGGTACCTCGTTCTTCATCTTTCATCTGAGAACGCAGTTCGTGGATGTATGATGCTTCGGCATGAAGCAATTCACCCACCACACCCATTCTGCACATGTTAAGATACATGAGTTCCTCTCTGCCGTAATTCACATTTTCCATCATCATGCAGTGCTTTTGAGTACTTTCAGACGTATCCACGAGCTCCCACATTTCTTCTAGGCCCAAGGCTATTGGTACTTCTACAAAAGCATGTGCTCCTTTTTTCATAGCCTCAATGGCCATTGGAGCATGATTTTTCCAATTCGTAGCTATAAAAACCACATCTGGTTTTACATCTACTAGCATTTGCTTCCACTTGTTTTCGTCTCCGTGATAGCGTTTTATGTTTTGATGACGCCCTGTATTCTCTTCAGCTATTTTGACACACTTCTGTACATTGTCTTCGTACAAATCTGAGATGGCTACCACCTCTGTATTTGGCAAAGAAGCAAAAAACTTTAAATGTCCTGGGCCACGAGCACCCACACCAATGAAGGCGGCTCTCACAGTCTCTAATTTTGGGGCAGTAAAGCCACCCATGTACTGGCTTTTTGATGGTCTTTCTGGCTCACTATTGGCAAAGCTGGAAAGAATGGAAGCCGCAGTTAGAGCAGATGCTGATAAGGAAGTCTTTTTAAGGAAATGTCTTCTGTCGATGTTTTTCATAGGGTTGAATATTTAGATAGCTAAAATATCAAATTTTCTTCAAAAGATTGAGGCCAACCTCAAACGATACCAAAGACAATGGAAATAAAAGCAAAAGCCCAGAATTCCTGGACTTTTTAAGGCGATTTGTAATTAAACTGCACTTTTTTTTATTTTAAAAAGCGATAAGTCAGTTTCACTAAAAAGAAGTTATTGGCCTAAGAGGTTATTGAAAAGGTTTTCGTTCAAACCTTGACCCATGTAGTCAGCTGTATCCGGGGTGTTTCCTTGGCTCTAAACGAGGTATAATTCTTAACCGGCTTTGTAGTCCCAACGGGCAACAAGATTTGAGCGGAACTGCATGAAGTTAAAATTAGGGCCTCCAAAACTATAATCTGTAAGGCCATCAAGGTTTTCATCTACTAAAAATTCTCTGTCCACTTTTGAGATTTGCTCCGTGGAAAACCTTTAAAAATGGTCTTCGTAGTTTTTGTTTAGCGGTTCTTTTACATAACCATAGTCTTTATATTCTGGGCTTGTAAAGAATGGCTGACCGTAATACTGAAGAGTTAGGTCCGGTGTAATATTATAGTTTAGACGCAATGTAATACCGCCAAGTGTTTCGATTTATACCACTAACTATAATTTTAGTTTGTTCTTGAAAGTCTACTTGGCTCGCAAACTGGTCTTGCTCTCTGTCTTGGTGATTGTAGCCTGCAGAAAGGCTCACACTCATTGCATCCATGGGTTGTGCCTGAATTGTAACATTGAGATTAGAATAATGAACCACATTCTTAGTTCCTATAAAATAACTTCCTTGGGCGTTCACTTGAATGTTTTTTCTCCTGTCTGAACCTACGTACATCCACGGCCCAAAACTTCCGCCCATTTGCCAGTTGTTTTGTGCATTTACATTGAAGAGCTGAAACATGAACAGCCCGCTATAATCCCATTTTGAATAATGATTATAATTTATTCGAGCATTTCTGAATGCCCCAAGGGATTTGGGATATCTTAGGCCTATCCATGTAAAGTGATTTATCTCATTGGCGGTTTGCATAAAACCGAGGTCATTAAGTTCTAATTCTGGAGAACGGAGGGTAACACCAGTGTCAAAATTTAAAACTTGAGCCTTGTCGCCGCTTTTGCCACCACTTTTTCCTACATAGAATGTGCCTCCAGTTCCGGTCAGAGAAGTGCGGGGTGCATCAATACTTACTTCTGGGGCATTAGGCCTTTGAAAGAGGTGTTCGAAAGAAGTTTGTGTGTCCAAAATCTTTTCTTGCGTACCCGTAACATGACTAAAAATGGCACTTCCTTTCACATAGTAAGTTCTATTTTCCAGTAATGTAGCACATCAAAACCACCGGTAAGAGTATTGTCATGTAATAGACCATTCAAATTTCCTTTTCTATTCACAGAGGTCAAAATTCGGCCAATAACGGTTTCTCCTCCATTAATGTCTTTCTGAACCCTACTCACAAAATAGTTTGATTGCGGCTCCACGATTTCGGTTCCGAATTTCCCCCTTGAATAGTGGCCACTTCTTCCTGCGTAATACTTTATAGAAGACCAATACTCCAGCCATTCTTTGTTTGTCCGCTGAATTTGGCGGCATCTAAAATGGAAGTATTTTGAGGTATATCTGGTATTCCCTATTGTTCAAATCGAGGTAGGAGTACGGCGAACTGCCAATCCTACGAGAATAGAAAAGAAGGTCTGAATCATAATCTCCTCCAGGCCCAGATCCCGTAAGTTCATAGTAGAATATTTTTCAGCTTTCTATAAAAAAGGGACGCCGCTCTTGAAATAAATTTTGGAAACCATCAATTCTCACTTGAGAAGGATCCGCTTGCACTTGACCAAAATCAGGATTGATGGTGAAGTCTAAAATCAAATCACTGGTTACGGCTACTTTACCGTCAACACTTATGGTTACTTTGCTGTTTTTACCAGTTTTAAATAGATGCGAGCCTCGGAGGGCCCTCGCTCTACTTTGGCCACAGTATATGGAGCTATCTCTATTTGCTTTTGGGGTATAATCTCTTCTAAATGTAACTTCGCAAAGGCACTCACCCAAACACCATTGCTTTGTTTTATGGGTTGAAAAACGGAACGCTCCTGATTTCTGAATAGAATTCGCTGTACTTGAAACCCCCATATCTTATCTGGGTTTTTTCCAAAACGGAGTTGGCTCAAAGGGGGTTTTATTTCCGCTGTCCAGCCTTCTTCATCAATGTTAGTTTTGGCCGTCCAGATAGGATTCCAGCTGTCGTCCCAATTGTTTCCAGTGTTAGAAATAAACTCATCTCCTCTTACTCCTGAGGTAGAAATGGTAAAAGAAAATGCAAAGCGCAGGTCGTGGTAAAATCAATGTTTATTTCCATCCAATATCCTGAGAATTGGTCTCTCCTGCTCATTCTTTTTACAATGGAGTCTGGCTCAGCGTCATAAGTACGGTAGGCTACGTAGAGGAATTTATCATCATGAAGGATTTGAATTTGGTTTGATAGGTAGGTTCCTGGCCCTCAAAAGGCTGGTAGCCCACAAAGTCGCCACCACCCCATGCTACAATAGCCCATCCAGATTCATTTGGAATTCTATCTAACTTAATAGTCCCAGATTTGAGTTTTTGGGTCGTGTATTTTTTCTTTTCAATGCCCTCGTTTTCACTTTGGGCAAAGGATAGTAAAGAGAGCAGCATGAAGGATGCGGCAAGGGAAAGACTTTTCATTTTTTGTAATAGCGTTGAAATAAGGAGTTGTGAAGTCGACCAAAACGCGGCAAAATTATTGCACCAATTATCCGTATTGGAGAAATGGATGCTAAAAATACTTAAGGCGGGTCAATCACAAAAGAGGTGATTGACCCCCAAAGTTTATTTGGTCTTTCTAATCAGAATGTCACCATTCATAGTTCTCATCATGATTTCGGAACCACCGGAGTTTATCTTCCCCATCGTCCAGCTGCTTCTTTTAATCTTTTGCATACCTCCTTCGCCTGACTTGGTCACTTTAGGAGCATCTTTACTAACAGCAATTTCGAAATCACTGAATATCTCTCCTTGTTGGGTCTAGACTTTTAAATCTGCTTTGATATTCGCTGGCAGAGTAACATCTACATCTCCGTTTAGGGTAGTAAACGCCATAGGGGTATTTGCACTGGTGCTTATAAAGTTAGCTGTGATATCTCCATTGATTGTATTTGCCACCACAGAACCAGATATGTTTGTCAAACTGATATCATTGTTTACATTACTGATTTCCAGAATTCCGTTAACGTTTTCTACCGTAATTTCGCCATTATTTACGGTGCTTAATTGTACGGAGAAATTTTCTGGAACAATAATGGTAAGACTCAAATTTTGATTTGGATTACTGGTTCGTACAGAAACTGTATTGTTCTTTTCTGTAGCCGTAAGCTCATACCCAGAGTTATTAGAGATTCTTTTCATACCATCTCTTCCGTTTTGAGGGAGGTTCTTTTTATTATTTACTACTGCGTTTACTACGACGTTTTTATTTGAGGAGCCTTTGACATGAATAGAACCAGTGACTAAAGATACTTTCAATGTGCCTGTGGCAGAAGGGTCTGAAAGGCTAACTTCTAATTGCTCATCTTGTGAGACCCCTAGTGTACAGATAGAAAGTAAGAGAATTATTATTGCTAAATTTTTCATAATTTTTCATAATAATGTGTTTTAAATTTTGGCCTGCCAGACCATAATTATGATTGTTTTTTAATATAAATATTTCCGTTAAATGTTTCAAAATGTAGGTGTTGCCCACCCTTTCCTATTCTAAAAGAAGAGCGACTATTTAATTTATACTTTGTTCTTCCGTCATCTATATTTTCGTTTTTCGTGACTTTGGCTGGTAGTAGTTTCACCTGAGGAAAATCTGTAAATAATTCTCCATTATAGCTTTTATACTCGCAGTCTGCACTCAGACCCGCAGGATAAGAAATGTTTAAATCGCCATTCAAGGTGTAGTATTCCGAGTCATCTGTGGATTGGTGGTGTAGTTTATATCCACGTCGCCATTGACAGTTCTTGCGAGCGTGGAACCTGCTATATTTTGTAAAGAAATGGCACCATTTACATTTCTGATTTCCAATTTGCCAAGCACATTATCTACTTTAATGTCTCCGTTGTTTACTGTGACTAGGATTAGGTTCATCCCACGTGGGACTTTGATAGTGAAATCCAGAAAGTATCTATAGTCTATTTGCTTTCTTTTATTCCCGTCTCTGTGTCGTACATCTGGTCTAGAGTCATAAGGTGCGGCAATGAAGGCTATAAGGCCTTCAGGGCCCTGATTAAAGTTAAGATTAAACTCAGCTTTACCTTTTTGGAGGTCAGCTTGGTTTCTGGCTGAGATAGTTTTGTCAACCTCCATCTGGATCTCATTGCCATCATACCCTTCTACCTTGATGAAGCCATTTACGTTATAAATTTCTAGGGTTTCGTTATTCGTGACTTGAAACGTCTTAGAGATGTGCTCCTCGAATTTCAGTTTTTGAGCAGGTGCTTGGGTGCACGCTAGTAGCAGTCCCAAGACACTTGAGAGCATTAGTTTTTTCATAATTGTTTTGTGTTTTAAATAAGATAAGTAATTGTTTCTTCTAGCTTTTCTTTGACCATTTCATTGAGGCCTTCTTTCTTTAAAAGTTGTTGGAGCTCTTTCACAGAGCGTTTTTCTTGAAGTTGAATCATAGCATCTGCTTGAGCTACTTGAACCAGAGGAGATTCCTGCTTTATGAGCGAAAGCACTAAGCCTTCTCGTACTTTTGGGCTTTCTGCCAGGGCTATAAGAGCTTCTAATGTTATAAGCCTCACATTCACATTATCGTCACTGTTGAGTGTAGTGCATCTATGACTTGACCATCTACCTCTGTCATTTCTTGGATATAAGAAACGGCCTTAATTCTCTCTGTAGCGACAGGGTTATCCAGCATAGAAATCATCATTATCTGCTTCATGTCTTGCATTTCCTCGCTTAGGCGTTTCACTTCTTCGTGGGTGGATAAACTAGGCTGACCTATGAAATAACCAAACATACTACCAGTACCCAAAAGTAAAAGGGCGTAGGCCCAATTATAAGAAGGCTTATAAGTGAAAAGAGATTTGAGCGTCGCCCAAAATGAGCCCTTTTCTTTGGTTTTAAAACGGCCTAAGTTTTCATGGAAAGTAGCTTTTATATCCATGCTAGTAGCATCAGGTACGGTGAGCCTTTCCATGTCTCCCCAGATGGCCTGGGTCGCTTCAAAACTTGCCTTTGTTTCGGGGGAGGATTCAAAGATGCTTAGCAAGCTTAATTTCTCGTCTTCATTGAGTAAACTAATGAAACGATCCTCTAGGTCACTGTGCTGATTGTCTGATTCTGGATTCATTGTTCTTTGATTAAATACATACTTTTCAATTCTTTCATAGCTCTGTGGACCTTCACATTGGCTTTGGTAGTCTTCAAGACTTCGGCTATTTCTTTATAATTCATCTCTTGAAACTTACTGAGTACTAAAACTTCTTTGTGTTCTGACTTTAACCGAGAGATGCTTTTATGGAGTCGTTCACTTTCTTGTTTTTTTTCAAAGTCCTGAGAGCTCTCAATACTTGGACTGATCTTACTTACATCCTCTATATAATCTATCCTATTGCTTTTTCTGAAAGTATCTTTAATCAGATTTCTGGTTAAATGATACATCCAAGATTTAAATTCTCCCTTGCCTTTAAAAGTATGGCGATACTGTAGCATTCTATAGAATACCGACTGCACCAAATCTTCGCTGTAGGCGGTTTGTCCGGTCATGTGATATATAAAACCGAATAAGGGTTTATGGTGCCTTTCAAAGAGTAAACCCATCTTATCTAGGTCTCCGGATTTCACACCGAGCATTAAGTTATTGTCTGATAAGAATTTCAATGTTTAAGCTTTTTCGTTTTGAGTGTCGAAAGGGTAAACTTCTCTAAAGATAAAAGGTTACAGAGAAACTGTTTTTTCTTATAAAATGATACTATAAAAACGGAATGGCGTCTTCAATTTCATGGCATTCGCTTTCTTTGGATGAATATAACCAACTAAATTCAAGGGTATTAAACCCATTGAAATGAAAAACAACCGTCGAGAATTCATAAAAAAATCGGCAATAGCAGCCACAGCAGGTAGCTTAATATATGGGGCCGCTTACAGCAAACCATTTTATTATCACAAAAAAACGGCTAATGACTTTGTCAAAGATGCTGGAATTCAGCTGAGCCTTGCTTATTTCTGGGGTATAGAACCTGCCAAAGTAGAACTGGCAAAACAGATGTCTGTTTTTGGTGCTGTAAGTGGTATTAGCCCTGATATGGTAAATATGCGTGGCCAGGCTAATTACAGTCTCCCGGTGATAAAGGCAGTTAAGCAGGCCTGGAAAGATGTAGGTCTAGACTTAAAGGTAATAGAGGGACCGCCATCCTTATATACCAAAACTAAACTAGGTCTTGAAGGAAGAGATGAGGAAATAGAAAACTTCATCACATTTATTAAAAATCTAGGCTCGGTAGGAATTGACACCGTTTGCCATAATTGGATGCCCGTAATTAGTTGGGCTAGGTCAAATAAAGCGAAGTCTAGTAGGGGAGGGGCATTGGTTAGCTCGTTTGATATAGAAGATATCATGGGTGAACCCATGATAACAGAATATGGGGAGCTTAGCCATGGTAAGATGTGGGATAATATGGAGTATTTTCTAAAGGCGGTTATTCCAGAAGCAGAGAAGGCTGGTGTAAAATTGGCTCTTCATCCAGACGACCCACCCATTGATAACATAAGAGGGATTCCTAGAATTATGACTTCAGTAGCGGCTTTCAAAAGAATGCTTGATTTATACCCTAGCCCAAGCAATGGAATCACTTTTTGTCAAGGCAGTTTTGCTTCCATGGGAGATGAAGGTGCGGGAGAAGATATCCCAGCAGCAATAAGGTATTTTGGAGAGCGAGAAGCTATACACTTTGTTCATTTCAGAGATGTGCGGGGGAGTAAGAATAAGTTTGAAGAGACTTTTCATGACGACGGAAAGACAGATATGTATGCAGCTATGCAGGCCTATTATGATGTAGGATTGAAAGGGCCGTTGAGGCCAGATCATGTACCTACCATGTATGGTGATAGCAACGAGCACGCAGGCTATAGCACCATAGGGACACTTTTTGCTATTGGATACATTAGAGGGTTGATAGAAGGAGTGAGTAAAGCATGATACTTTACTATCCAATCAATGACATAATTGAAATCCATGAGTAGGGATACTTGCAAATACCATAGATATAAGCGAAATCGTAAGGCTTTTAATAATATTAAAATAATCCTAGATATGAAGAACAATTTACTCGCTGTACTTGTGTTTTTTGCAGCCACTGCATTAACAAATGCCCAGGTAGGAATCTTTGAAGAAGCGGCAGACGTGGGAGATCCAAAAATGAAAGGCTCTTCTACGTTCGATGAAGTTACACAAACGTATACCCTGAAAGGTGGAGGTAGTAATATCTGGTTTAACCATGATGAATTTCATTTCCTTTTTAAGAAAATCAAAGGCGATTTTATTGCTACAGCAAACTTCCAATTAGTGGGAAATGAAAATGGTAATGGCCATAGAAAAACAGGCTGGATGATTCGTGAAAATACAGAACATGATGCCAAAGGAGTTAACACCTGCTTACACGGAGATGGATTGGTAGTTATGCAATGGCGACTCATGCGAGGTGCCTATATGCGAGACCCAGAGGAAGAAGTCTTTTTTCCAAAGCAGTATTTTGGTGAGAGTATTATTCAGCTTGAGCGTAGCGGCGAATATGTAACCATGCGTATGGCACATCCCGGAGAGCCTTTAGAGGAGGTTGGGTCTGCACACTTTCCAGAGTTAAATAATGAGTTGTTGATAGGGCTCTATTCTTTGGCTCATGATCCTGATGATGTCCAAGAAGCAAAGATTTGGAATATAAGGATCTCAAAACCAATTGCCCCAGATTGGGACCCAAACAAATTGGTGAAAACGGCCTCTCATAAGGATGTAAAATATAATAGCCGGGTGGAAACAGTGAATGTAATCACAGGAGAAAGGAAAATTTTGTTGGAATCAGAGGAGCAAATAGGCTCGGCAACTTTCGCAGGCAACAGTCATGTGATATTCCAGAAGGGGGGAAAGTCTTTTAATATTCCAGTTGCAGGAGGTACAATTACTGAGATTACAACGGCTACTGCAATGAACTCAACAGAGACGGGCGGAACCTATACCTATTTCACAAAAGGCAAAAATAGTACCAATCAAATTTGGCGAAGAAAAGGAAGCATGGAGACTCAGTTGACTCATAGTCTAGACCATAAGTGGAATCCCTATCTATCGCTTGATGGTAAATATTTGGCCTATTTGTCTATGTCAAATATGTCAAATCCAAACGAGCTAGCGGCCTATCAAAAAGCATCTATAAGTGTGATGCCAACAGATGGCGGAGCACCTAAAACGGTGGCCTATATCTTTGGTGGCAGGGGCAGCTTAGAAAAATATACTTGGAGTGCAGATGGGAAATCTTTGGTTTTTGTGACTTATTCTGATAGGAGGGAGTAATTTAAAGCAAGGGTTCCAAATGGAAATCCCTACTCTAAAAACTAGAAGTTTTATTTATTACTTCATGGCTTTCTTAATAAGACTGATAACAAACATCATTACACCACCATCAACAGTTCCTAGAAGACCTCGCAATGTCCATCCTCGGCTGCATCTGTTTCAGGAGAAAGCATGCCTAAGGCTAGACCTCCTAGTCCGCTGCCATCTATACCGGCAACAGAATTCCAAAGTGTTTCCATAGAACATCCTTTGAGTTTTTGACTTAATCTGGCCGAACGAAATGAGATACTAACCTGATACAAATTAAAAGCCAAACCTCATGGAGAGGTTTGGCTTTTTAAGACTAGAAAGTATTTTTTACAAACAAGCATCTCCTATCTCAGCAGAGAATACAGTTCCTGGGCTGGCCTCGAAACCTGGCTTTAGCGTTACGTTATATTGTGCCTTGTAAATGATATTTGAAGTACCCATAATTTTATTACTGGCATCAATGGTGAATATCGCGTTTCTGGAAGTGCTTATATTGTTCAAGTCATTGTTTGGAGAAATCAATGAATTGGAAGCAGGAGATATAGAAAGGCTTAAACTAGACGCTACAGAAGATACTACTGGAGCAGAAGACCTTACCATTATTTTGTAATTGTTCCCACCTTTTATATAGTTGGGAATAGTGCAATTAATGGAGGAAGGGTCTGCTGAACTACCAACCAGTATTGGGTCGGAGAATCCCCCATTTTCATCTGAAAGAAAGGCTTGATATATATTACCTACTGAAAATTCGCCTGTGGAGGAGCTTGAAATGTTAAACGAACTTCCTGCACATACGGAGGTAGCAGTGAGGTTTGGTATGAGAATATCCCTGATGCCATTAACTATCCAAAACTGTATGTTATCTGGCCCTATGAGGAGATTACCTAAGGCATTATCCAGGTCAAAGGCCCTAGAAATAAACGTATACAAAGTAGGAGGCAAAATAACTCCACTGATGTTCCCTGTATTTTCATGAAGCCTAAATGGGGCTTCATTATCCACGTATAAGCGGTTCGTTTCTGTTTCTACTCCTGAGATAGTTAATCTTAGGCTCTCTAAGGTTGGACTGGAACAAGAAGGAATGGCCATTACGGTCATCGGTCGGCTAGACTTTTGGATCTCTAGACCTTGACTTATTGGTGTAATTACTTCTGGAGTAGTTCCGTCAGCATATATCAAATAGTAAGAAAGTGACGGCGAACTACAACCGATATTTACAGCAGTCGTGGCGGTAACAGAGCAGAATTCAAAAGTCACGGTTACAGTATAAGTTCCTGAATTAGCCCCGTGAGTATTCGGAATCGTAGGATTGACAAGATTGCTGGTAAAACCATTGGGACCCGTCCAATCAAATCGCGTTCCGCCCGTGGCCAATAAATTAACATCCTCACTTTCTTTATACGGACTGCCATTTGTGGCAGTAGCTGTTGGATGATGGTTAATTACATCAGTAGATGCTGTGGACTTACAGCCAAATTCATCTGTGATCGTGACACTATAGATGCCTGTTAAAGATACGCTCACACTATTGAAAATAGGATTTTGAAGTTCTGAAGTGAAATCGTTTGGTCCGGTCCAAGCATAGGTATAAGGAGACTCTTGAGTCGTTCTTTCATCTTCCGAAAGTAAGTTAAGGGTCTCTGCTGAACAAACAGGGGAATTACTGGAAGCTATGGCCTCTGGTAAAGCATGAACAATTACTTCTGTGCTGGTGGATGCCGAGCAGCCATAGGTGTCTGTAATAGTAATCTCATAAGAGCCAGACATATCCACTGTGGTATTGTTTATTGTCGGGTTTTGTTCAGTCGAGTTATAAAGTAATGGCCCTTTCCAGTTGTAGGTGTATGCTGGTTGTTTGGCCTCTCTAGAGTCTGAACTACTTAATTGAAGAGTCTTTTCGGCACAGACAAAGGGATTATAGCTAGCGGTTGGAACTGGCAATGAATGCACAATGACATCAATAGAGTCCTCTTCAGCACAACCATATTGGTCCGTGACATTGACATAATATTTCCCTGTCATATTTACACTGGAATTAGGAATACTAAACCCTTGAGCGGTGGTATCAAATCCTAAAGGGCCAGTCCAAGCATATGTATAGGCAGGTTGCTGTTCCGCTCGAATGTCAATCACATTGAGCTTTAAGGTATCCTCTTGGCATACATTTGGATTATAGGCTAATTGTGGAATCGGAAGGGAATGCACAATTACAGCAAGGGAGTCTTCTTCTGCACAACCATATTGG
>Ga0075117_1001485_pt1 | contig 14400 bp, 13 predicted proteins | sample AntAceMetag02UKJ_FD_69789 | JGI IMG/M metagenome (GOLD analysis project Ga0075117, IMG submission 69789) | Saline lake microbial communities from Ace Lake, Antarctica - Antarctic Ace Lake Metagenome 02UKJ | ecosystem: Environmental > Aquatic > Non-marine Saline and Alkaline > Saline | place... | reverse complement strand
GTAATTAAATATGATGAAAACAGAATCCCACATATTTTCGCAAAAAATGATGCCGACCTCTATTTTGCTCAAGGTTATACCTTAGCTTCTGATAGACTATGGCAGATGGAGTTTTACACGCTAGTAGCCGCCGGGAGATTAACGGAAGTGGTAGGAGAAAGAGCTCTGGCCTACGACCAGTATAACCGTAGAAGCGGAATGGCTTTCACGGCAGATGCAATTATTAAACGAATGAATGAGGCTCCGAAAATGCTATCCCATTTAGAATCATATGCGGCCGGAGTTAATGCCTACATCGCTTCACTTAGCGAGAAGGATTTACCTATTGAGTACAAAATGCTGGGTTACACGCCAGAAAAATGGACTCCTAAAAAGTCTATGCTCATGATGATGAACATGCGAAATCAATTAAACGGTGGTAGTACAGATTTCAAAATGACCAGACTAGCTCAAAAATATGGACTAGACGTAGTTAATGACTTATTCCCTAAATATCCTAAAAACGCTGAGCCTATTGTTCCCAATGGGAGTCCTTTGCTTTTTGACCCACTCCCAATTCCAGAAATACCAAATGAAATAGTAGCGTTTCCAGATGACAAAACTGTAGCTATGACGTTAGAAGCTCCAAGACCTGAAATTGGAAGTAATAATTGGGCCATAGCAGGTTCAAAATCGGCAAGTGGCCTACCAATCCTGTCAAACGACCCACATTTAGGTCTTTCTTTTCCTTCTATTTGGTACCAAATTCAGCTTCATTCGCCAAATGTTAACGTTTACGGCTCTGCACTTCCAGGTACTCCTGGAGTTACCATAGGGTTTAATAAAGACATAGCTTGGGGTGTAACCAATGTAGGGCCAGACGTCATGGATTTTTTCAAAATCAAATTCAAAGACGAAACCATGAATGAATATTGGCATGACGGCCAATGGAAGAACACAACAAAAAGAACTGAAAACTACTTAGTGAAGGGAGGGAAAACGGCCACTGACACCTTAATTTCTACCCATCATGGACCCGTCATTTACTTTGAGGATAGTAAGGCTAATTTTAATCAAGCTGTTCCCGCCGGTTATGCCATGCAATGGATTACGAATGATAGCTCGCCGGAAGATTTGAACTGCTTTTTAGGACTAAATAAGGCTAAAAACTATGCTGACTACCGGGAAGCTTTAACTCATTATATTGCTCCAGCACAAAACTTCATATTCGCCAGCAATGAGAATGATATAGCCATAACTCCAAATGGTAAATTTCCATTAAAATGGGATGAGCAAGGCAAATTCCTTTTAGATGGAACACGAAAAGACCACGACTGGCAAGGCTACTTACCTCCAGAGCACAACCCACATGTAAAAAACCCAGAAAGAGGATATGTGAGCTCCGCCAATCAGTCTATCAACAATCCCGTTGACTATCCGTATTACATTGACTGGACGTCAGCTGACCCCTATAGAGGCACCCAAATCAATAAGCGACTAGCTGCTATGGAAGCCGCAACAGCTGATAGTCTAAGGAGTATTCAAAATGATAATTATAGCCTATCCGCCGAATGGTTTCTTCCCTCACTTTTAGAAATACTTGACAAAACGGAGACCTCTGATCCAAAAGCCATGGCCTTACTTGAAGGCTGGGATTATAGAAACGAAGCAGACTCTAAAGCCGCCACAGTTTTTGAAACCTGGATAAATATTTTGATGGCAAAAATATGGGATGACGAATTTCCTTTATCCGAAAACTTCACTTACCCTTCAGAAGATAAAACCTTGCAATTGATTCTGGACGAACCCAACTCCAAGTGGTTTGATGATATAAAAACGAAAAACAAAGTGGAATCCTTAGAAGATATCGTCTTTATAAGTTTCAATGAAACCATAGACTCTCTTCAAAGAACCTATGGTGACCTCTCTGAAACCTGGGAATGGTATAAAGTAAAACAAACCGGCATCAGGCACTTGATTTCTGCCTTTAAGGCTTTCAGCACAGAAGGACTTCCAAATGGCGGTGGTAAAAGAATAGTCAATGCAAGTACTGGAAGAACGGGCCCATCGTGGCGTATGATTGTAGAATTAGATAAAGAGTGGCCCCGAGCATATGGCGTATATCCTGGCGGCCAATCCGGTAATCCAGGTAGCAAATATTATGATAACATGGTAAATACTTGGACAGAAGGCCAACTTAACGAACTTCTTTTCCTGAAAAATGAATCGGAGGAATCCTCTCGAATTCTTTCATCACAAAAATTAACACCCTCAAAATGATTTATTTAGCAATTCTAATATTCGCAGCTATCCTTAGCGTTTTTGGCCCCTGGTGGATTGCGGCCCCCGTCGCTTTCATTGCTTGTCGTTTAAAAGCCAAAAGCAATAAACAAGCTTTTTGGAGTTCTGCTTTGGCTCTGTTTACCCTTTGGATAGTTTATGCCTTATACATTCATTTAGCCTCAGAGGTGAATATGGCCTATAAAATGGCTGGTGTATTAACAAGTAGTGCAGATGGTATAAGCCCCATGGGAAACATAGGTCTTATTTTTGGTGTGACCGCGATTTTGTCCCTACTAATCGGTGGCATTTCAGGACTAGCGGGTTATAAATTAAAACAGATATAATTTCGATTTAAAATCACTTTATATGCTCCTATTATTCGTGGTAAGATAAAAAAACTATATTTGCACCTCATTTTTAAGAACCTAATTAACAGACATTGATGAAACAAATTTTAAGCGTCCTTTTTGTAATAGTGGCACTCTCTTCATGCAATAAAGGAACCCAAGAAGGTATAGCTGGACAATCCTCAGGAAGAATTGTTTATGTTAATACTGACACGTTATTAACAAACTACGAATATTATAAAGATGTAGTTAACGAATTTCAAAATAAGCAGTTTGCTTTGGAGAATGAATTGAAGAAAAAGTCTGAATCGTTCCAAAACGAAGTAGCTTTATTTCAAAGAAGAGTACAAGCAGGTGGTATGTCTCAGCAACAAGGCGAATCTACTCAACAGCAACTTCAAAAGAAAGAGCAGGATATACTTCTTTATAGAGACAATGCTGCGGCGAACTTAGCTTCTGACCAAGCCGCTAAAACTGATGAAATCTTAACCAACATTCAGGATTATCTAGCAGAACACAATACTGACGACCGTTATGACATGGTTATTGGATTCTCTAAGGGTGGCGGCGTGCTGTACGCCAAACAAAACCTTGAAATCACAGACGAAGTTTTAGAAGGCTTGAACGCTGCCTATGCTTCTTCTAAGAAAGATAAACCAGCAGCAGACACAACGGCTACCGCCAAATAAATCTTCTGTAAACATAAAAAAGGGCAGATTCTCATTTGAGAGTCTGCCCTTTTTTATGTTTCATCTTTTGCTTTTACTTTCGGTAAGGAAGTAGTTTGGCCAGTTGCTGTGCTGTATTTCCTCCCAACCTTTTTGGGGTATCCATTCTGTTTGAAGGCCGCTGTGTCATTTTCTTTTGCCAAAGTAAATTTCCTTGTCTGGCGTCATATATCCCTGCAACGGTGGTGGCACCTCCAGCCGATGAAGAACCCATAAAGAATGGATTAATCTCAATATAGGTCTCCCCCCAAATAACTGCATCCACGTCTAAAATACGTCCTAACTGACCTTTATTCATGGAAGGAATATCTTGAATTCTTACGGCTGCCGCTGCCAATCCTTTATTAGTCGTAATAAAGTCCTGTACCACCTTCTCCATTCTTCCCTTTTCTACCTCTTTAGCCAGGTAAACGAAAAATTCCTTTTGCATATCTAAACCAGCCAGTCTCTCCTGTTCATCCCAGTACGAGCCCCCGCTTCTACCTCCTCTTATTCTAGCATTGGTTTTATATTCTTCATTAAAACTAACTTTAAAAGGCAGTATCGCTATTTTTTGATGGCTTACAGACAGCCTTTCCATTTCTTCGGAAAAGTATGGTGCGTTCACAGCACACGAACCAAGGATGGCAAATAAACTAAAAAATAAAAGGGTATTCTTCATACTATATATACGATCATAAGACTAAAAATGTTGCTCAACTAAAGATCACCTAAGTAAAAAAATAGCCCTTACCAACTCTTAACGGTGTCAATAAAGCATTTTACGTTTTCAGGTTTCATATCAGGATAAACCCCATGTCCTAAATTAGCAATATACCTCTGCCTCCCAAACTGGCTTAACATTTCTTTAGTTGCTTTTTCAATATCAGAAAAGGAACCATACAGTACACAAGGATCTAGATTCCCTTGTAACGTTTTATGTGGTACCAATTGACGTGAAGCAGCAATACCCATATTCCAGTCTAATCCAATAACGTCACAGTCTAGTTTTCCAATCTCCTCTCTTGCGAAATAGGCTCCTTTGGCAAAAACTGTAACAGGAACCTCAGGTATTGCTGAGCAAATTTGGGCGATATATGGGGTAGCAAATTGGCTATACTGCAAAGGTGAGAGTATCCCAGCCCAGCTATCAAATACCTGAACCAAATCTGCTCCATGCTTTATTTGGGCTTTTAAGTAGGTTATAGTTACATCCGTAATCTTCTGTAAAAGCTTATGTGCTAATTCAGGTTCTTTATAAAGCATTTTCTTAGCCTTGGAAAAAGTTTTAGAACCGTGGCCTTCTACCATATAACATAGAATAGTAAATGGAGCACCCGAAAACCCTATCAAAGGCACCCTGCCTCCTAAACCATCCTTTGCCAGGCTTATGGCCTCCAAAACATAGGAGAGTCTATCTTCCACATCAGAGACGTTTAAGGCTTCTATATCCGCCAAACTCTCCACTGTTTTCCTGAAAATAGGGCCCGACTTTTCCACCATTTCATAAGGTAAATCCATAGCTTCTGGAACAACCAGTATGTCCGAAAAAATAATGGCAGCATCTACACCCAGCAGGTCTACGGGCTGAAGTGTAACCTCGGCGGCCATCTCTGGAGTTTTAGCCAAAGTGATAAAACTTCCAGCCCTCGCCCTTACTTCTCGGTATTCCTTTAATATCCTCCCTGCTTGTCTCATTACCCAGACAGGTACTCTTTCTACTTCTTCTCCTTTGGCCGCCTTAAGCAGCAAATCATTGCTTAGCATCATCTTGCAAAAATAACATGTCTTTAATTCTGTTTGACCATTTAACAGAAAAAGCCGACCAATTAGGCCGGCTTAAGTTTTTATATCTAAAAAGCAACGTTAGTTCATTACGTATTTTTCTTCCTTAACTGTATTGTGGAGCTTGTGTGTTTCATTTAAATCCACCAATATATTCTCTAAGTAATTTGGGTAATAAAAGCCCTTTAATTGGATTACCTCATCTCCCTTATAATCGCCAACTAGAATTGTGGGAAAGGCTTTTACGTCAAAACGTTCCACTATCTGCATGCCATCAATGGAGTCAATATCTACCTTATATATTAAGAAGTTCTCATTTAAATAAGCGGCTAAATCAGGATTAGAGAAAGTTTCATTGTCCATCTTTTTACATGGGCCACACCATCCTGCCCAGAAATCAATCAAGATAGGCTTGTGTTGTTTTTTAGCTTCTCTTAAGAAGTTGTCGTAAGAGCCATCATAAAAACTAACCTTGGAATTTTCGGGGATGGATGTCCAAGATCCAATTACTAACATTGATACGGCGAAGACTACGGTGATTTTCATTTTCATTTTATTCACGTATTAAGACCATCTTTTAAAAAAGCATCTAGCATTCAATCTAGAAGAAGGGTTTAATTTAGCGGCAAGTGCAAATAGTATGCTGTTTAATAAAACAGCTCAAAATAGATTTGTTTTATTTGGTAAAACCTTTCGTTAACTATTCAAATATACGCTAATTTCATGCCAGTCAGGTGTTTAAAATGTCCTTAAAGGCATGATTTGGGATGAACAGTTCTTTTTAACTTACGAATATCAATATCTACTATACGCGTATTTCCCTATCAAAACACAGATAACGTTTAGCGTAAACGACATCCTCCATAAAGCGATAGTAACGACCATTCCAAACATATAATTTCGGCTTTTTTAATTTTCGTGCTGTTAAAAGACAGAAGAAACTATTTCATTTTTAAACATGAGGTAAGCTTTGGATTTAAACATAATTACTTGAAAAGAAGCACTAAAGACTCCAAAGTCTCCTAATTCAAGTTTCCTAGAGGTAGATTTTTGTTTTCTTTTATTGTAACAAATCAGATTTGGTTTGAGCACCTAAAGTATTATCAATTGGCCCTGTGCTTTATCCAGCTATTTCAAATGCCTTTTATAAAGAAAGAATTCTATCTTTTGTTACATCATCTGGACAAAGAATCTCATGCATTCATATTTGTAATGGTATAACTAGATGCTCCCTTGCTCTTTTAAAGCAAAGATAATTAGCCTGACCTGCTACTGTTTCTCTTACTTGGTAGTGATTCCAGAACTATTCGCCGCCTATTTGACACTTTTTAACTACTAGAGAGGTTTGAATTTACCCTATCCGGTTTTGTACTTACCTGAATTTGGCACTAATTTCACCTTTGCAACTGGCTCATCGCGACATTTTTTCTTAAAAAAGGGCTTGTTTAGAAAGATTCGTTCCTTTTAATTAATCATTTCGGTGCATAATATTAGCCAACTCGAACACTCAACTTATTCTAATTTAGAAAACAACTTGCCCTCAGCTTAATATGACACTGGAGTCCGCTCGTTTCCAAGACATCTTACATGAGAAAACTCCAAATCACTCCCTAAGCTCAGAAAGAATACAATCTGCGTTCTTGAATAATTACAAGTTTTGAGAAGCCTGTTACCGGAAATATCAGATTAGGATGCAACCAATTCATAAACTTTATGCATCTTAGTTATGAAATAGGCCCTTTATGACAAAAATTTTATCCCTGTTCAGTACCGAGCATAGTTTAGCAAAGGCACTGCAACAGGGCGACAAAAAAGCTCAGAATCACCTTTACGACCACTATTCCAGTTTAATGCTTGCTATTTGCATGCGTTATATGGGTGATAAAATGGCGGCAGAAGATGTTATGCTCAAGGGATTCATGAGGATTTTTGATAAAGTAGATCAGTTTAACTTTAAAGGCAGTTTTGAAGGATGGATTAAAAGAATCATGGTCAATGAGGCCCTAATGAAAATAAGGTCATCAAAAAGGTTTGAGGTAGGAATTGAAGAGGTATCCGTATCACATTTCGAAACACAAGTTTCTTCTAGCCTTGAAGAGTCTGACTTGCTACTTTTAATTGCCAGTTTACCAACGGGATACAGAACTGTATTTAACTTGTATGCCATTGAGGGATTTAGTCACGCGGAAATCGCGGAAAAGTTGGGCGTGTCTGAAGGCACATCAAAGTCTCAACTGAGCAGGGCCAGAGCGATGCTCCAGTCCAGATTAAAAGTTCAGGAAAAAGAATTAAGAAAGGAAACAAAATGAATTCAATAAAAAATAAAGAGCCCAATGCTATTGATGAACTTTTCCAACGAAAAATGGGCAATTATACTGTAGAACCATCTGCAGAAATCAGAGAAAAGTTTTTATTTCAAATCAATCAGAAGAAAAAAGCAAGACCTATTTGGTACTTTTCAGCCGCCGCATCAGTGATTTTCATGTGTGGTTTAGGATGGTTTTTATACGCCATTCCGTCTGAAAATACACTTGCTCCAGAAGTCGCAATTGATACTGAAGTAAATACTCCAGTTAGAGGCTCTAATATTTCTACTGATTCAGAAGACATGAGTAAAGAGCAATCAGTTTCTCAATTGGCGTCTAATTCAGTTGTTACTATTGAATCTATTAAGGCTCCATCAGTAAAAGAAGTCGTAGAAAGACCTGTAGCTATGGAAGTACTCAAAATTCAAATTCCGGAAAGATCCATAACAGGTGTGGTAGAAATGGATGAGCCCATCCAAGACATACTTACCCTAGCCCTTCAAGAGTTAGAAAAGAGAAAAAATAAAGCGGAAAAGGAAGATAGAGCCAAAACCAACTCTTTATTTCAAAAAGGAGCAGGAGAAACCATTATCATTGTCACCTCAGACATTCCAGATGAAGGCGAAGAAGAAATTTTCATTCCCGGGATAAATTCAGACTCTCCTATTACTCTGGCTCAAGCTACAGGTTTAGGTGAAGCAATGATAGAAGAAGACCGTTCTTTCATTGCCAAAGTTTTTACAGAGCTTAGGCATCTTAAACACGGTGAAAAAGTTAAGTTGAACACTCTGACCCCTTCCAGTGCCCTCGTTAGCAATGAAGACGAAACCTTTTTCAGTCATGAAACCAATCAATTACGCCAGCGTTTAAGATGGTTTAAAGGCAAAGTATCTAGAGAACTTTAAATATGAAACAAATCCTACTCCTCTCATTCGTTCTTCTTCTTTCCAAATCTGCAGATGCAGCCTTTCCTGTTTGCCTAACTTCTGATACTACAATTCTAGAATTTTCAGATAAATCACTACAGAAGAAAGTAACTGTAATAACAACGGGGAATAAAGAAATTGAACTTCCTATTAGCATTGACCTCAATAGTATCCTTAAAAAATTGGGACTCGACTCCGCAGAAATAGAGAATGCCAAAATGGCCATAGTCTCTCCGGACAATAAAGAAGACACTCTTTTCATTGTCTCAAAGAGTGGTCAGCGTTTACAGATTGTCAGCAAAAAAGAAAGCACATTCAAAAATTATATTGATGTAGCAAGTATAGATTCTACGAAAAAAGAAAGTCAGAGCTTAACTATAAATCAAAAGCCATTAAAGGATAAATTCTTTTCTAAAAAAGACTTCGGCCTATATTTTGGACTAAATTCCTATCGAGGAGAAGGCAATGAGAACCCATATGCACAAACCGCACTAAGGACATGGAAATCTCGATATATTGCCCTGTCCTTTAGATGGAATGCCACACTTATAAAAGGTCAAGATACCGACTTGGCCTTAAGTTATGGGCCAGAACTTGCCATGTATAATTTTCGCCTCGAGAATAGCAATACATTGTTCAATGCTTCAGGACAAACTACTTTTGAACAAGCAGCATTTTATACAAAAAAATCTAAACTCACAATTCCATACCTTAACTTTCCAGTACTCTTTAGCCTTGGCATTAAAGAATCCAAATTCAAAATTGGAATAGGGGGATACATTGGTTACAGAATTGGAGCGTACACTAAAACGAAAGACCTTAATGGCAACAAGCAAAAAATAAAGAATGCTTACAATCTCAATAAAACAATTTATGGAATGACCGCAGAACTCGGAAAAAAGAACGGTTTCTCCATTTTTATGAGGTATGACCTAAATAAAATGTTTGCGGCAAATCAAGATGTCATTAACGATCTCCAAGCCTTTTCTTTTGGAATCAGACTCTAAAACTCTCTAAGAGAGCAATTAAAGGAATCCTAATATAAAGCACATTCAAAAGGGTTTTCAAATGATATTTTTAGAATTTAAAAAAACCTTAGTTTTATTTAAGCAATGTTTTGCCAAGACAAAAAAACGGGCTACTTTTGCAACTCCTTTTTCGGGAGAAAGTTCTTTAGTACTATAAAATACGATTTTTTGGGGGTGTACCAGAGTGGCCAAATGGGGCAGACTGTAAATCTGCTAGCTTTCGCTTACGGTGGTTCGAATCCATCCGCCCCCACTGGTTTTTTTCGCGTAATGCGAGTGTAGCTCAGCTGGTAGAGCGACAGCCTTCCAAGCTGTAGGTCGCGGGTTCGAACCTCGTCACTCGCTCAAAAAAAGCCTTCGTAGCTCAGGGGTAGAGCACTTCCTTGGTAAGGAAGAGGTCGGCAGTTCAAATCTGCTCGAAGGCTCTGCTTATTTTAGTGAGCAAAAAGGTTTTAATTACATGGAAATTTTTCTGTGTGCTTTTTTATTTGAATTTTTACATCGGATTTAAAATAATTTTAATTTAATAACAATATGGCAAAAGAGAATTTTGACCGTAGTAAGCCTCACGTAAACATTGGTACTATTGGTCACGTTGATCACGGTAAGACAACTTTGACTGCTGCAATAACGACGGTACTAGCCGCTAAAGGACTTTCAACTCTTAGAGACTTTTCGTCTATCGATAACGCTCCTGAAGAAAGAGAGCGTGGTATCACTATTAATACGTCTCACGTAGAGTACTCTACTGAAAATCGTCACTATGCCCACGTTGACTGTCCTGGTCACGCGGACTATGTAAAGAACATGGTAACTGGAGCTGCTCAAATGGACGGAGCCATACTTGTTGTTGCTGCTACTGATGGTCCTATGCCACAAACACGTGAGCATATCCTTCTTGCTCGACAGGTTGGTGTTCCCGAACTAGTAGTTTTCATGAATAAAGTTGACATGGTCGATGATCCTGAACTACTTGAGTTAGTAGAAATGGAGATTCGTGAATTACTGACTTTTTATAAATTTGATGGTGATAACATTCCAATTATTCAAGGTTCAGCCTTAGGTGGTTTGAACGGAGAAGAGAAGTGGGTTAAAACTATCGAAGAGTTGATGACTGCTGTTGATGAATTTATACCTCTTCCTGAAAGAGCGACTGATAAGCCTTTCCTAATGCCAGTTGAGGATGTATTCTCTATTACTGGTCGTGGAACTGTTGCTACTGGTCGTATTGAGACTGGTATAATCAACTCTGGAGAATCAGTTGATATCTTAGGTATGGGTGCTGAAAACTTAAAGTCTACAGTAACTGGAGTTGAGATGTTCCGTAAGATTCTTGACAGAGGAGAAGCTGGTGACAATACTGGTTTACTTCTAAGAGGTGTTGAGAAATCTCAAATAAAGCGTGGAATGGTAATCTGTAAGCCAGGTTCTGTTAAACCACACACTAAGTTCAAAGGTGAAGTTTACGTTCTTTCTAAAGAAGAAGGTGGACGTCATACTCCGTTCTTTAACAAATACCGTCCTCAGTTCTACTTCAGAACAACAGACGTAACTGGTGAAATCATGCTTCCAGCTAATGTGGAAATGGTTATGCCAGGTGATAACGTAACTATTGAAGTTACTTTGATTAACGCCATTGCTATGGATAAGGGTCTTCGTTTCGCGATTCGTGAAGGTGGACGTACTGTAGGTGCTGGTCAAGTAACTGAAATTATAGAATAATATATTCTAAAGTATATTTTAAAGAGCACTCCTTACGGGAGTGCTCTTTTTTTGGCATACACCCAATGAAAAACAGAAAGGCAGCTACCGTATTTATTTTCATAACCGTTCTCATTGACGTTATTGGAATCGGTATTGTTATACCTATAATCCCTTCTCTTATAAAAGAACTTACAGGTGGCTCCATAAGCGAAGCTAGTCAGTACGCTCTCTGGCTGGTGCTCATATACTCCGTCATGCAATTTCTCTGTGCTCCGATTATCGGTGGCCTAAGTGACCAATACGGTCGTAGAAAAGTTTTACTGTTTTCTCTACTTGGATTCGCTATTGACTCTCTCTTTCAGGCTATGGCCACTACCATAGGTTGGCTCTTTATTGGTAGAACTATTGCAGGGATTGCTGGAGCTAGTATAACTACGGCCAATGCCTATATTGCAGATATTACTCCTCCTGAAAAAAGAGCTCAAAACTTCGGACTTATTGGTGCCGCCTTTGGACTTGGTTTTATTATTGGGCCTACATTGGGCGGCGTACTTGGCTCCTATGGAACACGATTACCCTTCTATGCTTCAGCCGCTCTTTCGCTATTAAACTGGCTTTATGGATATTTCGTTCTCCCAGAATCCCTAGCACTAGAAAAAAGAAGAAAATTTAATATTAAAAGAGCAAACCCCATCGGGAGTCTCATGAATCTAAGGCAATACCCATTTATATTGTCGCTGGTCGGATCCTTGTTTCTCGTTTACGTGGCAGCTCATGCGGTTCAAGGTACATGGTCGTTCTATACCATGGAAAAATTCGCCTGGACAGAAATGCAAGTCGGCCTTTCTCTAGGATTTGTAGGACTTATGATTGCCATTGTTCAGGGTGCCTTAATCCGGGTAATTATTCCCAAGATAGGTCAAACCAATGCTTTATTCATTGGGCTTCTTATCAACATGTTTGGTCTTTTGGCTTTCGCTTTTGCGAGCCAAGGTTGGATGATGTACCTCATTATGATCCCTTTTGCTCTTGGTGGACTATCCGGTCCTGCATTCCAAGCTATTATATCAAACCAGGTAAAGGACAATGAGCAGGGAGAACTACAAGGTGCACTTACTGCAGTCCTAAGTGTCTCCGCCATTATTGGTCAGCCACTTATGCTTGGCTTATTTGGCTACTTCACAGCCAACAAAGCTGAACACTATTTCCCTGGGGCTCCCTTTATAGTGGGCTCCGTATTTTGTTTTATAAGCATAATCATTACTCGTAAAGTCATTGCCAAAGAAAAAGGATAAATCACTATTTGATTCAATATTATTATTGCTTACCTTTGCAGGCCAATTACTCCCGAACACGGAGTACTTTTTTTTATACACGGGCATAGTTCAATGGTAGAATAGCGGTCTCCAAAACCGTTGATCAGGGTTCGAATCCTTGTGCCCGTGCTTTAATTTGATAAAATGGAAAAACTAAGAAAATTTATAGGTGAATCATGGCACGAAATAACCAAAGAGGTTACTTGGCCTAAATACACAGACCTTCAAGCTAGTGCGACACTGGTACTTATAGCATCTGTTATATTTGCCTTAGTGGTAGGTGCCATTGATTTCGTTATCGACAATGGCCTCAAATTACTTTATCAGTCTTTCTAAAATATGGAAGAAATAAGTTGGTACGTCCTTCGGGCGGTCTCTGGTCAAGAGAAAAAAATTAAAATGTATATCGAGAATGAAGCCGAAAGAGCCAAGCTCAAAGACTTTATCCCTCAGATACTTATTCCTTCTGAAAAGATTGTAGAAATAAGAAACGGCAAGAAGAGAATTCGTGAGAAGAACTTCATGCCCGGCTATATGCTCATACAAGCCGATCTTAATAATGGAGAGGTAATGCACATGATTAAAAGCTTACCGGGAGTAATTGGCTTCTTAAGAAAAGATGGAAATTCGTCCATCCAGCCAGAACCTTTAAGATATTCTGAAGTAAAAAGATTCCTAGGTTCAGATAACGAAGCTGAAGAAGAAGTAATAGATTCTAATATTTCTTTTGTTGTTGGAGAATCTGTTAAGGTTATCGACGGCCCATTCTCTACCTTCGAAGGAAATGTAGAAGAAGTTTACGATGACAAAAAGAAATTGAGCGTCAGCGTTAAAATATTCGGAAGAAGTACCCCTGTGGAGTTAAGCTATCTCCAGGTAGAGAAACTTTCATAAGATTAAAAAAAATGGCTATGAAAGCTCATCAGAAATGATGAGCTTTTTCGTTTTACAATCTTGAATACCAGCTATTAGTCAAATAACTTTATTCCTCATACTATTGGATTAAAGATAAAATAAAATTACCTTTGCAGTCCGTTTTGAAATACTAATTATTTTAAGGCGGCGTAAAGCCAGTTGTTTTCTTGTCAGTCGTTCTTCGGAACTACTGCTAGGCTTCCCCTGAGAATATAACCGGCTTTATGGAGAAACGAATGGGCAGTTTTGATTGAAATGGCTGATTGTGACTAAGTTATAGATACATTATTGTGGTTCGTCATTTCGTATTTCTCAACATTTAAACTTAAAATAAGATGGCGAAAGAAATCGCAGGATATTTAAAATTACAGGCAAAGGGTGGTCAAGCAAACCCAGCACCTCCAATTGGTCCTGCCTTAGGTTCTAAGGGTGTTAATATCATGGAGTTCTGTAAGCAGTTTAATGCTAGAACTCAAGATAAAATGGGTCAAGTGGTTCCTGTGTTAGTTACATACTACTCAGATAAATCATTTGATTTCGTAATTAAAACCTCCCCTACTGCCGTACTACTTAAGGATGCAGCTAAAGCAAAGAAAGGATCTGACCAACCGAATCGTACGAAGGTTGGATCTGTAACTTGGGACCAGGTAAGAACAATTGCCGAAACCAAGATGCCAGACTTGAACTGTTTCACTATAGAATCTGCCATGAAAATGGTGGCTGGTAGTGCAGCTAATATGGGTATTAGAATAAAAGGTGCAGCACCTTTTTAATTAAATAAATTAATGGGAGCCATGCTTTGACATGGCGTTATTTACCAAAACAAATGGCAAGATTAAGTAAAAAAAGAAAAGAAGCCCTGTCTAAGTATAATCCTGAGCAGGAGTATCTTTTGGCAGAAGCTACTAGTGTGTTGAAAGAAATTTCATTCACTACTTTTGACGCATCTGTAGATGTAGACATTAGATTGGGGGTAGATCCTCGTAAAGCGGACCAAATGGTTCGTGGCGTGGTGGCTCTCCCTCATGGTACAGGTAAGCAAATCAAAGTACTCGTCCTTTGTACTCCTGATAAGGAGCAAGAAGCAAAAGACGCAGGAGCCGA
>Ga0075117_1001482_pt1 | contig 14425 bp, 6 predicted proteins | sample AntAceMetag02UKJ_FD_69789 | JGI IMG/M metagenome (GOLD analysis project Ga0075117, IMG submission 69789) | Saline lake microbial communities from Ace Lake, Antarctica - Antarctic Ace Lake Metagenome 02UKJ | ecosystem: Environmental > Aquatic > Non-marine Saline and Alkaline > Saline | place... | reverse complement strand
CAGTGGTGCTAAGCATCTTCAGCTGTCGATTTCTCGCAGCCAGTTCGAAAAGCTCATCGATCCATTAGTCGAACGTTGTCGTGGTCCAGTTGAAAACGCGATGAAAGACGCGAAGCTGAAAGCCGCCGACATCACTGAAGTTGTTCTGGTCGGCGGTTCGACTCGCGTCCCCAAGGTGCAGGCACTGGTCAAAGAACTCTTTGGTAAAGAACCTCATCAAGGTGTGAATCCAGACGAAGTGGTGTCGTTGGGAGCTGCCATTCAGGGCGGTATCATTTCCGGCGACGTCAAGGACGTGGTTCTGTTGGACGTAACTCCACTGTCTTTGGGAATTGAAACCGAAGGCGGCATCATGACCACTTTGGTGGAACGCAACACCACGATTCCCACAACCAAGTCGGAATCGTTCTCAACGGCGGCCGACAATCAGCCAGCTGTGACTGTGCGAGTGTTTCAGGGGGAACGGCGGATGGCCGCGGACAACCGTTTGCTAGACCAGTTCGACCTCGCCGATTTGCCACCGGCACCGCGAGGTGTTCCGCAGATCGAAGTGAAGTTCGACATCGACGTCAACGGCATCCTCAGCGTTTCGGCCAAGGACAAAGCCACCGGCAAAGAACACAGCGTGCAGATCAAGCAGTCGAGCGGACTGTCTGATGATGAGATCCAACGCATGAAGAAAGATGCTGAAGCTCATGCGGAAGAAGACAAGCAAAAGGAAGCCTTGGCGAAGGCGCGCAACGAAGCGTCAACGCTGGTGCATCAAACCGAAAAGACACTCAAGGAACACGAAGACAAACTGGACGATGCTTCCAAAGAAGCGATCACAGCGTCGTGTGCCAAAGTGAATAAAGCGGCGGAAGGCGATGATCCAGCAGCCATTACAACGGCTCTGACCGAGTTGGCTCAGGCCAGTGAAGCGTTGTACAAGCACATGCAGGCCGCTGCAGAAGCTGGTGGTGGCGAAGGCGGCGAAACTGCTGGAGCAACCGCAGGCGGCTCAGCCGACGACGACATCATCGACGCCGACTTCGAAAAGAAGGCCTAACAACAGCGGACACCGGAAAGCTGCCTTCGTGAACCATCGCGAAGGCAGCCGAAGGTCATGCCTGAGCCTCGTGAAGCACTTAGGACTTGTCCCGAAATAACGTCCGTTTGTAGCGACAGGGCGCGAGCCGACCGGTGCCACGAAACCGGAGGGCTTGCGCCCTGCCGCTACGCATTGAAGACCGCACCCTTGGGCTGGCGCCCAAGGCGACATGCTGCCGCCCTCCGGGCTAGTCGCTGATTTAACAATCGCCAGCAACGCATCGCTCACTACCTCTCAGCAACATTCACGCTGCGCGATTGTTTCTCCCACCCCACTTTCCTGCGCCCGGCTGGCGAATATGATTCGCGGACATTCCGGCGCATTGTTTGCATCGCCAGTGTTCTGACGGCATTCCGACAGACTTTTCACAGGAAATCAGCATGGCATTTAATCCCGAAAAACTGACGATCAAAGCCAGCCAAGCGATCGCTCATGCTCAGGAACTGGCGCAGGACAACAACCATCGTTTTCTGCAGCCACTGCATCTGCTGAAGGCATTGCTGGACGAAGACCAAGGCATCATGAAGCCGCTGCTGCAACGCGTCGGCGTGAATTTTGGCCAGCTGAATTCGATGGTGGATGGCGAACTGCAGCGGCTGCCTCAATCTTCCGCCAATGAACCGGCTTCAGCCGGCCCGGAAGCCATGAAAGTGCTGAATGCGGCCGACAAACAGGCGCGCAGCATGGGTGATGAATTCATGTCGACGGAGCATTTGCTGATTGCGTTGACCCAAGTGGACGCCCCCGCGAAACGGTTGTTAGACCTGAATGCCATCAGCGAATCCGACATTCTGACGGCATTGAAGGAAGTACGTGGAGGACAAACGGTGACAGATCAAAGCCCGGAAGACAAATATCAAGTGCTCGAAAAATACGGCACCGACTTGGTGCAAGCTGCGCGCGATGGAAAGATCGATCCGGTCATCGGCCGCGATACGGAAATTCGTCGAGTGATCCAGGTGCTGTCTCGACGCCGCAAAAACAACCCGGTCCTGATCGGCGAACCGGGTGTCGGCAAGACCGCGATTGTGGAAGGCCTTGCACATCGAATTGTGTTGGGCGACGTTCCTCAAAACCTAAAAGACAAGCGCGTGTTCGCATTGGATTTAGGAGCGTTGGTGGCCGGTGCGAAATTTCGCGGCGAGTTCGAAGACCGACTGAAGGCAGTGCTGAAAGAAGTGCAGGCGTCGAACGGTCAGATCATTATGTTTATCGACGAACTCCACACCGTCGTCGGCGCCGGCAACAGCGAAGGTGCAATGGACGCATCCAATCTGCTGAAGCCCGCGCTGGCACGCGGCGAACTGCATTGCGTCGGCGCGACAACTTTGGACGAATACCGCAAGTACATCGAAAAAGATCCAGCCCTCGAACGCCGCTTTCAACCAGTTGTCGTCCAAGAACCGAACGTCGACGACACAATCTCCATTCTGCGAGGCTTAAAGGAACGCTACGAAACTCATCATGGCGTGCGCATCACCGACGATTCGATCATCGCCGCGGCCACGCTTTCGGATCGCTACATCAGCGACCGATTTCTGCCAGACAAAGCGATCGACTTGGTCGACGAAGCGGCCAGCCGGTTGCGGATGGAGATCGATTCGATGCCCGCCGAAATCGACGAAGCCACGCGCACACTGACACGCATGCAAATCGAAGCCGCTGCGTTGGAACAAGAAACCAGCGGCGACAGCAAGGAACGCCTAGCGGATCTGCGGCGTCAGATCGCCGAAAACGAAGAATCGACCAACCAGCTGAAGGCCCAGTGGGAGGCTGAGAAGGCGGCGATTTCTGGACTGAAGCCACTGCGCGAAGACATCGAACGGCTGAGAACCGTTTCCGCTCAGGCGTTTTCCCGAGCTCAACAAACAAATAGTAACTCAGACTACCAAGAAGCGTACGAGGCCAGCGAAAAGCTGAAAACATCAGAAGCTCGACTGGCGGAAATGGAGCGGAAATCCGCCGAGCTCAACGACGATCCGGGCAGCCGTCTGTTATGCGAAGAAGTCACGGCAGAAGACATCGCCAGCGTTGTCAGTCTGTGGACCGGGATTCCGGTGACGCGCATGCTGCAGGGCGAACGCGAAAAACTGTTGCGAATGGAAGAAGAAATCCATAAGCGCATGATCAATCAGCACGAAGCCGTCGAAGCGGTTTCGAATGCCGTTCGCCGATCACGTTCTGGTATGCAGGATCCCAATCGGCCGATCGGTTCGTTCATGTTTTTGGGCCCCACCGGTGTCGGCAAGACAGAACTGTGCAAAGCCTTGGCCGGGTTTTTGTTCGACGACGAACGCAGCATGGTTCGGATCGACATGAGCGAATTCATGGAACGCCATTCGGTCGCACGCCTGATCGGCGCGCCTCCAGGTTATGTGGGTTACGAAGAGGGTGGTCGACTGACCGAAGCGGTGCGACGAAATCCGTATTGCGTGATCTTGCTGGATGAGGTAGAGAAAGCTCACCGCGACGTGTTCAACATTCTATTGCAACTGTTGGACGACGGTCGACTGACGGACAGCCAAGGGCGAACCGTGGATTTCAGTAACTGCATTATCGTGATGACGTCGAACATCGGCAGCCAGGCGATTATGGAATTGTCTGTCGAAAAAGCAGACAACAAAGAGATTCATAATCGTTGCATGGATGCGTTGCAGCAACACTTTTTGCCTGAGTTCCTGAATCGGATCGATGAAGTGATTGTGTTTCATCCGCTGGGTCGCGAAGAAATCCGTGAGATCGTGGACTTGCAGGTGCAGCACCTGAATCGTCAGCTGGAAAACAACGGCTACAAGCTGGAAATCAGCGATGCAGCCAAACAACTGCTGGCGAATGAAGGATACGACCCGAAGTATGGGGCGCGCCCGCTGAAGCGTGTCATTCAGCAGCGGCTGCAAAACGCACTCGCCAACGAGATCCTGTCTGGACACTTGCCGGAAGGCTCCAGAATTTTAATCGACGCCGCCCAAGACGGATTCATCTTCACCAACAGCTGAGACAATTGACTGCCGCTGTTGATTAGCAGGTAACAGCGGCAGTGAAAGCTATTTCCAGTCGAACAGTTGAACGGGGTTGATCTTGAATTGCAGCATTTTGGCGGTGTCGCGACCGTTGTCGCCGCCTTTACGTTGGACACCAATGCGGCCCAGTTTGATGTTGCCCGCTCGGGTCATCACGACGTCGCCTTCGCCGAAACATTTGACGGCATCCTTGGTGGAACGGATCAGCCATTTTGGTTTTTTGGTTGCCTTGAATGTCACCATAAACCAGCCGGCAGCATGCTCGCCGTCTCCGCCCAACAGGTCCGACACGATTTCGTCTTTGTGTGTTGAGAAGAAATCAAGCACCGCCTGTTGAGTCTTCACGGGCAGTTCATTCAGGTACATCCGCCGATCGTCGCGACTGCCGGGATGCGGTGGCGTTTCGCCCACGAACAGCTGCAGTGCTGCCACAACGTCTGCGGGCATGTTCCACATTTCGGCGTACGTCGACAGCCAGCGTTTGTCAATCTGGTTAAAGCCCGTGCTGCTGCTAACCAGCTTGATCGAAATCCGCTCAATCCTAATGGCAGACTCCGTCTTGATGGTGACTTCAACGTCCGCCTTCACACTGCCCGTGGGCTTGGCGGCAGTCAGATTCTGAATGTCGCAGGGCATGTAATTCAGCGCCGCTAGCCAAGCCTGAGCATCTGGATCGGACTTCCAATTGTTGAACTTGTCCCGGATTTCGTCTTCGTTCTGAAATCCACCTTTGGCCGTTTTTGAACCACGTTCCACGGCCGCTTGGTCAGCATCCTGAGCCGCACAAAAACAGCACAGTGTCCCCCACAGCGCAAGCCACAATACGACGGGCTTTCGATTGCGATTCATGTTGTCACCTCGTTTCCCCGTCCCCCGCCGATTTCACCAAGCTGTCAATTTCGTCGACAGCTTGTTCGCATCGGTGGAGACGTGTTTCTGCACGACGCGACCCCGTTTCGTGCTACTCGTCGTCGATTGGTTTCTTTTTTGTCGCCTTCTTTTTGGCGGTCTTCTTCTTTGTGGTTTTCTTAGCAGCCTTCTTTTTGGCGGCCGCTTTTTTCTTAGGAGCCGATTCGGTCTCTGCTTCTTCACCCGTGTCGGTTTCCGTCTCCGTCTGCGTGTCCTTCTTCGACACTTTCTTTTTGGCGGCTTTCTTTTTCTGCGGTGCGAATTCGAAACCGATCTTGCCGGTTTCTCGATCGAGTGTCAGGTGGGCGGCAAACTTGCGGTTCTTTTTCTTCGAAACGAAGTCGGGCAGCAGGTCAGTTTTGCCTTCCATAAACAGCTTAAACGCCTGCTGCGAATCGATGTCTTTTTGCAGAATTGTTTTGCTGAGGCGCACGCCGCGTTCGTCTTTTTTGAGCGCCATGCCGGGGGCCAGATAAGCTTTTTCTGTCTCATACACTTTGACCAATTCTGCGGCCCCATCCGTGATCGGGCATTCACACAATAGCTGATCGTCCGACAGGCCTTTGAGTTCTTCTTCGCGTTCGGAATCGCCTTCGAAGACGAAGCTCACCTTCCACGCCTTCTTTGGTTTTTCTAGGACGAGTTCCGCCGAAAACTGTGCACCAAAGCGATTTTTGAAGGTGTCGATCGGGCCCACCTGCAGATTGGTGATCAACTGTTTCGCTTCAGCTTCAGTAATTTCGTGACTGGCGATGTGCTTTTTCAAGCGGAAACTGCATTCCGGATTCTTACATTCAAACACACCGTCCGTCTGATTCATCGATTCGCCACCGCATTCGGGGCACTTGGCTGCTAGGTCCGGGAACACGCGATTCACCAGTTCCGCCGTGTGCGACTGTACCTGACCGACGATGTCTTTGGCTTGATCCTTGATTTCTTCCATGAAATCTTGGCGGTTCAGTTGTCCCTTTTCGATCAGTTTCAGCTTGTGTTCCCATTCCCCCGTCATTTCGGGTGACTGCAGCGTGTCGATGCCGATCGTTTCTAGCTGTTCGAACAAGGCCAAGCCTTTGTTCGACACGACAAGATCGCGATAGTTTTGTTCGTGGCGGAACAAATATTTCTGGCGAATCAGGCCTTCGATAATGTTAGCGCGGGTGGCCGGAGTTCCCAAGCCGCGGTCGCTCATGGCTTCTCGCAGCTCTTCGTCTTCAACACGCTTGCCGGCGGTTTCCATGGCGGACAGCAGGCTGGAATCGTTGTACCGCGCGGGTGGCTTGGTTTCCTTTTCCTGTGATTCAATCGATCCTGGCTGGGCGGCTTCGCCGTCTGTTGCGCCGACCAATTCGTCCTTTTCTCCGGCCACACCCGGCTTGCGACCGTAGACGGTCAACCAACCTGGCACGACCAGCACGCGACCGTCCGTCTTAAAGGTGTCTTCGCCGATTCGCGTGACGCGGCTGGTGAGTTCGTATTCGGCGTGCGGATAGAAGATCGCCAAAAAGCGTCGCAGAACGAGTTCGTACAGTTTTCGGGCGGCATCATCCAATTTGGCCGTGGGCAGATTGCCGGTGGGGATGATGGCAAAGTGATCGCTGACTTTCTTGGTGTCAAAGATGCGTTTGGTGGGCGTGATGGCGTTATTGTCGATCACCCATTGTGCGTAGCCGGGAAAGCCTTTGTCCAAGTTCGGATTGCCTTTGGCGGCGGCGAACTGAGCGACCGTTTCTTTCACCGGATCGACGTAGTCTTCTGGCAGGTAACGCGAATCGGTACGCGGATAGGTCAGCAGCTTGTGTTTGTCGTACAACGCCTGAGCCAGCTGCAGGGTTCGTTGAGCGCTGAAGCCGTGCTTGCTGCCGGCTTCTCGCTGCAGACTGGTGAGGTCGAACAGTCGTTCGGGGGCTTGTTTTTGAGGCTTCTTGGTTTCTTCGACAACGCCCGGTTTGCCTTCGCAGCGAGCTACGACGGCATCGGCTTCTGCTTGGGACCAAATTCGTTCGGGCTTTTTCTGATTATTTTCGTCGTCCTTTTGGAAGTCTTCGCGAAACCAACGGCCCGCGTATTCGCCTTTTTCGACGCCAAATTTTCCGTGAATTTCCCAATACGCTTCCGACACAAACGCCCGGATCACTCGTTCTCGCTCAGCCAATATCGCCAGCGTCGGCGTTTGAACGCGGCCGGCCGTTGTGACGTTAAAGCCGCCATTGCGTGAATTGAAGGCTGTTAGCGCCCGCGTTCCGTTCAGTCCAATCAGCCAGTCGCTTTCCGACCGGCACATGGCCGCGTCGCTCAGATTCTGCATCTCACTATCGGGGCGCAATTCAGCCCACGCTTTATTAATCGCGCCGTCGGTCATGGACTGCATCCACATCCGCTTAATGTCTAGCGGTTTGGTGATGTCTGCCAATTGCAGGACGTACCGAAAGATCAATTCCCCTTCACGCCCCGCATCGCAGGCATTGACCACGGTGTCGACGTCTTTTTTCTTCAGCAACCGCACCAGTAGATTAAACCGGGCTTCGTTGCGTTCGATGGGCTGCAGTTCGAAATTGGTGGGAATGACGGGCAGGTGCTTCATACTCCAGGGCAGCTTTTTGCCTTCTGGAGTCAGCGGCATTTTGAGTTCCACAAGGTGCCCGACGGCCGAAGAAATATAGGCCTTGTCGTTCTCAAAGTAGTCTTTTTGCTTAGTAAACTTGCCAATTCCGGGAAGCTTGCCCAGCACTCGAGCGAGATCCGTCGCGACGCTCGGTTTTTCGGCAATGATCAAAATCCTGGACATTATGGCTCCGGAACGGCTGTAGGTTCGAATTGATGTCAACGTGTGCGTCGTCTGCTCGTCACAAGACCGATTGACGACGTAACCCAAGGATTGGGTTAACCTTGTTTCATTTTCAACGGTGGCTAAAATCCCCGGCTTCCGAAACGCTGAAGCCGTTTGTCTAGCTAAGATAATCAAGTTTTGCGTTACGTAAAATACAACGATTTCGTGGGTGGGATACGACTCCTTACCCGATCTGTCAAGCCAGGCAGGCAAATTCGCTGGACCGAAACCTGGTAAAATCAAGAGCATCACCAATGGCTTCACCCTTTAAATTCTTTCGCAAATATTCAGGCGGAATGATGATCGTCATGGTCATTCTGTCCATGTTGCTGTTTACTCTGACGGATCTGTTCAGTGATCCGGGCAGCAATTTGTGGCTGCTGGGCCTGCTGCTGGGAGGAACCGTATTCGGGATTGCCGGTGCCGGACAAGGGCGATGGCTGCAATGGGGCTTGGGTGGTGCCGCTCTGGGCGTGATTTTGGGATTGATTTTGCCCGCATTCGTGCAGGGCGATGGTATGTTGAACACGTCTCTGGGCGTGATCACAGAAGAAAAAATGCAGGATTTGCACATTCGGCGACGAATTGCCAATCAGTTTGTGGTGGGAGCCACCGAAGCGTCATTCGGACCAAACACCGGCCGTTTTGCCACACTGTTCGGCTACGGCGACGGCGGCAATCGAGACGTTTTGTTCGGAAAATTGCTGCGGGCCGAAGCCGATGAACTCGGCATCGAGGTCGACAGCCGCATGGTGGGCGACTACCTGAAGCGGATCACATCCGACAAATTGACGGCCGAAGACTACGTCAGCGTCCGGAATCAGATGAGCTACAACGGTCGAGCGTTGACCGATGAAGCGTTGCAGAAAATTCTGGGTGAAGAAATTAAGGCCAGAATGGCCTATCAGACGCTCCGCACACGCACTTCAACACTGCCGCCGGGACCGGAAGTTTACTGGCAATATTATCGCCGGTTGAATGTCCGCCAGCAGGTGGTCACCGCCGAACTTGATGTCGACGACTTCCTTGATCAGGTGGCTGAGCCGACCGATGGGGAAGTGGAAGCGTTGTTCGCAGAATTCAAGACAAAACTACCCAGCCAGATTGAACCGGGAAGTCCCGGATTTCAGCGACGGTTTCGAGCCCAGTTGGCTTATGTCGAACTGAACACCAAGACTCTGGAAGCCGGTCTCCCGGAAGTCACGGATGAAGAAATTCAGAAGTTCTACGATGAGAAAAAAGAGACTCCGATGATTCGGACACCCGTCCTGCCGGACTTCCCGAAGCCGGTTGAAGACGAGCCAGCGGACGAGGCGAAAGCGGAAACGAAGCCTGAAGGCGAAGCAAAGCCTGAAATGAAGCCAGAAGAGCAGCCCGCTGCCGCAGAGGCACCTGCGTCGGAAGACAAACCCGCTGCCGCAGAAAAGAAACCGGAACCTCCGTCGGAAGACGCTCCGAAACCGGAACCCTTGGAACCGCCTGTGGAAGACAAAGCAGCGGCAGAAAAGCCGCCTGAAGACGCAACTCCAGAAACGGAAACAAACACGCCTACTCCACAAGACGAGCCCGCAGACGAGCCCGCAGACGAGCCCGCAGACGAGCCCGCAGAACCGGCTACTGCAGACACGCCAGTGGCTGCTCAAGCACCGACTCTGACGATTCCGAATGTGCCTGTCGGCGATACGACGGACGCCACAAAGCCACCGGAAATTCAATACGAGTATCGCCCGCTGGACGATGAGCTGAAGCAAGAAATTCGTGATGAATTGACTCGCCAAAAAGTGGCGGCTTTGGTGGCAGAAAAGTTGCAGGCCGCTCGCAAAGCCATGGAAACACTGGCCAGTGAGCGAGCGTCTCACCGCTTCTCGTTGATTGAACAGGATTCCACGAAGTACAGCTATGACAATCCTAAACAACAGGCTGCGTTGAAAGAACTTCGCAAGTCGATGCAGCCGTTCAACGCTCAGCTCGATGCCAAGCTGAAGTCTTTCGCCGACAAGAACGGCTTCTCGTACGTTCAAACTCCACTGCTGAACGACTTTGACCTGTACCGCAGCGAAGAATATCTGATTGGCAAAGCGACGGAGCCTGTGGCCAATCCCATGATGGCCGCTCAGTCTCCCAGCGTTGCGTCTGTCGTGTATCGTTCGTTTTCTGGCGAAGAACAAAACGACGATGCTCAGCTGTACTTCGTGCGTGTCGCAGACCGTGCGGCAGCCAGTCAGGATGGCAGCACCAGTCATTACGTATACTGGGCGACAGACTTTTCTGTATCGCATGTGCCTAAGCTGACAGACGAAGGTGTGCGAGAAGAAGTTGTGCTGGCATTCAAACGCCGCGCTGCTCGTGAACTGCTCACAGCACGCGGCGAACAGCTGGCGAAAATCGTCCGTGACGCTGCTGCCCAAGAAGGCGACGATCGCCAAGACATGATCGCTGCCCTGACAGACCAAACTGTGAACGGCAAAGACGATGGTCCCGCATTAGCGGTCCGCCGGTCGCGTCCGTTCGCATGGCTGCGAACATCGTCGGCCGCCCCGAACAATTTTCAACGGTCGCAAGCCAGTCTGTCGCCCATCACCTTCGATGATTCGATTGGAGGCAACTTGGAACAGGTTGGCGAACAGTTTATGGAAGCCATCTTCGAAGACATGAACGACGAAGAAGTTGGCGTCGTGCCGAACTTCGATTTTTCGAAATACTACCTCGTGCAGGTGACCAACCGATTTCCAACTGCGGAAATCGGCGAAGACGCGTTGCGCGAAAAGTTCGCTCTCGAAGGCCAGAAGTTTGCTTTCCGAGACAGCCCGATTCTGGGAGTGATGCAGCAGCAACTGGATGGCCCTGCCGGCACGGAATGGGAAAACAGGCTGTGGAAAAAATATGGCATCGATCTGAATGAGGAACCCGAGGAAGACGAGTAGGCTGCTGGTGGGGATTTCGAGCGGTGTCTCACGATTCGGATTCGCTCCCTGACGTGATTTCACCAGTGAAATCACTACTCCACGCCCAAAAATTGGACAATCAGCCGTGTTTTTCTGGCCGCAGGGCGAGAATGTTTCTGTGTTGTTTGTGTCAAGTCCATCTTTGCGATAAACTCAAGGGTTTCAGAAAATGCAGCGATGTGTCGAATCGTCGCTTGAAATCCGCTAAGTCTCCCCGAACCCAAGGAAAAGACGTCTGTGTCAGTAGCAAACGTTGTGAATGTATCTGAGTTACTTAGCCTTAGCAGTAGTTTAACTGTTGATCAGGTCGAAGCTCTTCGAAACGCACTGGTCAGCCAACAGGCGACAGAAGTGCGTCAGGGGCTGACTGAATTGAATCAGAAGATTCAGGCTGGGGAAGAGTCGGAGTCTGTGCTGGCTCGAGCTGGCGTCGCGTCTTATCTGCTGTCTCGACACAAACAGGCAGACGCGTTGCTCAAGCAAGTCACCAGCGATGGAGTCGCAATCTACTTTCACGCTCAGGCACTCACATCATTGGGCCATCACGCAGAAGCGGCCCAGCGCTTTGAAGCCGCCGGCAACAACGGCTACGACAAGATCGACGCCACCTTGCGACAGGCTGGTGCCATTCGTGCGTCTGGGGGGATTGATGCGGCTGAGCAGATGCTGCGAAGTGTGGCGGCATCAGCTGCCAGTCGAGCGGAATATTCGTTCCAGATGGGATGTATCTGGGGTGATCGTGGTGACGCTCTGACAGCCGTTGAATATTTTGAGCGAGCTGTGGACATGGACCCGCATCACGCGCGGGCTCTGTTTTGGCTAGCCGCAGAAAATTCATTGCGTGGCAACGACGAAGAAGCGATTCGTTACTACGAACGCAGTTTGTCACGGCCTCCGTACTTCATCGGTGCGTTGCTGAATCTCGGACTGCTGTACGAAGATCGCGAAAGCTATCAGCAGGCAGCGTTCTGCTTCAAGCGCATCGTCGAATACGATCCGAATCACGAACGCGCGATCTTGTACCTGAAGGACATCGAAGCCACTCAGGACATGTACTACGACGAAGACCAAGCCCGCCAAGAAGCGCGCATGAAGCAGCTGTTGGGACGTCCGGTCACCGATTTCGAATTGTCGGTCCGCAGCCGCAACTGCCTCGCCGCCATGGACATCATGACGCTCGGCGATTTGACAGAAATCAGCGAACAGGAGCTTTTAGCAGGCAAAAACTTTGGCGAAACAAGCCTGCTGGAAATCCGCGAACTACTGTCGGCTCACGGCCTAAGAATCGGCTTGAATCTGCATCGCGTTCATCAGCGAGACAACTTTGCTGACCAAAACTTGTCTGCAGAAGAACAGGCACTGTTGAATCGTCCGATTGGCGATTTGAACCTGTCCGTGCGGTCCCGAAAGTGCATGAATCGTCTAGGAATTCAAACGATCGGCCAGCTGGTCGCACGCACCCCGGACGAGCTGCTTTCCAGCCGCAACTTCGGCGTGACATCTCTGAACGAGATTCGTCTGAAGCTGACAGAAATGGGCTCAAAGCTACGAAACGACTGAGGATCCTATCGCATCAAATTCCGCCGCATCGCAGCGGAATTCTCATTCGCGAAGTTCCACAAGATCATGTCTTGCCGCAGGTTCAGCATCGCTCTAATATCCGGCATCTAGTAAAGACACCGTAACCCGATAGTGTAATCGGTAACACAACAGATTTTGATTCTGTTATTCCAGGTTCAAGTCCTGGTCGGGTTAATCTTTCGAGCGAAATTGCTCGAACGTAAACCAAACAACCACAAAGACTTGGAGCAATTACTGCTTTAGGTCTTTTTTTGTGGAATTCCGAATCAGTGACAAATCAGTGACACCTGTTGCGATGGCAGTGCATTGGGGTTGGGGTTTCACACGTGAAGTTGGATCTGCGTTGGTGCCTCGTTGTCAGGCGATGAACGGATATAAGTAACACAATGTCCCCCGTTTGGGGGGGGCATCTCTCTAATTGCACCATAGCCATACAGAAAGATGCGAACCCGTCGGCCCGCAAAACGACGGTGCCGACCCAACGATCGACCGTGGCAGAGCCGGTTGACCCTCAACAGAAAGCCGTCAACGAAGCGTCGCCTGACATCGAGACAGCAACTGCGGGCTCTCCCGCAGAAGTCGCTGAGATGTCACTGGATGAACTTGTAGCGGCTGCAAAACAGGGTGACGCGACGGTCATGCCCCGACTTCGCAAAATCATGTGGCAGCGGCCTAACTCTTATGAAATTGTGGGAGATCTCGCTGGTCATGCTCGGCTGAGGTGGATCGATCTGATCGCCGGGCGAGATCTGTATAAACGCGAATCGTTGCACATCAAAATTCGAGGTTTGCACGTGCAGTTCAATCGCGACGGATGCTGCCCCAGCGGGAAAATGTTGGCAGATGAGGTCATCATCACTTGGCTGCCAGAGTGAATAATGATTTCCCAAAAGACAACCGTTGGTGTTGTGGAGTGACTCAGGTACGGCTGCAGGTTTGCATCGCACACCCCGATCCAAAAATCCAATTTCTTGCAACGAAGATTTTAATTCAGAATGTTCCCGCCGCCCAGGCGTGAGACCACATGACGTCTCGTGAGTGCGTCTGAGTCAAAACGTGACGATCTCTACGCAAATGGCTCCGGATTAGCGTTCAGTGGAGCACACAGGTGACACAGGTGACACTGGGCGACGCAGGGCATAAAGTGTCACAGGCTTCCTTATGGTAGTAGGTTGGTCGACTCCAAAATCGCAGTTCTCGCTCAGACCACACAGATCCGGAGAATGTCATCGCGACCATCCCCATGTCAAATGTCGAGGATATGGCGTGCAGTCGGATTACGATGGCCGATCGGTCGAGAGAAGCTATTTTCCATCGCCGGTCGTCACAGAGGGGCGGGTTTGCCCGAGGTTGACCCCGTTCTCCTTAAGCTTCGAAGCAGTTGTTTCATGTCAACACATCAGATTCTTTCCGGCCTACTGGCCGCGGCGACGATCCTTGGATCATCCGCGAGTCAGGCTGATGAATTGCCGCGCGATGCGAACGGACGATTTACTCAGGCCCGCAGTCACACGTTTCGGCCGTTCGACGCAAAGACACAACAAACTTGGCAGGGGCCGTACTTCTTTCTGCAACTCGCCGACACTCAATATGGACTGTTCACTGGCAACAAGGGCTTTGAAAAGGAAGCGACCCTGTCGCAGCGGGCTGTGGAGCACATTAATCGCCTGCGGCCTCGATATGTGATTGTTTGCGGCGACCTGACCCACGCGACTCCTGAACACGCTCGTTACGGCGCTCAAGTGAAACAGTACAAACAGGATTTTTCAGCGATCCACGAGGACATCCCGCTGGTCTGCGTCTGTGGAAATCATGACATTGGAAATCGGCCAACAGCAAAATCCATCGCCACCTACAAGCAAAACTTCGGCGACGATTATTTTGCGTTTTGGGTTGGAGGAGTCTGTAACGTGGTCCTGAATTCCAGCGTATTGAAAGATCCGACGGGCGCGCCTGAAATTCTGGACGCTCAGCAAAAGTGGCTGGACCAGCAACTCGCCACCGCCCAAAAAGCCCAAGCCAAACACATTTTACTGTTTCAACATCACCCGCT
>Ga0075117_1001478_pt1 | contig 14432 bp, 13 predicted proteins | sample AntAceMetag02UKJ_FD_69789 | JGI IMG/M metagenome (GOLD analysis project Ga0075117, IMG submission 69789) | Saline lake microbial communities from Ace Lake, Antarctica - Antarctic Ace Lake Metagenome 02UKJ | ecosystem: Environmental > Aquatic > Non-marine Saline and Alkaline > Saline | place... | reverse complement strand
CCGCCGTATTGAATAAACAGCCGACCCAACCGCTGACGTATCGCAGCAAGGGGTCGATGGCACCGCTCGGCGGACAACAGGCGATCGCCAACGTGTTCGGTTTTCATTGAAGCGGATGGATCGCTTGGTTTCTGTGGCGCAGCGTGTACCTTGGCATCATGCCGGGATGCGGCCGCAAGGTGCGAGTTGCCATGGATTGGACGCTGGCCTTCTTTTTCCGCCGAGATTATTCTCAGCAGGGATTTCATCGGCCCGACAAACCGCAATGATGCCAATGAAGCCTGAAGGGCAAGCATGAAACCATTAAGATTAAGAAATATGGTTCGGCGTCTTAATCTTAAAAGTAAGCGAAAGAAGTTCCCGTTCGTTCTTCGCTAGCGTTTCAGGCTTCAAACTGGAAAACCTCACTTCACCCTGCGATTTTTGACCAACGCACGGACGCACTGCCGCCCGCGCAGGGAATTGCTATGCTAGAGACACACTTTCTTTTTCAAATCAACCAATTCAAGGAAACACAACCATGATCAATACCGCAAAAGTTCGAGTCGCTCTGGAAGCCAAATTGCACGAACTGGAACATCGAGCTGAAGAAATTGAAGCCGATCTTTCCACCAAACCGGATGCCGACTGGGAAGAAAACGCGATCGAATCCGAAGATGACGAAGTCTTGGCCAGCGTCGGCAACCTGACTCTGGAGGACATTCGCCACATCAAACTGGCCATTGGCCGCATCGACAGCGGCCAGTATCAAATTTGCACGACGTGCGGAAAGGACATTCCTGAAGCCCGCCTGAAAGCCCTGCCGCACAGTTCCACCTGCATTCATTGTGCATCGTAATGCCAGAGATTCACATTTGTCACCGGTTCGATATCTAAACCACCGGTATCGGTCAGAAGTGCTCACGGCGGAAACCGGTGATAGGCTCGGCGTCAATGTTGTTCGGCGAGACGCGCACATTTCGCGGCGGCTTTCACAATTTCCACAGCGAGATCTTTCGGCTGCAGAACTTCGACAGTTTGAGAACGCGGCGTGCCTAAGGAATGATACAGGAATCGAGCACCTGCCAACGTGCAGTTCCCCGCTTGTGAGTACGTCGTTGGCCGTGAGAAGTCACGTTCCACAGTGGCAAATGAAGTGCCACGACCGTTCGGCGAGACGCAATCACGCGGCGCGGCGGCGCGAATTCACCTAGTTTTAGTCCCACCTTCGCTCGGAGTGAAGAATTCGCAAAGTTTTGGCACGGCGAGTGCCTTAGAGATTCTGACATTCCCCTAGCAATTGTTGCTCAGGAAGTGCCAATCAGAAAGACTCACACGGATGCAAGAAATGAAAACGCTTGCCGCCACTTTCCTGATCATCAGCCTGCTGGTCGTCGGTTGCCAACAGCAGTCGACGCCAAAGAACAATGCCAAGTCAGGCACCAACGCCGAAACCAAACATCCGACTCCGTCCGAAACGCATAAGACTGCGGAAACACACAAGATGGGTGAGCACGCCACGGCAAGTCACGCCAATAAGAGTCAAGAGGTCACGACACACTCAGCCGCCAAACCAGTCACAGGTAGCTCGACGGACGCCTCCGGCAACCCCACAGAGAACACGACCGCAGCAAATGCCGACGACACGAAGACGGACACGAAGACTCCAGATGTTAAGGCCCCGGCAACTGCCACAAAGGACGTCAAGAAGACAGAAACGAAAACAGCCGAAACAAAAAAATCCGGTCAGCCGGTTGTTGTCGAAGAGATCATCACCTTCGGCCCTACCCACTACTTCTACCACTGCCGCAACTTCGACAAGTAAAATGGCATGAAGGCGGCCGCAGCGGAGCTGACCAAAGCCGCTTCGATGCTGGATATCGCTGCGTGCTCGGACAAGGGCAGGGGCAAGATGGCCAAAGAACGACTGATTGATTCTGCCAAAGACCTTCGTGAAATCGCTGTCGATCTTGAGAAGGGCGCAGGCGTTCCGTCACTCAAGAAGTTGGAAATCGCTGTTGCCAAGGCTCACGTAGCACTGGCATGGCATCACTTCCACGCTCAGGGCAGCACGCTGAATGGGCTTGGTAGCAAACTGATCACGATCGACACCTACCGGATCAACAGTCCGGAACCAACCGTTGCGAAGTTTGCCAAGGAACTTGAAAAGCTGGGTGCGGACATCGAATCCGTTGCCAAACTGGCTGCGAAGTGATGCGAACTGTCTCACAACAATCGCAGCGAGTCACTGCGTGAAGGGGCACACCACATCCTGCACGAGCTCCGAAAGAAAATGCACGCCAGTGTGATCGCCTCTGTTCTGGCGGCCATGAATGGGCCCGAGCCCGCAGTCTTGGTTCCGTTGGCGGCTTACAAAGCTCTGCAACAACTTCATTCGTAACTCAGCGCCGTATCGTCGCGTCCACTTCCTCTTTCCAGCCAAGGCGAATTCCTCAGATGAAGAATCACTCCGATGATCCGAACCGAACACCCCAAGAACGTTGGCAGCGATTTCGCCGACACCTGCTTGTCTTCGTGCTTGTGAACGCCGGACTTATTGCCCTTAACTTCACGCGGCATCCGGACAAACTCTGGCCTCTCTGGCCGCTCATGGGTTGGGGGATTGGCTTGGCGTTTCATGCGTTCAAGGTTGTGCAAAACAACCGGCATCAACAGATCACCTTGTGAAGCCGTCGGTGTTGAAGTCCTCCGCGTTGAAGCCGTCCCCGTTGAAGCCTGACGCGCAAGCGAAGGAATCTTTCCTCGTCAATGGTCCTTCGCTTGCGCTTCAGGCTTCAAGGGCGACGTACGCTTCAAGCGAACTTCTGGCTTCATTTAGCAATCCTTACTATTTCCTGCCAAACTTTACAATGGCCCGCTTCATCACTAGGGTCGTCGAAAAAGAGGTCGGGTGGGTCGAATGGCGATCGCCATGTCGACCCACCATTTCCTTTGTCGATACGGGGCGGATACGTGTGGTGGGTCGGCGTCGCTGGGGCTCCTTGACCCACCCGACACTATCAAATCCCAACAATGAAGCGGGCCATTGAAACTGAAGATGACCGATCACATCATTTCACTAAACGGCGAACATTCCTTCATCGGCTGCTCCATCGTGATTCACGTCGGCGAAGACGATTTCACCATACAACCAACCGGAAACGCCGGTGCTCGAGCTGCCTGCGGTGTTATCGGAATCGCTAAACCCATTGAAAAGAAGTAACCGCAGCAACAGTTTTAAGCCTAAATCACCAGCGAAGACGTGTTCTGAAGCGTTCTTTCGCTTACGCTTCAGGCTTCAACCGGTCGATTCATCATTCAGAGGAAGGCAAAATGTCTGAAGAACAAAGAAACGCCATCAGCAAAATGATCACCAGTCTGAAGCAGGATCGAGACGAACTGCGTCTCAAGCTGCATCTTGGCAAGGAAGAAGTTAAGCAGGAATTCCACGCCCTCGAAGGCAAGCTGACGGAACTCAACAACCGCTTCAAACCGACACGTAAAGCCGCCGGAGAAACGGCGGGGCACCTTTGGGAATCATTGAAATTGGTCGGCGAAGAAATTCGAGACGGCTACACACGAATCCGCAAGTCGCTGTGAGTCTGAGCTTCTTAATCTTAATCGGTTCCGGTCTGCCGGTGGGCCATGAGCCGGGATGGTGTATCGATTAAGATTAAGAGTGTGCCAGCAGCTCCCGCAGGTTCCTACTGACGCGGTTGGTTCAAGTCACGATCGGAACGAGCTGGACGTGGTCGATCACTTGAACCATTGGGGTCAACGTGATCTTGGTCGTTGACGTGTGTCGCTTGGTGATCGCGAGTATCGATGCCCTGATCCTTCATCACGTCATGCAGTCGGTTCTCACAGTCCACGATCATGGTTGCCAATGGCGACAAACGAGTCAGATTCAAGGACGAAGGCGTTACCACTTTGTGGGTCGCTACGAAGAATTTATGATTTCTCCCATACTTGATTCATGGAGCTTTGGCGCCAATGCGACTACGAGTTCCGTTGTCATGGTTGCCGCGATCTAATTTGGTTGTGCCCAGAGCATTCTGGGCCACGGTGGTTTGTGTCCGAACTCGACGCCACTGCCAGAACCGTATCGCTATCATGCGGGGATGCACTGCGAGGATTTCGTCTGAGTTCGGGGGCAACGATCGACATGCCGACGCTGCAGAAGAACTTGAGCGAGGGCATGTTCGAGACCGGTGACGTGTTAGGCGACCTAGCCTTTTGCTGCAAGGTTGCTGCGCGATCACCTTCGCTCTTTGCCACCGGGCGTTGCCCAAGCGATTTTCTGTTGCGACGCTTTCCAACTGAGCGACAAAAGGGCGTTCGGTTGCATGCGAGCCGTTCTTTCGGCATGCTCCGCTCTCATCCGTCTCGTCGCCACAAGGGCTCGTCCTATGAAACTCGTGCTTTTATTACTGATCGTCAGCGTCTGCTGCATTCCTTCGATCGCTCAAGACCAAAAACAGGCCATTCTGGACCCTGCCGAAGCTGGTGCGGATTTTGATATTCAGGGAGAATACGTGGGAATGGTGGGCGAGCTGAAGATCGGGATTCAGATCATTGCTGATGGAGGCGGCAAGTTTCGCAGTGTGGGCTATATCGGTGGACTGCCGGGCGATGGTTTCGATGGGGCCGAGGAAAAAAAGATTCCGGGCACGGGAGTCATGGAAGGCGACGTCTGCGTGTTGACGCCGAGCAATCCGGATCATGCGGCGCATGGGGAAATCAAAGACGGCAATCTGACAATGTTCAACAAAGACAAAGTGCAGGTGGCCGAATGCGTGAAAGTTTACCGCCGAAGTCCAACGCTGGGGATGAAGGCTCCTGAAGGAGCCGTGGTGCTGTTTGATGGAACCACGGCCGATCATTTTCAGAACGGGCGCATGTCAGCCGACAATTTATTGATGGAAGGCGTGACTAGCCAGCAAAAGTTCGGCAGCTACAAACTGCATCTGGAATTTTTGCTGTCGTATATGCCGTATGCTCGGGGACAGGGTCGAGCCAACAGTGGTCTTTATCACCAAGGACGTTACGAAGTGCAGATTCTGGATTCGTTCGGTCTGGATGGCAAAGACAACGAGTGCGGCGGCATCTACAAGATCGCAGCGCCTCAAGTGAACATGTGTTTTCCGCCGCTGTCGTGGCAAACTTACGACGCTGAGTTTCATGCCGCTGAATATGACGGTGACGGCAAGAAGTCGAAAAACGCATGGGTGACTGTGAAGCATAACAACGTGCTGATCCACGAAAAACAGGAACTACCGCACGGCACCACGGCGGCACCCGTCAATGAGGGTCCGGAAGACGGGCCGCTGTTTCTGCAGAATCACGGGAACCCGATTCGCTTTCGCAATATCTGGGTTCAGCCGATCGACTAGTGTCGGAGCATGCCGTGGTGCCAGATACGTGGGAGAGGCTTCTAGCCTGTCAAGGAACAGCGCCAAACAGACAGGCTGGACGTCTATCCCACGACTCCGCCCCGTTTTCAAACTTCCAACCTTCAACGTAAAATCATCGCCATGTGGATTCGAATTTTCGCTGTCGCAGTGCTGATCACATCGCCTCCCGCGATTGCTCAGGACGCCGTTCCGACGGAAGCAGACTACTACAAGCTGCTGTCGTTTGAGATCCCCGAAGAAATCAATCTGGAAGCCGGTGCGATCACGGATCTTCCGGACGGCAATCTGGCTGTGTCCACTCGACGCGGCGATATCTTTGTCATTCATAATGCGTGGAGTGATAATCCGGCAGCGGAATTTAAGCCGTTTGCTGTCGGCTTGCACGAAGTGCTGGGTCTGTCTGTTAAAGATGGCTGGTTGTACGCCACGCAGCGGGGTGAGGTGACGCGGATGAAAGACACCAACGGCGATGGCGCGGCGGATGTCTTCGAAACCTTCAATGACGATTGGGGAATCAACGGTGACTATCACGAGTATGCGTTTGGCACCCCGTTCGACAAACAGGGCAACATGTGGGTGACGCTGTGTCTGACGGGTTCCTTCAGCAGCAGTTCTAAGTATCGTGGCTGGTGCCTGCGAATCGACAGCGAGGGAAATTCCATTCCGACGTGCAGCGGCATTCGATCGCCCGGAGGCATGGGGATGAACGCCCAGGATGATGTGTTCTATACGGACAATCAAGGTCCATGGAACGGCACGTGCAGTTTGAAGTGGCTGCGGCCCGGATCGTTTCAGGGGCATCCTGGCGGAAACAACTGGTACGTCGAAGCCGGTGCCGACAAGGTTTTGGGACCGGCTCCACAGGAACCAGAAAGCGGCAGTCGCATCATGACGGAAGCCGATAAGATTCCGGAATTCGAACCGCCTGTGATTTCGTTTCCGTATAAAAAGATGGGCCAGTCCGCCAGTGGAATTGCGTGCGACCTGAGCCACGGGAAGTTCGGGCCGTTTGCGGAACAGATGTTTGTCGGCGATCAAACGTTCAGCACTGTGATGCGTTGCTTTTTGGAGAAAATCGATGGCCATTATCAGGGGGCCTGTTTTCCGTTTCGTGAAGGATTCGGGTCGGGAACGTTGTCCGTTAAGCTGACAGAAGACGGTTCGATGTTTGTGGGCGGCACAAACCGCGGCTGGGGATCTCGCGGCACTCAGCCGTTCGCCCTCGAACGCTTAAACTGGACCGGAAAGATGCCGTTCGAAATCCACGAAATGCGGGCCAAGCCGGACGGGTTTGAGCTGACATTTACGCAGCCCGTGGATGCCGAATCGGCTGGTCACACAGATTCTTACGCCATGGGCACGTATACTTATCTCTTCCAGTCGTCTTATGGCAGCCCTGAGGTTGACCATACGACGCCGACGATTACAAAAGCGGTTGTCAGCGATGATCGTCAGTCTGTTCGCCTGTATGTGGACGATTTACAGCGAGGCCATGTTCACGAATTATCCGCGGAGGGGCTGAAATCGTCGCAGGGTCTGCCTTTGCTGCACACTGATGCTTACTATACTCTGAATTACATCCCCCAAGCCGAATAGCGCCTCCTTGGTAGCGACAGTCGCCAAGGCTTTCGCTGACGATAATTCGCCGAAAGTCTTGACGACTTCCGCGACAGATCAACGCAGACGTCGGGTATCCAGATTCGCCACAGATTACGGGCCGTTGCTCATTATGAAGGTTGCTTTGTTCATTCCGTGCTACGTCGACCAGTTTTACCCTCAGGTCGGCATGGCCACGGTAAAAGTTCTGGAGCACTTCGGCATCGACCACACCTTTCCGGCCGCTCAAACCTGTTGCGGACAACCCATGGCGAACTCCGGGTGCATGCTCGAAGCCAAACCGTTGGCGCTGCGGTTTGTGGAGATCTTTAAGAAGTATCAGTACATTGTTGCTCCTTCGGGCAGTTGTGTTGCGATGGTGCGAAACCATTACACCAGCTTCTTTGATAAGAACGATGTGGAAGCCAACGAAGTTCGACGTCGCACTTACGAACTGTCAGAATTTTTGACTCAGGTACTCAAGGTGGACAGCTTTGACGGCCGGTTTCCTCACAAAGTCGGCATGCACCAGAGTTGCCATGGTCTGCGCGACTTACGACTCGGTCCGTCGTCCGAAGTGATGACTCAGCGGCCCGAAACCGTGACGGAGCTGTTGCGAAACCTAGACGGCATTTCGTTTTCGCAGTTGCAGCGTCCGGACGAATGTTGCGGTTTTGGCGGCACATTTGCCGTGGCCGAAGAAGCGGTGTCTTGCATGATGGGCGACGACCGCATCAACGATCACCTGAATGCCGGTACCGAAGTGTTGACCGCGGGCGACATGTCCTGCTTGATGCATCTGGAAGGTCTTATTAAGCGCCAAAAGCACAACATTCGCGTCATGCACTTCGCAGAAATTCTGGCGGAGTCAATCAAGTAGTCATCTATGTCTCATCCCGCACTTGCACAAATTTTCGTCGACGACAAACCGCGAGCTCAGTGGCACGACAAGGCCCTGTGGTTTGTGCGTCAAAAACGCGATCGGATGGCATCCGGCGTGCCCGAATGGGAAGACCTGCGCCAGCATGCGTCGGAGATTAAGCAGCACACAATGTCGTTGCTGCCCGACTATCTGGAGATGTTCGAAAAAAACGCCACAGCGCGGGGTGTGAAGGTCCACTGGGCGGCGGATGCGGAAGAGCACAATCGGATTGTGACCGAAATCCTGCAGCAGCATCAGGTCAAAAAGCTGGTGAAGAGCAAATCAATGCTCACAGAAGAATGCCACCTGAATCCGTACTTGGAAAAACACGGAATCGAAGTCGTCGACACGGACCTTGGTGAATGGATTGTGCAGCTTCGAGACGAGCCGCCGAGTCATATTGTGCTGCCCGCCATTCATCTGAAAAAGGAAGATGTGGGCGACACGTTTCATGAACACATCGGCACAGAAAAAGGCGCGTCGGACCCGAAGTATCTGACCGAAGCGGCGCGCAATACTCTTCGCCAACGTTTTTGTGCGGCGGATGCTGGGCTGACGGGCGTGAATTTTGCGATCGCGGAAACCGGCGGTTTTGTGGTGTGTACCAACGAAGGCAATGCGGACTTGGGAGTCTCACTGCCGAAGCTGCACATCGCCAGCATGGGCATCGAAAAGCTGCTGCCGCGGGCGTCGGACTTGGCCGTGTTTTTGCGGCTGCTGGCACGATCTGCAACAGGGCAGCCGATCACCACCTATTCTTCACACTTTCACGGCCCGCGCGAAGGTTCGGAATTGCATGTGGTGCTGCTGGACAATGGTCGCAGTGAAATTCTGAAGTCGCCAGAATTCCGCCGCAGTCTCAGCTGTATTCGTTGCGGAGCCTGTATGAATACGTGTCCCGTGTATCGCCGCAGCGGGGGACACAGTTACGAATCGACCGTGCCCGGACCGATTGGTTCCATCCTAACGCCGCTGAAAGATCCGGAAGCTCACAGTTCGCTGCCGTTTGCGTGCAGCTTGTGTGGTTCTTGCACAGACGTGTGCCCGGTGAAGATTGATCTGCATCATCAACTGTTCGCCATGCGAAGTTTCCTTGATCGTAAAAAACTGTTGGGCATGCCCAAGAAGCTATCGATGAAGTTTGCGTCCGGTCTGATGTCCAGCAAGTGGGTGTTTTCAGGTGCCGGCAAAGCAGCGCGAACGGCGCTGCGTTGGTTGCCACGATTCGCGGTGTACAACCCGTTGAATCCGTGGGGCAAGCAACGCGATCTGCCCGACGCGCCGAAGGATTCGTTTCGTGCTCAGTATGCGGCCTACCAAAAAGACCAAGCCGAGAAAAAGTCGCGACCATCGTCTGGTGCTGGAGGCCCGTCATGACACAATCTTCACGACAACAAATTTTGACTCGCCTGCGAGCCGCATTGCCGGAATCTGCCGCACTGCCAAACCTGCCCGCCAGGGGTCCGTGGCAAACGTTCGACAATCCATACGATCGTTTTTGCGAAGTATTGGAATCTGTCGGGGGCATCTGTTTTCGGGTGCCAACGTTGGTTGCTGCGAATGAGCGGTTGAATCAGATTGCCGAATGGAACGAAGCGAAAGTCCGCGTGTCCGTTGTCGACGGCGTGGGTGTTCCGACGGTCGATCTGGCGAGCATTGATGACCCGCATGATCTTGAGAACGTCGATTTCGCGGTTCTGAGCGGTCATTTTGCCGTCGCCGAAAACGGTGCCATCTGGGTCACGGATGACACGGTCAAACACCGCGTGCTGTACTTTTTGCCTCAGCGACTGGCGATGGTGATTCCGGCCAGCGAAATTGTGAACAACATGCACGAAGCGTACGGCCGCATACAGATTGGTGATAACGTGTTTGGCGCATTCATTTCCGGACCATCAAAAACGGCCGATATCGAGCAGTCACTGGTCATCGGTGCTCATGGTGCCAGGGCGTTGACGGTGTTCGCCGTGGAATCGTTATGAGACGGCAGATCGTGCTGTCAGAAATCGGTTTGGCAGATAGCGTAGCAGGAAGGGCGGGTCAACGAATCGCCGCAAAACCCAGCACAGGATTTCTATCGGGCGATCCGCGACGGCCTTGGTCGCTTGGCCGTTGGTGTGGATCACGAAACCGTAGAGGTTCAGGCGGACGTCCCAGTGTTCGCGTGCTGCGAACTGGTTGACGCGATCCATAACGCGCTTGGCCCACACGATTCCGTATAGGTCTCGAAAATCGGTCCACAGCTGGTCCAGATCTGAATCTTCGCGATTCGCCAGCGGTACGGTTTCTGTATCGTCTGTGTAACGACCGGGCAGCAGGGACGCGGCGAACGCTAGCAACACACAGCCGACGGGCAACGCCCATGTGTTGTGTGCCGACATCCAATCGGTCAGGGGCAGCACAGTCAGTAGCGTACCGACGGCGCACATTAGTGCAGAGCCGGTGTTCAATGTCCCGAAATAGTTTCCGGTGCCCATGATCAGCACGAAGACAAAACCGATCAGTGTCGGTGTGGGGACTTCGATAGCGGTTTCGATATGGCCTGCCATCAGTTGCGAGATCGAAGGCCATTGCAGCACCACAACCAGCGGAAGCACGACAAACCATGGCCATGCGTTGGCACCGGGTCGTCGAGCTCCCAGAATTGCGATGAACGGCGTGAGCAACATCACGGCCGCGAGATACTGAACAGCCGATCGATCTCGCGGCGACACGCCCAACGCAGGCCACTGGCAAGCAACACTAGCGACACAGGCCAGAACTGCCGCAATCGCCCACAGCCTGGCAGATTCTGCGCTGGTGTTGCGTGTCCATTTTTTTATGCCGACGACGCATTTCAGCAGGAACAACAGGCAAATAAGGGCAAGGAAGTTCATGCGAGTAGTACAACAGCGGCTAAAGGCGATTCGGACGGACGGGTGTCAAGACGACTTTGTCACACTGTGACGGTTTTTCGTATTTGCACGCATATTCACGACGTGCTGCAACCGATGATTACACCGGATCTCGGAATTGAAACGTTCGTGCGGCATTCGCAGGCGTTTGAATGCCGTGTCGCAACATGAGATCTTGATTGGGGTCTCACACTACCGTGACTTATTCCGCTGTCAATACATGACGCAGAGTAAGGCCCGCGGGACATCATCGAGTTGGAACCCTTTGGCAACACGCCGAAGGAGAGCTCAGGGGGAGTTCAGGATGCACTGGAAACATTCTACGTGTCACATACTGTTAAGCGGAAGCCTTTGCTTCTTCGGCGTCGGATGCGCTGCGATGAATGCAATCGTCAGTTCGCCAGCGGGCAATTCTGCGGCTCAACGGTCGCCAGAACGAATGGCGGCGATTGGTCGAGTGTTCGAAAACCAAGGCAAGTACACTCAGGCCCAGGCCATGTATCGCAAAGCCTTGTCGTCTGACCCCAACAGTCAGATTGCCAACGAACGCTTGAACGCGATCGCGACGATGAATTCAAAACGCTCGTTCGATCCGACAACTCAAAAGCCAACGACGGAATCATTACTGGCTGTGGCTGACGCTCTGAACGGGGCCGACAGAAAACCGAAGAGACTCGGTTCTGGGCCGAAGGCCACGCCGCTGCTGAGAACTGTTGAGCCAATTCAAATTGCAACGCCTCAGGCGGAGGCACTTGAGGCATCATTGGTGTCGCCAGCGAATGATTTCACTCTACCAATCGTCGATGTACCGTCGTTGACAGTGCCAGATCTGACGGAAGCGGCGGATGTGGAGACGATGGGAGGTCTGACACTGGCGAACCCCGGCTGGCAGCTGGACGAGTCAATTGGACGGGCAGCTGAAGATTCTGCGGGTATGCCGCGATCGCTTGATCCAACGCATGAATTGCCTGAGATTTCGACAGTCGTGTTTGAAGGTTCTCAGGACGGCGTCGCGACGATTGCGACGACGGATGATTCTTGGAAATCATCGAACCGCACCGTGAGTCTCGAAGAAGTTCTTGAGTGGTACGATTCGCCAGCAGCCAACGCGGACAACTTGCTGTTCGCTTTAACAGCTGGTGAGAACGATGCTGTGAAGGCGTTCGCCGCAACCTTGCTGGCTGAGTGTCCGGTCGACAATCCTGAAATCAACGCGACTCTAAGACTGGTGGACGTCAACGCGTCTGCGATGTTGAGAGTTTCTTCACGAGATACGCTGATCCAACGCGGTGACATTGATGATGTCATCGTCAACGGTCTGCTGAACTTGCTGGTCGATTCTGACCCGAACGTTCAATCGCAGGCGGCGGCGAGTCTGCGAAACGTCGCGGGCACTCAGTGGGCCAGTCAATGCGTGACGCAGCTGACAGGGATGCTGTCGGATGGAAATCCTAGGGTCGAAACCGTAGCAGCGGCGACGCTGGGTGACTTTGGAGCAGACGCGGTTTACAGCCGCAGCGTTCTGATGGACGTGGCTGCCAATCGTGCGGATGAATCCACACGAGCGGCTGCTGAGTTAGCTTTGAATCGCATACCGGTGGCCGATTTGACTTTGCCAACGGTCGATTTTTCGGCGGACGATCAGAGTGAAGACGATCAGTTCGAACCAGTGATTAGCGTCGATGGGTACCTGCCAATTGTTGAATAGTGGCACAGCGTATTTTTTTCAAAAATCGGGCCCGATATCTATTCGATCCGAATTGCAGGCGATGGCCTGCCAGTGGAGTCAGGGAAGATGAAACGTATAACAATCGCGATGATATTCTTAGCCTTCGGCATCGGCCTGTGTGGCTGTGCGTCGATGACGGATAGTGTCGTCTCATGCGAAATGGGCATCCGCAACCGGGTGCTGGCTCAGAAAGCCTGGGGCCATTGGTCGTGGTGTTACGACACGCTCGACAACCCCTCTGATTTCGCCTGCGGCTTTAAAGCTGGCTATCGCGACATCTTGCAGGGCGGCAGTGGTTGTCAGCCAACGCTGCCACCACGATGTTACTGGAAGCCGCAGCATCAAACCCCCGAGGGGCGATGCAAAGCTCATGCATGGTTCGACGGATTTTCTCACGGAGCCTTGGCTGCCAAGCAGGATGGCTATGGCGACATGGGTCAAATCCCGATTTCCCCGACGGCTCAAGCCAACCTTGACCGAGCTCGACAGCCGGTCACTGATAACAACATCTATGACGCTGGCTACGGCAGCGGCAGCGGTGGTATTCAAATGGGGCCAGCCGATCCGATTCAGCTGGCACCACCAACGGTGCCTGGCCTGAACAGCATGCCGAGCACAGACACGCCCAGCATTCCGGTCCCACTAAGACCATACGACGAATAGGCGTGTTCGGGCCGGTGGGCGTGAACCAAGTGTGTCTGTTGAGACACTTTACAGATTATCCGCTGCAGATTGCAGCAAACCTTTAGTCCCGACTTTCCATGACGGGGCGTTCAGATTGCGAGACATCTTCACTTGGTTGAGGATGGAGGAATTCTCATGACGAATCAGACAACACCACAAATTTCGGCTCACAGCACAGCGACGCGAATTCCGCATCGTGCGTTATGTACAGTCGCCTTGTTCGCACTCACATCGCTCACCGGTTGTTCGTCCTTTCTGGGTCAGTACAACGTTTCTGGTGTACCGGTGTCGCGAGTTCCACGGGCTTTGCTGGACAGTGAACGCAAGGACGACTTCGAAGATATTTCGATGTTGCGTCTGCGACAGGATTCGCCAAAATTCTACGCATTGGGGCCAGGCGATGTGCTGGGGTTCTATGCTCAGAATCTGTTCGAAACCGAAAACCAGCTGCCTCCGGTTCACTATTCAGAGAACTCGGCGTTGCCACCAGCGGTCGGTGTGCCAGTGCCGGTTCGCGAAGACGGTACGATTTCTTTGCCGTACCTCGAATCGTTTAATGTGGAAGGCATGTCGCTGGTCGAAGCCTCAGACTTGATTCGCCGAGCCTACACCGAACAGTCAGAAGATGGCGAAGAGCCGATTTTGAAAGCGGACAGCCAAGTGAGTCTGAGCATGATTCATCGTCGTACTGTTCGAGTGCTGGTAATTCGTGAAGAATCTGGCGGCGTGGCGGATGTTAGCAAACGGGGTACCGGCACAATTGTCGACCTGCCAGCGTACGAAAATGACGTGTTGCACGCACTTAGCGAAACGGGCGGTTTGCCCGGTACGGACGCAAAGAACGAAGTGCTGATTTATCGTGGTATGTTTGCTGAAGGCGTGAACTACGATCAAATTCTGAACAACGCTTGCTTGGATCAATGCAACAGCGAAGACGAGTGCTTCTGCGACGAATCACCGCTGCCCGATCCACCGAACGTGACTCGCATCGCTCTGCGTTACCATCCGACTCGGCCACCAAACTTCGCTCAGGAAGACATCCTGTTGAATGACAACGACATCGTGATCATTCGCAGCCGAGACAACGAAACCTTCTTTACGGCCGGACTGCTGGGCGGTGGCGAACACCTGCTGCCGCGAGACAAAGACCTTGACATCATTGGTGCCATCGCGATGGCCGGTGGACCGATTGGAAACAACGGGACCGGTATCGG
>Ga0075117_1001473_pt1 | contig 14458 bp, 13 predicted proteins | sample AntAceMetag02UKJ_FD_69789 | JGI IMG/M metagenome (GOLD analysis project Ga0075117, IMG submission 69789) | Saline lake microbial communities from Ace Lake, Antarctica - Antarctic Ace Lake Metagenome 02UKJ | ecosystem: Environmental > Aquatic > Non-marine Saline and Alkaline > Saline | place... | reverse complement strand
GGCTTCCTGTACGGCGGTGAGATCGGTGAAGTCTGCAACCAAAAAACGGTGTTTTTGACCTTTGGAAATATCCAGAAGAGCTACTTTAAGCTTCAGCTTTTCTTTGTTGCGAGCAAATAGCCAAACATTGGCTCCCAGTTTGGCCAATTCTACAGCAGAAGCCCAACCGATGCCGTCTGTACCGCCACAGACTAAAGCATACTTATTTTTCAGATTTAAATTCATGGCCTAAATTTACGAATTCAGATTCATGAAATGGATGTGACATGGTTCTTTGTGAGTAGATAGGTCTAATTAAACCAAACCGCATATCGTTCACGCCTTAAATCCAAAGCTAAATTTTCCTCTATTTTGAGAGCTTCTGCCCGAGTTTTCACCGAGGCTATATGATTATAAAGGCTTGGCCTCAGGTACATGCCATATTTCTGAACAATATTGGCGGACAACTTAATACCTTTTTTATTTCTATATCCTGTCTTATGCTGCTTGTAACGCTCTTTGGGTGTCTTACTCGTCATACCCACATACAGGCATTCAAGTACACCGTTAAACTGTGGATTGGCCTCACGGAATTTAGTATTTTCTGAGTAAACTTTTTTGTTCAGTTCTACCACATAGACCTTATACGGCATAAATCATTAAATTATATCAAACGCTGAGAAACAGCTTCTTTCTGTAAAGAACGTAGAGGAATAGCCACTGAACGGCAAGCATGGCAATTACCATCACAACCGAAACATAAGGCTGACCAATAAGCTGGCCCACCCAGCCAAATAGGGCAGAGCCAGTATAATGCCAATCTACAAAATGTTTTAGCATGTAAATGAGGATGGAATTCATCCCGATGACTTTAAAGAAAAAAGCCCACTTTTTATAACCTAGAATATCAATGACGTAATAAAAGAAGGTCAATAGCAGCATGCTTAGACCGCCACACTGGAGTACAAAAGAACTTGTCCAGAGGTTTTTGTTAATAGGGAATACAAGATTCCAAAGCTGAGCTACTACGAGCAATATGATACTCGTGATTAATAACCTTTTGGCCGTGTCCTTTCGTTTCTTTACAGGCGTATTTTTCAATAAATTACCGGCATAAATACCTAAGAGAGCGGTAGCAATGGCTGGAATGGTAGCTGTTAAACCTTCAGGGTCATGAAACCCTAAGTAGAGTCTTCCAGGGGTTAATAGCGTGTCTATATAGGAAACAACATTCCCTTCCATACTCAATGTACCAGGAGGATAACCAGGGGCAGATCCTAGAAGTAGAAGTAACCAGTAGCCTATTAATAGCGTAGTAAACCATATAATTTGCCCACGCTGTTCCGTAAATAGATAAATGAGATTGGCAAACATATAAGCCAAACCAATACGACCTAAGACACTTGGAAACCTTATTTCTTCAAGCGGCATGATTTGCAAACCATTATTGTAAATGACACCTAGGAGTACTAGCATGAAACCTCTTTTGATGACTTTCAGTGCCAGCGATTTTTTGGAAATACCTTTGGCTAATTGGCTTCCAATAGAATAAGGTGTTGCCACACCAGCCAAAAAGAGAAACAGAGGAAATATTAAATCATAAAAAGCAAAGCCATGCCAATCTGGATGCGTAAACTGATTAGAGAAGAAAGACCAAAACGAGTTTTCCTTAATATCTGCCATAACATGGAATAGCTCTTCGGCCCCTATAATCCAGAACATATCAAAACCACGGAGGGCGTCTAGCGAGTAAAGTCTTTTAGAAGTAGAGGTTGAGGTCATTTTTGGGTTTGAGATTGGGCAGTTCTTACTCTATATTTTCTTTGGATGCGTAATTTATGTACTCTTCCATTGCTTAGCTACTTTTTTACAGAACTAATGGACAATAACCTAGTTCTAACTTTGGAGCAAGATTAATAATTATTTGCAGAAAGTTGGTCTCTTCGAACCCATCCCTTCTTCCTTAATAGTCTTTTTAGCATAAACCCATTTCATTTTTGAAGACAATATGGTTCACGAGTGTGTGTGGCTCAGTTTTTCTGTGAAATAACTTTAGGTCTACTTTAATTTAGTAGACAGTGTCTGTTGTTTTTTAGTATTCGAACAGCTTTGACGATTTTATAATAATATGCTTATTTGTCATCAAATTTTGCAAATCATTATTTATGAAAATACACAAACTCCTAATCTCCCAAAGCAGCCAATTTAAACCTATCAATTGTAGGTACTGTGTGTTCTTCTAAAAAGATAGCTTTAATTTTTTCTATTAATTCAGGATGTTCAGAAGCCATATTGTTTTGTTCCTGAAGGTCTGTTTCCAAGTTATAAAGCTCAATGTTTAATTCGCCTTTTTTGATATTTTGTCTTACGGCTTTCCACTTGCCCATTCTGAGGGCTTGCTGGCCACCACTTTCTGGGAATTCCCAATAGAGGAAAGGGTGTTCTGCCTGTTCCTTGTCCATGAGAGTGGGTAAGAAACTTAGTCCGTCTAAGGATGTTTTTGGACTAGCTTTAATAAGTTCAGCAAGTGTAGGATAGACATCTTGAAATGCAGAAATATGATTTGAGATGCTTCCCGCCTTTATGTGGCCTGGCCAGTGTGCTATCATGGGTACACGTATGCCTCCTTCATAAACGGAGCCTTTACCACGGCCTTTTTCGGTTACAAAAGGAGCTGCACTGTCAAAAAAGGGGGTATTTGCTCCTCCAGCATAGGTAGGTCCATTGTCGCTGCTGAAAATTATCAGTGTGTTTTCGTAGAGTCCAAGTGTTTTCAGTTGAGTGACTAGTTCGCCTACTTGCTCATCCAAATAAGAAATCATAGCAGCATAAGTGGCATTGGGCGTGCGGTTTGGGAAATAACCTTTATTACCATCATAAGGGGCCTCGTCTCCCAGTTTTTTTTGATAATATTCAACCCAACGCTGTGGTGCTTGAAGTGGCACATGAGGTACAGGAGATGCATAATACAGAAAGAAAGGATCGTCCTTATTTTTTTCTATGAAGCCTAAAGCTTCTTGATGCATAAGGTCTGGAGCATAATCTATGAGTGTGAAATCTGCATAAGCCGCTTCATCATTCGGATCGGCATCAGCAGAAAGTTTTGTGTTAGGAGCCACGAGTTTATTATTGAGCAAAACCTTTTCCTCATTTCGCCACAGGTGCATTGGGTAATAGGTGTGAGCTTGGCGTTGGCAATTATAACCATAAAAGAGGTCAAAACCCTGCTTGGAGGGCAAACCCTCTGTGTTTGGAGCTCCCAAACCCCATTTTCCGACACCGCCTGTGACATAGCCAGCTTCTTGTAACATTTCAGGAAGAGTGATCACGCTATCAGGAAGCGGCCTTTGACCTTCCAAGTTCGGGTCATCAAACATGGCTTGAAAATTCCAGACATCACCTCTGCTTTTCCATTCGTCGTTTCCACGAATGTGGGCATTGCCAGAATGCTTCCCAGTTAGAAGCACACACCTAGCCGGGGCACAAACGGGAGCACCAGAATAGTGCTGCGTAAACTTCATGCCTCCCGCGGCCAGCTTGTCAATGTTCGGAGTCTCAATCAATTTTTGGCCGTAGGATCCAAGTTCACCATAGCCCAGGTCGTCTGCCAGTATGTAAATGATATTTGGTTTTTGGCTCTCAGAACTTTCGGACGAGCAAGAATAGAAAGCAAAACTGAGTGAACTGAGGAGTAGAATAAACAATCTTTTCATATGACTTTTTGACTAGAAGTATTTTGAGCAATAGCTGCATCAAATTAGCGAATTTTTGCCTAGGAATTAAAATGCCTTAAAGGCTTTTGGTCTACTTCTCCTCCGCTTCTGGTAGCCTCTCAGGTTTAAGAATCAAACCAATGGCCATTATGATGGCCGAGAATAGGATGATTTGGATAATGAGAGAGTTATTTACCAATGAAATCCTATCATCAGGTAGAATAGAAAAAAACAAGAGAATGGTAATTAAACCTCTGGGAGCGATGTATAGAAGTGGGTTTAAGTCAATCTTAGATACTTTAAGCTGTAAAGCACGAATAATCAAGACTAGACCAACGATGGCAATGGCCCAGACAATGGTATTGGAATTTGTAATTTCCGAAGTTTTAATAGTGTAACCGAAAAGGATAAAAAACAGGGAACGAACCAAGAACGCTCCTTCAGTAGTTAATTCTTTAAACTTATTTATCTCATTATTTAAATTGTCTGTTTTAATGTTTCTCAGCCATTTTATTCCTTTAAATAAGCCTAAGTTTCCTATTGCCAAGCCAAATAAAAGTATAAAAAGAAGAGCAGGAAGGTGGTACAACTTCAGAAGAGCATATACCAAAACAATGAGAAGAATAATAGGGACAAATTTAACATGGTGCTCTATTCTTCCCAATAGTAGCGATAGGACAATGGTGCCAATGATGGACACAGCTATTATTATCAGTAAGTGCAATCCGAAATTCCCGATAGAGATTAAACCTATGGTTTCATTTAGGGCAATGAAGTTAAAAAACAAAATGCCTAAAATGTCTGAAAAACTACTTTCGTAGACCACAAATTCTTTTAAAGAAGGCCTCAAATTGATCACACTTGGGATGGCAATAGCACTACTTATGACACACAACGGAATGGCATTGATAAGTCCAATTTTAAAGGAATAGTTTCCGAAGTACTGAAAGGCAAAGGCCAACGAGAGGGCAAGGAGAACCATAGGAATAAGTGCTCCTAATATGGATTTCTTTACGAGCCCAATTTTGGACCCATCAAGATTAAGCTCAAGCGAACCTTCTAAAACAATTAATATTAAACCAAAAGTGGCTAAAACGGGTAATAGTGAAGAAAAGTCTATGAGGCCATATCCCAGCCAATGGGTCATTTCTTTTATTCCCCAACCCAGTAAAAGCAGTAATATGACAGAGGGTGTTTTTGTTTTGGCTGAGGTGATATCAAACAAATAAGCGATAAGTAGTAGTAAACAAAACGAAATTAGAATAGTAGCCGTCATTTTTTGTTCCTTATTGATGTTATTGAGTGCTTTTTTCTTTGCCGTATTGGAGTTGGTAAAAATAACATACTCAGGTTTAAATGGACTAATTTCTGCTAGGATAACTGTGGCTGAATTCTAATTACTAGTTCGAGTGGAGCGGTCTACTTTCGGGACGAGAATAATCGATTTTGGGCTAAGCCCCGACCGGCGGTGTCTGGAATGCGTCAGTCATTAATATCACATTTTGCTAGGTAGCGTATACAATAGCCTTGATGGCCTGTAATTCTTTAGACTTAAGGTTTTCTTGTTCTTCTAGGTCAAAATCATCTTGAAGCCCAAGCCAAAATTTAGCTGAGTTTCCAAAGAATTTAGAAAAACGGAGTGCTGAATCAGCGGTTATTTTTCTGTTTCCTTTAATGATTTCACTAATTCTAGTTTGCGGAATAAAGGTTTCTTTAGATAGCCTATATGCCGATATCTCAAGAGGAATTAAGAATTCCTCCTTTAAGATTTCACCTGGATGAATGTTGTTCAAAGTCTCCATTTTTTTAAACTTTAATGGTAATCAATTATTTCAACCTCGTAAGCATTATCGTTTTTCCAAATAAAGATTATCCTCCATTGATTGTTAATTCTAATGCTATGATATTCCTTCATATTTCTTTTCAATCGCTCTAATCTATTCGCAGGAGGCACTCTCAAATCATTTATATTTTGGGAGTTATTTATCATTCTTAACTTCCTTCGGGCTATGTTTTGTATTTCATTTGGAAGTTTGTTCGAATGTGTTCCTTTCCAGATTTTCTCGGTATTTTTATTTTGAAAGGATTTTATCACTTACTTCCGCATTGCGTTACTAACGCTAAAGATGTGTAAAAAATTTGAAAATTAAAAGATATTCTCAAGTTGCTAAGTACCTATTGGAGATTCAAAATAGGGGGAAGACTCATAAAGGAAAAATCCTTGTATGATAACAATGTCTCATTCTGGTCGCAGACCGCACCTCTCGACGTGACTTTGTTGTTTTGAAACCTTGTTTAGAGTATTCCAATGCCAGTTCGAGTGAATATATTGTCAGTTTGATCGTAAGTCGAGAACAGTCTCACTGAAGCCACATATCAGTTAGGGCGGAGCGGCTTACTTTCAGAACTCGGACGGCTTAAACCAACCACAAACCCCTCAAACTATTATCAATCTACTTCTTTGCCGTCCTACTCGGTCTAACCTCAATTTTAGAAGGAAGTGTTCTAGCTGGCATTTTAATCAAGTCTGAAACTATTTGACCTATGTCTTCTGGTTGTATTTTCCATGCATCAGCGTCAGATGGCGTATGCCCATTGAAATATGTAGAAACAGAACCCGGCATAATGGTCGTTACTCGGATATCATCATTTCTTACATCTAACATCATAGCTTGTGAGAAACCTACGGCTCCAAATTTAGAGGCATTGTAGGCAGCTCCTTGAGCAAAGAAATTAGTACCCGCTAAACTAGAGATAGTGATAAAATACCCTTTGGTGGCTTTTAGGGCATCTAAACTTGCTTTGGCTGAGAAAAACAAACCGGTAAGATTCACGTCAATAGATTCTTGCCATTGCTCGGTCGTCATGTCTTGGATAGGAGTAATATGTCCAACACCAGCATTGGCTATAAAGTAATCTAATTGTCCCCAAGTGTCCAAAACATACTTTACTGCGGCTACTTGTGAGTCTAGACTTTTTACGTCAGATACCATACCTATAGCATAGCCATCTTTTAGTTTGTTGAGATCCGCAGTGGCTTTAAGTACATCTACCTCTGTACGGGCAGTAATACATACTTTGATACCGTCATTAATCAGTTTTTCGGCCACGCCGTAACCTATTCCTTTGCTTCCTCCTGTTATAAGTGCTGTTCTCATATTGTTTGTTGTCTTTAGATACTAGAATATTAGATATGGGATATTAGTTCGTGAAACGGAGATAAAATGTGTTTTGGCATAGAATCTAGTCAATGGGGTCATTCTCCAAGAGGTGCCTTCGAGTACCTCAAGCAGCGATAACCTATGGTCAAGTGATTGAAACTTCTCCGGTCATTGGGCTATCGAAATGGCCGTTCTCCCAAACCCCTAATGTCTAACTAATACTCTCCAAAAAGTGCCTTCGAGGACCTCAGGAAACAGTAGCCTATTATCAAGTGATTGAAACATCTCCGGTCATTGAGGCTCTCGAAATGACCATTCTCCCCAAGTCCCTAATATCGAACCTTCAAAGTGAGCTTTCGACCCCCAAAAAACTGCCTAACACCTAAAAAGGACCTACCTCAATTTCCCCAAAGGCCTTCTCCCGCTACCTTCAGCTTCTGTGATGTCATCCCCAAGATCTGCTCTGACTACTTCTGCATAAGCTTGTAGTTCTTTTACTATTTCTGGGTAAAGTCTTTGCACATCATATTCTTCACCAGAATCACGGCGGAGGTTATAAAGGGCTAAGGGTTCTTCATGTCGCTCGGTATTTGAGCCAGGATAGCCATCATTTCCAGGTAAGAAGCCTCTATAGCTTCGCCCGGTATGCGGGAGCACTAATTTCCAATGATCTTTTCTCACAGCTTCTAGGTTGTTTTTGCGATAGTAATAGGCAAAAAACTCTCTTGGCTTGGCGTCCATATTCCCTTCCAAAAGTTCCGAAATGTTTACGCCATCTATTTTATGTTTCGGCAATGCACCGTCGGTTATCGCCGCTAAAGTAGGGAAGATGTCAATAGTTGAGGTTAGTTGATTACAAACTAGACCAGATGGAATGGTTCCTTTCCATGTCATTATCCCAGGCACTCTTTGGCCGCCCTCATAGCTCACACCTTTTCCCTCTCTTAGTCCTGCTGTAGAACCCGCATGATTACCATAGTTAAGCCATGGACCATTGTCGCTGGTAAAGATCACTAAGGTGTTTTCTTCTAATCCTTGTGTTTTAAGTTCGGCCATTATCTGACCTATGGACCAGTCTATTTCCATCATTAAGTCTCCGTAAAGTCCTGCACCACTTTTCCCGGTGAACTTCTCTGAGACTGCAATAGGCACATGCGGCATGGTATGCGGAACATATAGAAAGAACGGCTCCTTAGCATTTCTTTTGATGAAGTCTGTCGCTTTTTCTGTGTACAGCGTAGTGAGTTCGGCTTGGTCCTCTAAAGTTTCTATTAATTTGATTTCCTCATTTCCATCATAAAGGGGTAAGGCAGGCCATTTTTCTTTGAAAGTGCCTGTTGCGGGCTTTCCGTCGTACCAAACTGGCCACATATCATTGGAATAAGGAAGTCCCACATACTCATCAAAACCATGTTGCAACGGTAAAAACTGCTTTTCATGGCCTAAGTGCCACTTTCCGAAAATGCCTGTGGCGTAACCTTTCTCTTTTAGCATTTCTGCAATAGTGACTTCTTCATCCGCTATTCCTACCCCAGCACCTGGAAAAAATGCTCCAGAAACACCTAATCTATTTGGATAGGAACCTGTCATCAGTCCTGCTCGTGAGGCACTACAAACGGCTTGAGCACTCAAGAAATTGGTGAAACGAATGCCATCAACGGCCAGTTTGTCAATATTGGGTGTGCGATAGGTGGAAGCTCCATAGCAGCTTAAATCACCATAACCCATGTCGTCCATGAAAATTAAAACGATGTTAGGTTTTTTCTTACCAGTGAGCGTGGTGGCACTTTGAAACAAAAATGCCAGGGGGAGCAACAGGAGGAGTTTTTTCATTTTAGCGTATTAAGGTTGAATTGACAGCAATTTAAGCAAGGCGGTTTGGAATAAGAAACAATTATGAACTGAATGAGTGATGGTCGACTGATTGGAAAGGGCCATGAACGATAAATAGAATTTTGAAATTAACATTTATCAAAACGTCAAAGGCTCCTCTTTCTCTTAAAATTCTTACTTTTGCACCCCAATTTTATTTAGAAAAATCAATGTCAGTACGCTTACGTTTTGCTCCAAGTCCTACAGGCCCTCTTCATATAGGAGGTGTTAGAACAGCCCTTTATAATTATCTTTTTGCCAAAAAGAATGGAGGAAAGCTCATTTTGAGAATAGAAGATACTGACCAAGCGAGGTATGTCGAAGGTGCGGAGGATTATATTATTGAAAGTCTAAAATGGCTTGGCATTACGTTTGACGAAGGCCTGAAAGTTGGAGGCCCTCATGCCCCTTATCGTCAATCTGAAAGGAAGGCGATTTATAGCAAATACGCTCAGCAGTTGATAGATTCTGGGAAAGCTTATTATGCCTTTGACACATCTGATGAATTGGCCGAAATGCGTAAGGATCTAGAAGAGGCCAAAGTGGATAATCCCTCTTACAATTCTGTAACCAGAATGAAGATGAAGAATTCCATCACTTTAGGAGCGGAAGCCACTAAGGAATTGATAGATGGCGGAACGCCTTATGTCATACGCTTGAAAGTGCCAATGAAAGACGAAATACGCTTTCAAGATGCCATTAGAGACTGGGTAGTGGTACATTCATCTACCATAGATGATAAGGTATTGCTCAAAGCAGACGGCATGCCTACCTATCATTTGGCTAATATAGTAGATGATTATGAAATGGGAATCACTCATGTGATTAGAGGAGAGGAGTGGTTGCCATCAGCACCACTTCATATTTTATTATACAAGGCTTTCGGATGGCAGCATCCTACTTTTGCTCATTTGCCATTGCTTTTGAAACCTGAAGGACCAGGGAAACTGAGTAAAAGAGATGGAGATTTAGGAGACTTTCCTGTTTTTCCTACACAATGGATCGACCCTAAAACAAAAGAAACCTCAAGAGGATTTAGAGAGGAAGGCTACTTACCCGAAGCTCTTTTAAACTTCTTGGCCTTATTGGGCTGGAACCCTGGAACAGAGCAAGAGGTTTTCAGTTTGGATGAACTTATAGAAACGTTTTCATTAGATAGAATTAATAAATCAGGTGCTCGTTTTGATGTGGCTAAAGCCAAATGGTTTAATCAGCATTATGTCAAAGAAATGGACGATGCTTTATTGACAGCCAAAGTTAATGAGAAACTAAAGAACGAGGCTCTTTCGGCCAATTTGGTGAAACTGAACAAAGACCGTGTAGTTTTCATTGAAGAAATCATTTCTTCAGTTCCCTATATTTTTGAAGCTCCACAGGATTATGAAGAACAAATAGCAGAGAAGGCTTGGAATGATTTAGCCAAGAAAGGGCTGCCGTCTATTATTGAACTTGTCAATGGCATGGATGTAGCTAGTTTCAATGCAGAAGCCATTCACAATAGACTTTGGGAAGGTTTAGCAGCTCAAAAAATTAAGCCTGGAAAGGTTATGCAAGCTTTAAGGTTGGCAATAACTGGCGTAGGTAAAGGCCCAGATTTAATGCTAATGCTAGAAATTCTGGGCAAAGAGGATGTCGCTAAGAGAATTCAGACGGCTTTGGATAAGTTGGGTGCATAGCATTCAATCTTTTTTTCTCAAATGGGATAATATTTAGGTGGATTAGGGATAGTTTTAATCCCACTCATCCATCAAAGGAACTCACCATCATATTTTACGTTGTGGGGGTGAGTTTTTTTTATTTTTATCGTAACATTATTCAAAACAAAATTATGGGAAAGAAGAAAGAATTAAATGACGACAAGCCGAAAGTGCACAAAGACTTAGACGGTTTTGATATCAAAATCAACACTTTTGGAGAAATTCAGATGTCTTATGACATAGAGAAAATCAACAGTTTTCTGAACGACAACGTAGACGATAAAAAATTAAAAGAAGTAGACCCGCCTAAGAAATGAGAAGCCACGAGATAGATTATAAAATCTTGGGTGAAGACATCCAAGTAGTAGAGGTAGAGCTAGATCCACAAGAAACCGTGATTGCGGAAGCTGGTACTATGCTTTTCATGGAAGACGGTATACAGTTTGAAACCAAAATGGGCGATGGCAGCCATGCTGACAAAGGCTTTTTAGGGAAGATATTTCAGGCAGGAAGTAGAGTTATCATGGGTGAGTCGCTTTTTATGACACACTTTACTAACCGTGGGCAGGTAAAGCGAAAAGTCGCTTTTGCGGCTCCTTATCCAGGTACTATAAAGGCTGTGGACTTATCTGAGATACATCAAAATACTCTTATCGTACAGAAAGATGCTTTCTTATGTGCTGCTATGGGGACTAAAATTTCCATTCATTTTAATAAGCGTTTTGGCTCCGGCCTATTTGGTGGAGAAGGTTTTATTTTAGAAAAAATCCAAGGAGATGGCTTAGCTTTTATACATTCCGGTGGCGTGGTTATGGAGCGTACGCTCCATAACGAAACACTGAGAATAGATACAGGTTGTGTGGTAGGTTTTGAGCCACAGCTTGATTTCGATATTCAACGCTCAGGAGGACTGAAATCTATGGTATTTGGTGGAGAAGGTATGTTTTTAGCTACGCTTTCTGGTTCCGGAAAAGTTTGGATTCAGTCTTTACCTATTTCTAGATTAATTCAAAGATTGGCTCCAATGGGAGGCAATTCCAAGAAAGAAGGGGGATCTGTTATTGGCGGCTTAGCCGACATGTTTGAAAGATAATTTTCAGGTTTGACATAATAAACTGGTCAAATTAAGAATACACCAGATTCTTAAGCTTATAAACTTTGGGGATATTGTTTTTTTGTGACGACTTTTAGGTAAACGCTTAGACGAAATGCCCAAAGTATCTATTATTGGCTCAGGAATAGCAGGTTTGGCTGCAGCCATTAGGATGCGGGCTCAGGGTTACAAAGTGACCGTTTTTGAGTCTAATAGTTATCCTGGCGGAAAGCTTCATAATTTAGAATTAGACGGCTATCGTTTTGATACTGGGCCCTCTCTTTTTACCATGCCTCATTTGGTCGATGAACTTTTCAGCCTTTTAGGAGAAAGTCCTACTACACATTTCCAATACATTCAAAAGGACACCATCTGCAATTATTTCTGGGAAGATGGTACTCGTTTTAGCGTTAAGAAAGATCGAGAGACTTTTCTGAAAGCTGCTGAAGAAACCTTCGACGTAAGTAGAGGGGAATTAGAGGCTTTTTTGGCAAAGAATAAGAAAAAATACGACCTCACCGCTCATGTTTTTTTAGAGAAATCGCTTCATAAATGGGGTACCTATTTATCTGTTGAAACTCTGAAATCCTTTATTCAATCTGCGACATTAGACGTTTTTAGCTCATTACATGGCGTGAATACTAGCTATTTTAAGGACCCCAAACTCATTCAGCTTTTTGATAGATATGCTACTTATAATGGGTCTTCGCCTTATAAGACGCCAGGGATTATGTCTATGATTCCGCATCTAGAAATGCACTATGGCACTTTCTTACCTAAAGGTGGAATGAAGTCCATTACCTCATCGCTTTATGATTTGGCGATACGGCATGGCGTAAGTTTCAGATTCAATGAGCCCGTTCTAAAGATTTTTCATAATAAGGGTAGTGTAGCAGGGCTGGAAACCGCGGAAGGGAAGTATGAATCCGATATGGTCATTTCTAATGCCGATGTATTTACCAGCTATCAAAATCTCTTAAAAGATGCTATTCAGCCGATAAAGATTTTAGAACAGGAGCGTTCTAGTTCAGCTTTGATTTTTTATTGGGGCATAGCCAAAGAATTCCCAGAGCTTGACTTGCATAATATCCTTTTTAGTGAAGCCTATAAAGAAGAGTTTAGATGTATTTTTGAAGACAAATCTTTATCTGATGACCCTACTGTATATGTCAATATTACGAGTAAAGAGGAGTCACAAGATGCCCCAGATGGATGCGAAAACTGGTTTGTGATGATAAATACACCAGGCAATTTTGACCAAGATTGGGATACTTTAATTGCCGAGGCAAAGACGAATATTTTAAAGAAGTTGACTAAGGTTCTTGAGGTAGATATAGCTCCTTTGATTAAGACAGAGACCATTTTAGATCCTCGGACGATTGAGTCACAAACTAAATCTCATCGCGGTTCACTTTATGGGGCCAGCAGTAATTCTATGTTTTCAGCTTTTTTAAGGCACCCTAATTTCACTAGTAAATTAAAAGGGCTTTACTTTTGCGGAGGTTCTGTGCATCCAGGTGGTGGCATTCCACTGTGTTTGCTTTCAGCTAAAATTGTTTCGGATATCATTGAAAAAGATTACGACTAGCCTATAAATGACTTTTGAAAACCTCCATCTTAATAAAAGAGCGGCTTATATGGGCATTGGACTTATATGGCTTTTTCATATTTCAGGTCTTATTGGCATCACTTTAGGCTGTCAAGATTGGTTCGTGACTAAAACAGTTTTGAATTTAAGCTTAGTAGCCATTATTTTTCTATTGCTTTTTCCAGTCAATACAAAACAGAAAGTTTCAATCGCTGGTCTTTTTTTTATGGTGGGTTTTGGCATAGAGTGGGTAGGCGTGCACCATGACTTTCTTTTCGGAGCCTATGAATATGGCGAAAATTTCGGAGCCAAATTCTTTGATGTGCCTTGGCTCATTGGGGTAAACTGGATGCTTTTAACTTTTGTTACTGGAGCACTCGCAGATAAGTATATCTCAAGTTTTTGGTTTAAAGTGGCTTTTGGAGCTTTTTTGATGGTTTTCTTAGACTTTTTCATGGAAGTGACAGCTCCGATTTTTGATTTCTGGATATGGGAAGAAGGCTCGGCACCGCTCAGAAATTACATCACATGGTTTGGCGTGGCATTTGTATTACATTTTGTTTTTCAAAAGAATAGAATCAAAGGAAATACTACCTTAGCACTTCATATTTATCTGGCCCAATTAGTCTTTTTCGTTTATTTCTATGTCTATCATCAAAGTTGATTTCGCCATCATAGGAGCAGGCTCTGCCGGGCTGCAGCTTGCCATGGCTATGGCAAAGGATAGCTATTTTGACGACAAGAAAATTGTGCTATTTGACCCCGATCCCAAGACTAAAAATGACAGAACATGGTCTTATTGGGAAATAGGTGAGGGCGAGTGGGATAATCATTTGGTGAATTCCTGGAGTCTTGCTAATTTTTTCTCTTCTGATAAGACGCTTTCTATTCCTACTGCACCATACCGTTATAAGACACTTAGAAGCATTGATTTTTATAATCAGGCAAAAGCCGTTTTAAGTCAAAAAGAGAATATTCTATGGATAGATGAGGAGGTAGTTAAAACTTCTGAAATGGATGGAGGATTAGGACTCCAAACTGCTTCTGGAAGTTATAATTCCGGCCATTGTTTTGATAGCAGAATTGACAAAGCTTTTCTAAATGAAATGGATGGGAAGATTAGAATTCTTCAACATTTCAAAGGTCGTATTGTGCGGTTCAAAAAACCCGTTTTTAAACCTGAAGAATTCACTATTATGGATTTCAGAATCTCTTGGGAAAATACAACGAGTTTTGTTTATGTACTGCCCAAAAATGAATACGAGGGCATGATCGAGTATACTTTTTTCACTAAGGAAACAGTGGCAGAAAAGGTCTATGATGAGATGCTAGACAGGTATATTGATGCGTACCTC
>Ga0075117_1001468_pt1 | contig 14484 bp, 12 predicted proteins | sample AntAceMetag02UKJ_FD_69789 | JGI IMG/M metagenome (GOLD analysis project Ga0075117, IMG submission 69789) | Saline lake microbial communities from Ace Lake, Antarctica - Antarctic Ace Lake Metagenome 02UKJ | ecosystem: Environmental > Aquatic > Non-marine Saline and Alkaline > Saline | place... | reverse complement strand
CTTTCCAATAAAAAGATAAAAGCAAATACTATGGGCAACACTATCTTCACTCCGCAAATCTATTAAGAAATCTATTCTCTATTTCTATCGACCCTCTATTTGGAAAGGTTCTAATTTGTTAATTCGAAATATGAATACGTATTAAGACAGCCCAGATTTTTCGATGTCTCCGTTTCTGAGTAATTTGAGTCTTATTGAAACCCTAATGAAATGACAAAAAATAATTCCTCCAGAAGAAGTGTATTAAAAAGTTTAGGATTTGCAGGTGGTTTAGGTATGATGGGCTTTCCCAGTGAAGCCTCTGCTGCTACCTACTCCAAAGCGACAAAAGGACTTGGTCGCTTAAAAATCACCAAAGTAAAGGCCATTGTGACATGCCCTCATGGGATAGAGCTCATAGTGGTAAAAGTAGAGACCAACGAACCCGGTTTATACGGATTGGGCTGTGCCACCTTTAGGCAAAGAGCTCATGCCGTAGTAGCGGCCATAGATAAATACCTCAATGATTTTTGCGTAGGTCGCGATGTTGATAATATTGAAGATATGTGGCAAGCCGTGTATCAAAGCTCATATTGGAGAAACGGCCCTGTTTTAAACAATGCTTTAAGTGGTTTAGACCAAGCCCTATGGGATATCAAAGGTAAAAGAGCCAACATGCCTGTTTATCAGTTATTGGGAGGAAAGTGCCGTTTCGGTATTGATTGTTATGCCCATGCCAGTGGCAATACTCCTGATGCAGTAGCCAAACAAGTGAAAGGTTTTATGGCAGATGGTTTTAGGCATGTCAGAATTCAAATGGGAGGATACGGAGCTACCCAATTAACGAATGAGCCTGACTTCAAACAAAAGGGCTTCGGTATGCCAGATGATAACTATATGGATACCGTAGTTTACACAGAAAGCGTTGTTGAAATTTTTAAGACTGTCAGAGAGCAATGCGGAGATAAAGTGGAGCTACTCCATGACATTCATGAAAGGATACAACCTATGGAGGCCATACGCTTGATTAAGGCTTTAGAACCTTATCGTCCTTTCTTTATAGAAGACCCATTTTCACCTGAGAATAACAGATATTTCAAATTGCTCCGTCAGCAAAGCTCCGTACCTATTGCTATGGGTGAACTCTTCAACAGCCCACATGAATGGGTAGACCCAATGAAAGAGCAATTATTTGATTTCATAAGAATTCACATTTCTCAGATTGGCGGCATTACGCCTGCCATGAAAGTAGCTCGTTTGGGAGAGTTTTTCAATATCAGAACGGCTTGGCATGGACCGGGTGACGTTTCTCCCGTAGGCCATGCGGCCAATGCCCATATAGACTTTGCGGTATGGAATTTTGGTATACAAGAATCAGTACACTTTTCAGAAAGGCTCCAAGAAATATTCACGGGCGTTCCTTATGTTGAAAACGGTTATATGTATGTCAATGAAGTACCCGGCCTAGGTGTAGACATCAATGAAAAAGAAGCCGCCAAGTATCCTTTACCAGACAAGCAAATGAATAATTGGACTCAGGTACGTAAAAATGACGGGACTTTGATTAGGCCTTAGGGGGGATTAATGAAGAGTCGTTTAATTGTCTTATCTAAATACTTCGAAAGAGGCTTTATGCATAATCTTTTTGTAGTGACGCAAGTCTCAAAACATCAAGGATACTTTCTTTGATAGATTCTGGATATAGTGTTCCTAGCATAAAAAACTATTAGAAAGGTTCATATATTATGTTGTGTATGTGCATATTTAAACTTCTTATAATCACTTAATTTGATTACCACATGACGAAGAAAGAATATATCAATGGTTTAAACCTGAATGAAAACCCTTTTCAATATACTAATGCAGATAAAGAGATAGAACTTATTGACCAATACTTCATTTATCCGGACTATTTCGAGGACGTTTGGGGAGATCCTCAAAGCCCTGTTTCAAATATAGTATATGCCCCGAGAGGTGGCGGAAAGACAGCTCAAAGATTGATGATTGAGAAAAGGGCTTCAAGTTTTGATGACGTTCTTACAATTACATATACAGACCATGACCTTTCTCACTTTAATTCCGTAAATGAAATTGGTCTTTCCTATCATCTTGAGTATTTGAACAGATTACTACTTCTTGCCTTTTTCGATAGATTACATTCTTTACATGACTTTGACTACATCTTTAAATTTGATTTTGCTGAACGACAGTACATTTATAAGCTGTGTAGAATTTACTTGTATGATACTCCCGCTTCATTTCCTAAACAAGCAATAAATTCGCTTAAAACAATTGAAGATCATGCTGTGGATATATGGAAGAAATTTAAAGACCCAATTGCTGATATAATAAAAAAAAATCAAAAGCAAAAGGGGCTGAAGTAGATATATCCACGATTGAATTGGACAAAAAATTACAAATGTCCCACAAAGACAACTTCTTAAATATTAAAGAGGTCTTGAGAAAATTAGGTGTTTCAACCATATACATTTTAGTCGATAAAGTAGACGAACAAAGCTTAACGGGCAATGACCCAAAAGCGAGCTACACTTTTATTTCTGAATTAATAAAGGATTTAGAGTTATTAGAAACTGATGGAGTTGGCTTCAAGTTCTTTCTTTGGGATGCATTGAAACCATACTGTGTAAAAGATGCTCGTCCTGATAGATTATTCTCATTTACACTGAAATGGGAATATTCACAAATCAGATCCATGCTTAATAAGAGACTAGAAGCATACAGCTCCAAAAAAGTGAACGATGCCTTAAAACTTTTTGACAATAAAAAAGGTTTGGGCCGAACCATCCTTTTCTCAGAATTTTCACCTCGAGATTGTATACGAATTTGCAATCGCATTTTATCCGAACAGTTCAAACTTAATGAAAAGTCTAAAGTCTTTCAGCTATCTGTTGTAAACGACTCAATTGATCTGTTTTGCAAGGAAAAAGTGTCCGAATTTTTACAAAGCGATAGTAACATCAAGCACCTTGCTAAGATAAATGGGGCATCATTTTCAATTGAAGAATTAGTAACAAAAAAAGTAGCTGCCGATTCTCCAGCAATAAGAAACATAATCAATCCATGGACTTCATCAGAGCTTTTAAAAAAAATAGGTTTAGTAACAAGGAAAGGTAAAAAAGCCGTGAATGAATATGCGTACATGGACATAAGAATGGCTCGATTCGCGTGTAATGCTATGGAAATGGAATCTTTTACTGAAAATAAGGTCAGACGTTGTAAAACTGAAACATGTAAATGTTTCGCATACAGAGATTTTGAAAAAAAGATATATACTTGTCTTGAGTGTGGCACTGAACTATAAAAATCAAATCTGCTCCGCTCTCCGAAGCTTTCTCCAAAGGCGAATAAATGCAGCTTTAGAGCGGTGATAATGAGACTCTGGCTCATAACCTTTACCATTCATCTATTTCAGAGTTAAATCTATCCTTACTTAAAGTATTTATAATCGGGTTAATGAGATTTGAAGATATTCCAAGTGTCCTAGATGTGCTATAACAAGTCCTCGTACTGAAGGCAGCCCCCTTCGCTCGGACTGACAGATATAGAACAAACTTCAATCTTACTGTTATTGTCACTCCGAAATAGCCACCACAGACTCCGAAATGAAGTATATTAGAATGTCACGGTTATGCTTGTGTCATAAAGAGATGTTAAAATGGTTAAATTCAAGGAGGATTTTCCATTACATTTATATCTGAAACAGTATAAACTTTAAATTAATACTCGGATACCTATGTTTAAGTTACCCATTAAAAATAGCTTACTTCTCCTTCCAGTTCTTGCTTTGTTAAATGGATGTTCATCTGACAATGTCGTGATATCTGATGACCCAATGCAATGGCACCCAGTAGAGCTGACCTTTGAAGGTCCAGAGACGGCTGAATCTGCTGAAGCGAATCCCTTTAGAGACTATAGATTAGATATTATATTTTCAGGTCCATCAGATCAAACTTATACTGTTCCGGGTTTCTATGCCGCAGATGGAAATGCTAGCGAATCAAGTGCAGATTCGGGAAACAAATGGAAGGCTAGATTTACACCTGATGAAGTGGGAGAATGGTCTTTTAAAACCTCATTTGTGACTGGTGATGACATTGCCGCATCCTTGGATGGTGGAGAGTCTGCTGGATTTTTTGACGGCACTGCAGGGTCTTTTACTGTTGCTGATAGTGACAAGAATGCTGACAGAAAAGACTTCAGAGGAAAGGGTAAACTAGAATATATTGGAGAGCACTTTCTGCAATTTAAAGGGAATAAGGAATATTTTATTAAAGGAGGTTCCAACAGTCCTGAAGTATTCTTACAGTATCAAGGATTTGATGGAACTCCCTCAAAGCGTGTTTATGAGGAACATATACAAGACTGGGAAGTAGGAGACCCAACATGGCAATCTGGTAAAGGAAAAGGGCTGATAGGCGTTGTGAATTACCTATCAGAGTTGGATATAAACGCTTTCTATTTCTTAACAATGAATACAGAAGGTGATGGTAAGGACGCTTGGCCATGGGTTCATGCAGATAGCTTATGGAGATACGATTGTTCAAAATTGGATCAATGGAACATTGTATTTGAACACATGACGGAAAAAGGCGTAATGCCTCATTTAGTGCTTTCTGAAACAGAAAATGAGTCCTTCTTTGAAGCGAGACATCAGGATACCACAACTGTTTTTGCAGACAGTAGGAAGATTTATTATCGTGAGATGGTGGCAAGGTTTGGGCATCATCCTGCCATCACATGGAATATAGGAGAAGAGAATGGATGGAAGGATTATAGTGGAGACCATACGGTGAAAAAGGCTAATACCACGGAGAAGAGGAAACTATACTCGGATTATATTAGATCATTAACCTACTACAACGACCACATCGTAGTTCACAATGGCCCCAGTGAAGATTATCACATCTATGATAAGCCTGATGACAATATCCTGGGACACGAGAGCTTCACGGGGCCCAGCATGCAGGGAGATTTCTTATCAAAAAAGGTATACAGGGATGTGTCTAGGATTAGAAACCTATCGGCCGAAAGTGGGCATAAGTGGGTGACTACAATGGATGAACCCTACATCAATAAATGGGAGGATAGTGACCTTGATATTTGGAGAAAAGACAATGTTTGGGCCGCATTAATGGCTGGAGGGGCAGGCATAGAGTTTTATATGGGTGGAGGCCTAGATGTGAAACTAGAAAATATGCGAAAGTTTGAGGATTATTTCAAAATCATGGCCACCGCAGTTGGTTTCTTTCAGGCACATATTCCATTTTGGGAATTAGAGCCAGATGAGGATTTTTCCGAAAATGCATGGACCTTGAAAAAAGATGGTGCATTCTATCTCCTATATTTTAAAGACGGAGGATCCGCTGATATTCAATTACCAAAAGGTGAATATAGTATGAAATGGTACGACCCAAGAAATAACACTTTGCATGATGGAAAGTCCCTAGTCTTCACTGATGGTTCCTCTCAAGCATTAGGCACATCCCCTAATGAGAATTCATCAGACTGGGTTTGCATTATCGAGAGGAAGAAATAAAAGGATTTCTTGGAATCAACTGATTCGTTCACCTAAGCTTTCGCCAAAGGCGAATAAATGTAGCTTCGGTGGGTGAAGGTCTATAATTTGGAATTGAGATAGATTTGACTCTTTTACCAAAAATTGGTAGATTGGATAAATATTCAGAATGAAAAACACATCGATATCACTGGGAAACTATTTTGACCAATTTGTGCAAAGTAGCATAAATGAAGGAAGGTTTAAAAACGTTAGCGAAGTTATTCGTGCGGGATTAAGACTTTAAGAAGAGGAAGAAAGTAAAGTGATTGCATTGAAAAAAGCAATTCAAGAAGGAATTGATAGCCCTTTAGTTGAAGATTTCGACTTTGATGAAAACTTAGTAAAACTAAAGGCTCAAAAGCGAAAAAATGGCTAATTTATATTAAGACAAGAAGCCATTGATGACTTAAACGATATTTGGGATTACACTTTCGAAAAGTGGTCATAAAAACAAGCTGACAGATACTATTCGACAATCAAACTTGCTTGTAAAGGAATTGGAGAAAATCCTGATATTGGTAAAGAATATTTTGGAGTAAGTAGGAACTTACACGGACTAAATTCAGGAAAACATATAATATTCTATCATTTAATTTCGGAAGATAAAATTGAGGTTATAAGAATATTGCACGAAAGAATGGATTTGAAAAATAGGTTAACCGAGTAAAAAACTACGCTCGCTCAAAAGGTTTGGCTAGGGAGTAAGCCACATTCGCGAGCTATGGTTTTGTCGTAAAATTTGAGACGTAGTCGTACTGTAACAAGACCTCGTACTGGAGGCAGCCCCCATCGCTCCCTGCCCGCCCGGCAGGCGGGGGACTGACAGATAAAAACACTTTCACAGTACCTAAAGACCTCCCAAACATATTTCATTATGCTTTTTAAAGGAGCTTGGTCATTTACAAAGAAACGTCCTTAGGGTTCTTTAAGTAGCTAATCAAATCTAAAACTTCCTGGTCTGTCATTGTTTGCAATAAACCTTCGGGCATCATAGAATTTGCAGAGGTTTCCTGTGATTGAATATCTGATCTGTTCAGAACCAATTCATCTTGTCCAATAACTCGCATTGTGATTTGTCTTTCATTTTCGGAGATTATATTTCCAATGTACGTTCTACCATCTCTACTGGTCACCACCACCATCTTATAATCATCTTGAATTTCGCCGCTTGGCTCAATCAAATTGCTCAATAGATATTCTACATTGGTTCTGTTGGAACCTGTGATGTCAGGTCCAATATTACCTCCTTTATTGTACAGTGTATGGCAGGCAGAACAGGTGCTCTCAAAAAGACGTTTTCCGTTTCCTAAGTTGCTTTTAGCCAAGGCTGGCTCTGTCAATAAATGCCTATATCTTCTATATGCCAGTGATTTATCACCGCTAAGCTGGTCAATAGGCCCCCAAATCTCCACAAAACCGTTACCCACTACACGTCTTAGTTGGCGAGCCACATAGGCTGGTATTTCAGATTTTTTAATGTGTTTGTCCTTAATGGCTTGGGCTAATAATCGGCCATAAACGGTACGTGAAGACAGTGTTTGAAGAGCTTCTCCTTTTTCTTCGGCATTGAGTGTTTGGAAATTTTCTATTAAAGCAAGGCCAAAGGATTCATCTTCAAAGGCAGCCATTGCTCTTATTGTTTCCACTTTTATTCCAGACTCCTTCATGAGTGAAGGCAGTATAGGAATTAACTCTTTTCTTTGGCGAGAAGCCAAACTCTTTAAAGCCTCTTTACGCGTCACTATGTTCGCCGAAGGATTTTTCAACGTACTTAAATATCGCTGAGCGGCTTCCGTATCTCCAAATAACTGAGCTACCTCCAATGCAGCCTCAGAAAGTTCACGATTTGATTTAAGTTTATCATAAACAGCCTTCCAATTCGACGGGGCCTTTAAATCTGAACGCCCTTCTAAACCAGCAATCATACCAGAAAACATAGCTTTAGCCTGTAAAGGTTTTTGACCCAAATGCTCGACCAAAAGTTCTAATTCGTCAGCATCTACTAATCTTCTTGAAGCAAATTCTGCAACCATTGGTATTTTTGAAGTCGATGCTATAGCTATCCCTTTTTCAGGATTCTGCTCTACTAAGTCTTCCATCGCAAACCAAATCATCTTAGGAATGTTGTGGTCGTCCACATCACTATTTTGAGCAATTAAACCTTCTGTAAGCTCCCATTTTGAACCCAAAGGTACTCTTTGAAGAGCTGCTGCTAAATATAATCTAACAACGGCCGAGTCATCTTCTCGGCTCATAGATACCATTTTAGCCAAAGCCGCTTTGGAGGCATCCATATCTTCACAAAGCATCTGAATAGCCCAAGATCTTACATATTCATCTTTATCTGAAAGAGCATTTATTAAATCTTGTTCAGTTATGTTTTTGGTAATATGCAAACTCCACATGGCTCTTAGTCTGTGGTCTGGATTACTCTTATTAGCGTATAGAGCATTTAAGTGTTTAATAGCTTCAGCTGAAATCGACTTTTTAGTAGCTCTGTTTTGAAGTATCACTCTGGCCCTTCTAGCATGCCAATCACTCTTACTGCTTTGCACAGCAGCCAAATCAAGATCTGAAAATTCATTCAAATCCTTATATCGATTATCCCAGTTTTCAGCTAATGAATTTGTAGGGCTTATTCTAAAAATACGGCCCGTTTCTTTATTCAACACTTCTTTACCACAAATATCTGCATCATGCCAATCCAAAACATATAGATCTCCTGATGGCCCTATTTCCATACTAAAACCTATCCATTGAGCATTATTGGCATATAAGAAATCATCCCCATGATGTGCCACAAAACCTGAGCCTTTCCTCTCCAAAATATCTGAAAGAACGGCATGTTCATGAATATTGGCCATAAACAAACGGTCTTGATGCTCCGCAGGAAAGGCGTCGGACTGATAAATACGAGCTCCTCCATGAGCAGAACGATGCCTATGGTCTACAATAGTTCGTATATCACTGTACACATAAGGATTAAAGTGTTGTCCTCCTTGCCTATGATATATGCCTCCAGGAATTACATGAAACATATGCGGTATCACGCAGGCAGAAATGAATAGCTGACCTTTTTTATCGTAATCAATTCCCCATGGATTTGAGAAACCATGAGCCACCACTTCAAAACGTTTTTTGGTAGGATGAAAACGCCAAACGCCTCCATTGATATCTACACCATCAGCCTCCAATAAGTCTTCTGGAAATGCTTCTCGATGTCTATATATTTTACCTTTCCCTTTGGGTTTTCTGATTTTTGATGGCGTAGCAAAACCCTCTAATCCATAAAGCCAACCATCTGGACCCCAATGTAAACTGTTGATGGTTTCATGCCTGTCTCTTATACCCCAACCAGTTAATAAAACTTCAATATCCTCTACATCAGCTTTATCATCATGGTTATTATCTGGCACAAAAAGGAAGTTTGGCGGAGCACCTAGATACAATCCATCAAACCCTACGGCTATGGCAGAAGGAAAAGGTATGTTCTCAAGAAACACTTTCCGGCTATCGGCCTGTCCATCATGATCTGTGTCTTCTAAAATAACAATCCGACTATCTCCAGAATTTGAAAAACCACTACCGCGGGACTCATAATCACGATTTTCTGCTACCCACAGTCTCCCTTTATCATCCCAACAAAAAGCAATGGGCTGGGTTACCATAGGCTCACCAGCCCATGCATTGGCCTCAAAGCCTTCTAGCATGGTCATTTCATCTACTGCTTCTTGAGGGCTCAAAAACTTCGCATTTTTAGCTTCTTCCTGAGCGATGCCCCAGAGGGAAGCGATGCTATACATGGAGTTAGTGCCAACATATTCATTGTACATCTCTGTTAAGGCAATATCACTTAAGTCTCCTGTAAAAGCGGCAACTTGATGCCTGATAATTTCGGTTTCACCGGCTTTTATATGCCAGTCTCCCGTTTTTGCTCTTGTTGGCCCTACACCTAATTGACTATCAACTCTCCACCTTTGAGGGTATCCCGTGTTTTCAGGATGGTCAAAAATGGTAATATGTGCTATATCTTCTCTTCCTTCTAGTTGCATTCCCACGTCCATCCACATAGCTCTTTGACCATCAGCCTTTTCATTTTTTTGTCTGGCTGCATTTACAGCTTGTCCAGTCATTCCTGCCTTCCATGGCATTCTTAAGAATAGTCCTCCGTAGTCAAACTCGCCGATGGTGATATCCTTTATTGCTTTTCCTTGCCATTCCAAATTCAATAAGAATTGACCATTCTTCTCTTTCATCGTCCAAATTTGGGTTTCCTGCATCATAGGCTCCCCATCTTTATCAAGCATGTCGTAAACTGTCTGCCAAGAGACTTCTTGGCCTTTTTCTTTTAACACAGACATAGACACGCGACGCCAGTGGTCACCCTCTGGATGGTGAAAGAAATCTCGACCGATTTTTTCTTGCATTTCCGGCAAATCGTCTTTCTGGTAGAAATACTTCTTTATGGTATCCATAGGAGCACCTGAGCCATTAACGCGTGTAAAACCCCAATACAAACCCGTTTGATGTTTATGATGACCGGGACTATATTCTGTCAGAGCATTTTTACCATCCGGCGACATGATAGGATGAAGAAAAGGCCTAAAATCTGGCTTGGCATTTTGAGTAACGAGAGCTTCTTTCCCTTTTTCTCTAAATACAGAGATAGTCCCATCCTTGTCATTTTGGACAAGTCGAAGCTTTGAAGGCTCCTCTTTTTGACTTTGACTTGTGGTACAATTTTGAAGGAAGGCGAGAGTGAGAACTAGACAAATAGCTGTCTTTAAAGCTTGATTTAACTTCATTAAAAATATTTTTTTATCATATAGGGAGTATCGTGCTTAAAGATAACCTTGATTTCTAGATATTCGTAAGAATCAAATACTATAAAGTATTCCTTAATGCTTACTTAAGTAATTTTGCCACATGTCACAGCCCAAGATTAGCATTTTGATTGCCGCCAGAAATGAAGAGAAAAACTTGCCTGCTTTGTTGGACTCTTTGATTCATTTAAAATATCCGTTTCAAAAGTTAGAAATCATTTTTGGAAATGATGCATCTACAGACGGCACTGAAAGTTCATTAAATGACTTTGTCCATAAATGGAGTCACGCCAAAGTGGTTCACCTTCAAGAAAAAGAGCCTAAGGAAAAGCTGAAAGGAAAAACTAGAGTTCTGGATAGTCTTTCGAGCTTGGCTACTGGGGATTTTTACTTTTTCACAGATGCCGATATGGTTTTGCCGCCAAATTGGATAAACGGTATGCTGAGTGCTTTTGAGCCGAATAACGGCGTTGTGGTAGGATTAAGTACCATGAAATCAAATGCTTTATGGCCAGCCCTTCAAGGCATGGAGTGGCTTTCCGCTCTTCATTTCATGCATTTGATTTCACTTCTTAAATTTCCTAGCACAGGTATGGGAAATAATATGGCGGTAAGGAAAGAGGCCTTTGGGGCAACGGGTGGATATCAAGAAATCGGATTTTCTATTGTAGAAGATTACGCCCTATATAAAGCTGTAATAGATAAAGGATACGGTTTTAAGCACGTTTTCAATAAAGAAGTTTTAGCGTACACTAGACCTCCTGAGCACTATTTTGAACAAAGAAAAAGATGGATGCAAGGTGCTTTTGAAAGCAAAACAAAACTCCTTTTACCAGCCATGATTCAGACCCTAATATTGCCTATTTTATGCTTGTTATCTTTTTGGAATGTCACAGTAGTTTGGGGAGTAATTGCGTATTTATTAATATTTCTTTTTTGTCAATTCTTATATATTGAACATAAACTTAATCTCAGCGGCTACCTTAAATGGGTTCCTGTATTTGTCATTTATATGCCTGTTTCATGGTTTTTGCAGTTATTAAACTATGCCCTACCGAGCAAAACAAACTGGAAAGGTAGAACATACTGATACTAATGATGATTTCGTTCGACATTTAGCTCTTATGGCGTAATTTTGTAAAAAATTAGCACCCCTTTATGACATTAGACTACCTGCCACTTATAAACAATTTCGGAGACAACCTTGTTAGACTTTATGACTTCGAAAAAGAAGAAGCCGCCAAATTCTGGAAGATTTTAAAAAAGACCTTGGTAGATGATTTACAAGTACTTGACCTCGCTACAGTGCCATTTATTCAGGCTAAAAACTGTAATTTGATTTTTCGTTTATCTTATGAAGATGAAGGCATTAGAACTAATAATCAAGAAACTTTCTACTGCGATCTGACCTTGGATGGCTATATCAATATGCTGAATCTAGTCAAACCGTTTACACAAAAGAACACCCGCTCTTATCAATATCTATATGATATAGATTCTTTAACCGATTTACTTTTTTCACCATTTGGCACTTGGGAGGTGGAAATTTAAACCCCCGCTCCGAACCATTCTATCATGATGAAAGTTTTGTAGATAAATTGATTCCCCTAATCTGTGTATCTTAAATAACAGCATCATGTTCGGATTATTCAAAAAGAAATCGGCATTAGAAAAACTCAATGAGAAGTATAAAAAACTTCTTGCCGAGGCTCATCAATTATCTACCACTAACAGAAGCGAAAGCGACGCCAAAGTGAGCGAGGCAGATTCGGTTCTCAAAGAAATAGAAGCTTTAGAGGCTCAGGCCAAGTAAAATCTTAATTAATAGAATCTAGTTCAGCAACAGAAAACTACGTTCGAAAGCCTGTTTAGCGACATAAAATCTAGAAATCGTGTTTCTTTTATTTTTCGTTATGTTTGCTTGTGAATAACGAAAAGTATGGAGCTATTTCTGAAAAATAGATTTTGGGTAGAAACGGAACAAGGTAAATTCTTGGGTGAAGGAAGGATAGAGCTTCTAGAGCTCATACAAAAGCTAGGCTCTATTAGTAAAGCTGCTTCTGCCATGAAAATGGCATACCGGAAGGCTTGGGGACTGTGCCAATCTATGAACGAACAATCTCCTAAACCACTCCTAATTCAGCAAACTGAAGGTAAAAGGGGCGGAGGAACACAAGTTACCGAGGATGGTAAAAGAGCTATTCAAGTCTACAGAAAACTTCAACAGAATTTAAAACTTTATTCAGCCACTCAAAACGACTTGTTAAAAACGTTATGAAGGCGGCATCTTTCTTCCTATTCCTAATTATCTTTTCATGCTCTTCTCCTTCAGAAGAAAAACTTAGTATTGCGGTATCTGCCAATATGAGTGCCACAGCACAGGAATTACAAAAAACTTTTGAACAAGAAACAGGAATAGCCTGCGAATTAATCATTAGCTCTTCAGGAAAAATAACCTCCCAAATCATGGCCGGAGCTCCATATGATATATTCTTGGCAGCAGACATGAAATACCCACAAGTTCTTTTTGAGAATGGCTTTTCAGAGCAAGCTCCTAAAACATATGCTAAAGGCCAATTAGTACTCTGGTCCATGAAACTAAAAAAACCTTTGGAAGAGCTAAAAAGTGCAGAGAATCTAGCCATAGCCAATCCAGAAACAGCTCCCTATGGAAGAGCCGCTAAGCAAGTTTTAGAGCACCTTCACATATCAAAAGATAATCTTATTTATGGAGAAAGCATAGCTCAAACCAATCAGTTTATAGAAACAGGAGCCGTTAGCCTCGGGTTCACATCACTATCCACTGTTTTATCAAAAGAATTAAAAGGAAAAGGCTTCTGGTCTCTCGTGCCAGACAGCCTTTACTCACCTATATATCAAGGAATTGCTATCATTGGGGAAGTTGATTCCAGTCAAGAAATGTTTAACGAATTTATGTTCACAAGCAAAGCTAAAGACATCTTAAAATCTTATGGTTATAGGGTAAATGAATAGCTATTCAGGACATATAGAACAATTAGAGACAAGTGAAGATTTAACTTTAGTTACTATTCGCGTTGGCGAAAAAGTGGTTTTTAAATCCATTATTATTGATACGCCTAAAACAGTCAACTATCTGGAATTAGGACATAAGATAGACGTCGTTTTTAAAGAAACGGAGGTCGTTATTTCTACCGAACCAAACCCTCCAATTAGTCTTCAAAATAAGGTAGACGGAAAAATCACAGCACTCCTGGCAGGTGACCTATTAAGTAGACTTGAGATAGCCACTGAAATAGGTCCATTAGTAGCCATCATAAGTTCGAATGCCATAAAAAGTCTTAAACTTAAAATAGGCATGAGCGTAACGGCCCTTATAAAACTTAACGAAATAACCCTAGCCACCTGATGGACTGGAATCCACTCATACTTACCCTAAAATTAGCTACGGTAACTACGGTCCTACTTTTCATAATTGGTGTGCCATTGGCTTATAAATTATCACGTTCAAGTTCTAAATTAAAACCGTTTTTAGAAGCACTGATAAGCATGCCGCTCGTGCTACCTCCTACTGTTCTGGGTTTTTACCTTTTGGTTGCCTTTAGCCCATCTAATGGATTAGGCCATTGGTTAAAAGAATCTCTAGGTATTCAGTTAATCTTTTCATTTCCAGGTTTAGTGCTCGCATCTGTAATTTATAGCCTTCCCTTTATGGTGCAGCCTATCCAATCTGGCCTCTCTAGCTTGCCTTCTTATCTTAGCGAAGCCGCTTACACAATGGGGAAATCTAGATGGACAACGTTACGAAGGGTCATGCTCCCCAATATAAAGCCAGCATTACTCACCGGAATTGTCCTGAGTTTTGCTCACACAGTGGGTGAGTTTGGCGTAGTATTAATGATTGGTGGAAACATTCCAGGCAAAACTAAAGTGGCCTCCATTGCCATTTATAATGAAGTAGAGGCTCTTAATTATAAGGCGGCTAATGCCTATTCCTTAGTAATGATAGTCCTAACTTTTCTAATCCTGCTAGTTGTTTTTATGTTTAACGGCGGTTATTTAAAACGCTTCGCAAAATGATAGAAATTAGTATCAATAAGAAGCTTCATTCGGCAGGTGGTCAGT
>Ga0075117_1001460_pt1 | contig 14519 bp, 13 predicted proteins | sample AntAceMetag02UKJ_FD_69789 | JGI IMG/M metagenome (GOLD analysis project Ga0075117, IMG submission 69789) | Saline lake microbial communities from Ace Lake, Antarctica - Antarctic Ace Lake Metagenome 02UKJ | ecosystem: Environmental > Aquatic > Non-marine Saline and Alkaline > Saline | place... | reverse complement strand
GATTTTTGGAGAAGATTTGGAAACGCTAAGTCAAAATGCTGAGGCCGTGTCCACAATTGTAAGTCAGATAGATGGTGTAGCCAGTGTGAAAGTAGAAAGAGTAACAGGATTGCCGCAAATAGCGGTAGATTATAAAAGAGATAAGTTAGCTCAATATGGGCTGAATTTGGATGATCTAAATGTACTTTTAAATATGGCCTTTTCTGGTCAAAAGGCTGGCGTCATTTTCGAAAAGGAAAAACGATTTGATTTGGTTTTAAGGTTAGACGAAAACCACAGAAAGGATATTGATAATGTAAAAGCTTTACCCATCAAGCTAGCATCGGGTGGTTTTATTAAGCTCAATGATGTAGCAGATATTACCTATAAAACGGGACCAGCACAGATTTCTAGAGAAGACACAAAACGTCGTATAAACATCGGGGTAGGGGTTTTAAATAGAGATGTGGAATCTTTAGTAACCGAAATCAAGAAAGACTTAAACAGCAAACATGCTTTACCTTCAGGCTATTATTATGAATATGGAGGAGCATTTAAAAATCTTCAAAAAGCCAAAGAAAGATTAATGATAGCAGTGCCCATTGCCTTGCTTTTAATATTTGTCATGCTCTTTTTTACTTTTCATTCTCTTAAGCAAGCCCTAATGATTTTTACGGCCATTCCGCTATCTGCCATCGGTGGTATTGTGGCATTATGGCTTAGAGATATGCCATTTAGCATTTCTGCAGGGATAGGGTTTATTGCCTTGTTTGGCGTAGCGGTATTGAATGGTATCGTGCTTATTGGTTATCTAAATGAACTGGAAAAAACAAGTGATTTAGGTTTACTGGAGCGAGTCAAGAAAGCAGTAGAGGTTCGTTTTAGACCGGTTATTATGACCGCCTCCGTGGCTTCTTTGGGCTTTTTGCCTATGGCTATTTCCACTTCGGCAGGAGCGGAGGTTCAGAAGCCATTAGCTACGGTGGTTATCGGTGGTTTAATTACCGCCACGCTCTTGACGCTTATTGTATTACCCATTCTTTATATTCTTTTTAATCAGGATATTAAAATGAAGTTGAAACCGAAATTGACGGCTCTGTTATTCATCACGTTTATGATTTCCATACCAAAATCTGAAGCTCAGGTAGGCGTGGAGCAATTGCTGAAAATGGGAGATGAAAATAATGGTACTTTGGCTGTTTCAAAAAGTAGGGTAGAACAAAGTAAATTGAAAACATTAGGTGTAGAAAAAGTTAAGCCAATGGATTTTCAGTTTCAATATGGAAACATTCAAAGTGTAGGAGTTGGGGATTATTCTTTAGGTATTCAGCAGTCTTTTATTAATCCAAATAAGACGAATAGTTTAAAAGAACTTTATAATGCAGAAAGTCTTCAAAAGGGGGCTGAAAGTGATATAATAAAGGCTAATCTACACAAAGCCATTCGTCAGCAGTTTTATTATCTACAGTATGTTAATGGCCAGCAAAAGTTGTTAAAGGAAAGATATTTATTGTTTGAAGAATTACATCAATATGCTCAAGTAAGGGCCAAGGCAGGTGAAACAGATGAAACCGAACAGATGGCTGTTCATTCACAAGTACTCACTTTGGAGAATAGAATGGAGTTATTAAGAGCAGAATACTTATCAAACTTGCTGATGATTAAAAACCTGGTTAATAGCAATGATAGCTTAAACCTAAGTTTTGAAAAGCAATTAATAATAGAAGACCCAAATATCCTTTCAAATGCTCAAATAGACTATTTAAAGCAGTCGGCAATTGTCGCCGAAAGGCAGATTTATTTTCAAAAAAGTCATACAAAACCCGATTTTAATTTCGGATTGCATAATCAAAGTATGCTGAAAAACTATAATCAGTTTTACATTTCTGCAGGTGTGGCTATTCCTTTGTTTAACGAGCCATCTCGACAAAGGGTTAAACACGCACGGCTAGAAAAGGAGATTATTAATTCTGAACTGTCTGTTCAGTCAGAAATTTTAAATACCAAAATGCAGAGCCTTTTAACAGAAAGTTTAGGGTTTAGAAGGTCCATAAATCATTATGAAACAAAGGGGATTCCTGAGGCGGAACTGCTCATAGACAAATCTAAAGTAAGGTATTTAGCGGGTGAGATGACTTTTACAGAGTTTCATCAAATGCTTTTAATTCTCTCTGAATTAAAAGATGAATTAGAAAATGTTTGGTACAAATATCACATCAATTTAAGCGAAAGAGCTTGGATAAAAGGAGAATAAATAATGAATAAGATTATAATAAAAAGTGTATTTACATTACTGATAATAAGTAATGTATCTTGTAGGAATGTATCGGAAGGCGAGATCTCCTCGGAGGAAGAAACGATACTTTCTCAGAGTATAACCATGTCATCGGAACAATATCAAAATCTAGGAGTAGATTTAGTAGACATGACCAAAATAGCATTTAGTGCCGAAATAGAAATAAGAGGTATGGTAGATGTACCGCCTGAAAATATTGCTGAAGTAAGTTCTGCAGTGCCAGGGATTATTAAGTCAATGACCCATAATGTTTTGCCGGGAAAATATGTGAAAAAAGGTGCAGTATTGGCTACCGCTCATAGCATGGAACTGGTTCAGTTACAACAAGATTATTTAGAGGCTTTTCTTAAAAAAGAAATACTTCATCAAGAGCTGATGCGTCAAAAAGAGCTCATGGATGGTGGAGCAGGGGTACTTAAAAAAATGCAATTAGCGGAAAGTGACTTGAAGCTGAATCAGGCAAAAGTAGCTGGATTGGCAGCTAAACTAAAAATCGCAAATGTAAATATAGAAAAGGTGGAAGATGGTGAAATTAGGCCTCAGTTATATATTTACGCCCCTTTTTCAGGTTTTGTAAAAGGTGTGCATGTAAACACGGGTACTAATTTTTCTACCAGTGACGTCCTTTTTGAATTGATTAGCAAAGAGCATCTACACGTAGAATTAACTGTATTTGAGAAAGACGCTCCGTATCTAAAAAATGGTCAAAAGGTGCATATTTCTGGTACAAATATTCCAGAGGGTTTGATTGGTTCTATCTTTCTTATTTCTAAGAGTTTTGATGAGGCGTCCAAAGCCATAAATGTGCATGTTCATTTAGATGATGAAAGTAAAGAGGAACAACTTACTCCTGGTCAATTTGTGGAAGCCAAAATACAGATGGTAGAAAAAATGGCGAATGTGCTGCCGGAATCTGCTCTCATTCGCGAGTCCGAAGGGAGTTATGTCTTAGTTAAAAAGCAGGATGAATTTAGTTTTGATAAGATGGCGGTAGAAATTGGCGAAACTAAAAATGGCATGGTTGAGATTATCTCACCGAGCGTTTTAAAAGATGTGGCCATATCCAAGGTTCATCTAATTTCTGGTATGAGTAATTCGGGAGAATAGGGTTGGAGTAGGTTGACTTAAATGCATAGTCAGACTGAGCGGCAGCCGGGGACTTGTTATCGTACATAGAGTTTGGAAATGTAAGCCTATTTTCGGCCTGCGATCAGGCGGCCTGATCGCAGGCCGAAATGCTCAAACGGACAACAGTAGTGCTTGACGTCTCTCAACTGAGTCTCCCCAGGGGATGTCTTTTGGTACACGTTTTAGTGTATAAGCCAATAGAAGGTAGAAGTACTCGAGGTTAACACTGTAACGTGCCTGAGGGATACTTTGCTAGGGGAAATGGATAGGAATCAACTGTCAGTCCGACTTGCATTGAGCTTGATCGAAATGACGGCAGTCGAGGACTTGTTATAATATTAAGAAAGCATTAATCCCCAAGACCTTATCTGGCGAAAGCAGTTTACTCCCTAACGAAAACTTTTTTCCATGTGTTGGTCTAAGACCAACCAACACCCTTACGAAGTCTTGAAGACTTGGCAGAGCGGACTGCTATCCTAAGTTTGCAACATTGGTGCGTTGAACAAAAACTTCCGGCCCAAAAAGCTTAGATTCAATCAAAAAGAATCCTAAAACAGTTCACAAATTTTACCAAGAGAAAAAGAAGGTTTCATTATCTCCTAAGGACAGTATCATTTATAAACCAAATACTCATCAGTTATCGAGCTATATTTTAGAGATGATAAGTCTTTTAAATAGTTCTGGTGGACTTTCCAGGGTGCTTTTGAGCCCTGTTTAGGAAGGACATTATTGGCTCGCAGTATATAGCCCGCATCAAAATCTACTAAAGGCTCCGATTTTAGGTTTTCATGGTCAAAAACGGCTGTGCAAACTGAATAATTGAGAGCCTTCATGTGGTTTAACACTTTCACCACAAAAAGACAGTTAAGGTCACATTTCAATGTCCATGAGGCATTTGTATAACCCAAGGCCACGGCAAAATTGGGCACTCCGCTAAGCATGACTCCTTTGTAGGCATGAGCCTTTGAAGTGTCTACTATTTTATAGTCTACTATCAATTTCATACCGCCAAAAAGCTGAAGATTCAAGCCAGTAGCAGTGACAATAATATCGGCAGGCAAAGTTTTCCCACAATTCAATAAAATGCCTTCCTCTGTGAACGAGTGGATGGTATCTGTAACAATATCGGCGTTTTTAGTTCTCAGAGCCTCAAATAAATCATTGTCAGGCACTAAGCACAATCGCTGGTCCCATGGATTATACGTAGGGTCAAAATTTTGCTCTTCGTATTTATCTCCCAGTTGTCCTTTAATGTATTTTTTTAAAACTTTTTTAATGAAGTTTGGAAACCTTTTGGATGCCTGATAAAACAACATACTAAGTAGGATGTTTTTCCATCTAATGATGTTATGGGCAAGCTTTGCAGGCAATATTTTCTTTAAGAAATTCGCTACTTTATCCTCACTCGGCAGATTCATGATATAAGAAGGCGAACGCTGCAACATGGTTACTTGTTTTGCTTTTTTCGCTAATTCTGGCAATAGCGTTACAGCTGTAGCCCCACTTCCTATAATTACAATTTTCTTATTAGTATAGTCGAGCGAGGTGTCCCATTTTTGAGGGTGAATTTTTAGCCCTTTAAAGGTATTTGCATTCAGAAATTCGGGTTCGTAACCTTTGTCATAATTATAGTAGCCACTACACATAAAAAGGAAATTACATTTTATGATTTCAGCCTTTTCGGTTTGGCTATTCTGTATTTCTAAAGTCCATTCATTATCTATTGAACTCCAATTAGCGATAGTTACTTTTTTATTGAATTGAATAGCATCACGAATGCCGAAGTCATCAACGGTATCATTGATATATTGTAAAATAGCCTTGCCATCAGCTATAGATTTTGGGTTTTTCCATGGATTGAAACTAAAGCCCAAAGTGTACATATCGGAATCAGAACGAATACCTGGATACTTAAATAAATCCCATGTGCCACCAATGGCAGCTCTACTTTCTAGGACAGAAAAGGTAAGGTCTGGGCAGTTTTCTCTTAGATGATATGTCGCCCCAACACCGGATAAGCCTGCCCCGATTACAAGAACATCATAAAACTTTTCACTGCTATCCATTTCTGTTGGCTTTATGGGATTGAATGTTTGTGACTAATTATTTTTTGTTAAAAACGGCTAAAACCTCAGTATGAACTTGTGGTAATACCCCAGAAGGGATTTCATGGCCAACGCCATCGAGCCAAACCATTTTGGCATTAGGAATCAAAGGAGCATAAATTTTTGCGTGAATTGGGGGCACTAATTTATCAGCGGTACCATGCAAAATGAGTGTAGGGATTTTAATTTTCGGCAACTCTTTCAATCTTGATCCAGATGTGACAATGGCACAAAGTTGTTGATACCGTGCTTTGGGGTTTTGTCCTTTTCGCTCCAGAATACAATAGGAAAGCAAATCCCTAAAATAGGTTTCATTAAATGGATACTTGGTGCCAGCCAATAACATTTTATAGGTGTTTAGATATGCATCAACGGTTACTTTTCCGTCGAGTATTTTGTTCTTTATTCTAATTCTTTTTACCAAATAGGGCATTATTCTAAATGCTATTTTAGACGAATACTCTTTCACGGTATTCGGATTAAGGGCAAACCCAGTAGACATGATGGAGGTCAAGCTAAGTGCCTTTTCTGAGTGTGATAAGGCAATCCTTTGAGCAATCATACCTCCCATGGACGCACCAATAATATGTGCTTTTTTGATATGGAGTGCATCTAAAAGACCAACAGCATCCTTTGCCATATCTTCCAATGAATAAAGTCGACTTTTGTGCCAATCATTTATCCATGTCGAGAGACCAATGTCTCTATTATCAAATCTGATGACGTAATAACCCGCAGCAACCAACGGCTCAATGAAATCCATGGACCATATAACACATTGACAATCAAGCCCCATGACCAGTAAAACGGCGGTGTCTTCCGGCTTGCCAAAGGTTTCGAAATAGATGTCGATGCCGTTGCTTTTGACTTTTGCACCTTCTTTTTGAAATGGGCTTTTTGCTTTCATTAAAAGTAATATTTGTTTATGAAGTATAGCGGGCGGAAAAATACAAAGTAATTCCACTAAAATCGTGTATAAAATATTTGAAAAGTATAAAAAAAGAAGCCGAGACGGTTCTCAAGGGACTGTCTTGGCTTCTTTCTCAATTTTACTCAATGATTGATTACTTACATGACGAATGTTCAAAGATATATTCATCAAATTCCTTCCAGCTTGGCTTTTTGCCAATCTCTTTGAGTAAGCTTGGACAGTCTGCAAAGAGTGTCTTATACTCCTTTTTAATGTTTGCTTTTGAAATTTTATAGGCAGGGCCATCATCCACTTTAATGTAGTAAGAGCGGTCAATACCTCCTTCATAGAGCACACTTACACTCATTTTCATGGTCTCCATGGTCATCGGGTCAAAATACACTTTGATTTTATTGGCAGCAGACGGATTGACGAGTTGCATCATCAAGGCCTTAATTTTTTTACCCCACATTACCTCAGTGTTCTCAAAAAAACCATAACCTGCATTTATCACATCCAAATCATAGTCCATGGAGGTGTTTAATGAATTATCCAGTTTAAGAGACAGCTTATTTAGCTTATTAGCAGGTAAATACATTTATTTTACCTCTGAAGCATCATACGCTACAATTTTACCATTTACTTCCATTCTAAGACCATAAATATTGTTTCTCTTTCTTGAGACTTTATCTAAAGTACCTTCCACTTCAGTTCCATCTTGGAGCGTCAGATAGGAGGGTTGTTTATGGGAGTAAATATCAAACTCAGGCATAAACCCTTGGCCAAACGTGATAAAAGAAAGGAGTAAAAGACCGACCGTTAGCAGTGATTTTGTTTTCATAGTATTTAGTTATTTGTATTCGAAATTAATCAAACTACATTCTAGAATTTAGGTTTTCATAAAACGGTTAGGATGATACTTACTATCTCAATTGAGTTTTAATTAAAAATAGTTGTGTTATTTTGCTTCAAGCAAGTTATTTATAGTGAGCTAATTAAGTCGTATTTTCTTTTGTTGTAAACCTGATTCTCACGCCTGTGCAAATGTTAGTGATACTAAAAAAATAGAAGTCAACGTTTCAATGGCACTAGACAAAACTATTTACGTTTTCTCCAAAGCTGGCGTATATCTAATCATTAAAAACATAATCTGAATAGAATTTGACCTTCGTGGAATCTATGGGCTCACCGTTTTCAACCGAGTCCTCTACTTTACCTAAAACCAAATTTTCAGATCATGGGAAAAATCAAAAGAAACTAGTTTCTTAAAGAATTAGGGTTCAGAGGCTCTGCCCTTTTCGCTCTTTATTGTACAGGTGTATCCTGTTTACCTTCAGATGTTCAACCCCAGTAAGGCTTAAGTAAATCAGTCACTATAAATCTGGGTGATGCTGCTAATCGTAAATTACTTAATGACGGTGGATATATAATTCAAGACGCTATAGTGGTAGCGAATAACGGCGGAAACTTCATCGCAGCTACACAGATATGCTCACATGAGAATAAAGGGAAGGTTATTTTTCGAGACAGCGAATGGTACTGTACAGACCACGGAGCTCGTTTCGCACTGAATGGTTCTGGACTTAATAAAGACGGTTCAAAAGGTCTTAGTATTTATCAGGCAAGTCAACCCGGTGATATTTTAACTATTTCATAGGGGTTAAGCAGCGTTAATTTGCCTTAACTCATAAGATTACGTCTAATTCAAATATAACAATGAAAACCCTTTTCACTCTTTTCATTTGCATAAGTCTTTTTTTTAATGTTTCTGAGTGGAGCAATGACATAAAACTGGCTAGAGAAGTCGCGGCTTCTCAACATAAACTCATTCTATTAAACTTCTCAGGTTCCGACTGGTGTGCTCCTTGTATTATGCTCAAAAAACAAGTTTTTGCTTCTCCAGAATTTGAAGCCTTCGCTTCAGAAAAGCTAGTCCTTTTGAGAGCAGATTTTCCTAGACTCAAAAAAAATAGACTTTCGGAAGCTGAGCTAAAGAAAAATGAGGCCTTGGTAGAAAAATATAATCCAGATGGTAATTTTTCTTTTAGATTCAAAAGGTCAAGTATTGAAGTCTTGGGATGGTTACAATGGCAAGAAAGATGAGGTTTTGGCAGAAATGATGGCGGGTGCTCAATGAACAACTACAAAAACATCAAGCGGGTAGAAAAACTCATGGGTAATCGATTTGAAATTTGTTTAGTCCATCGGCTAGCCTTGAGGTGCCTATAAAAATAACACCCTTTGCCTCCATAAGCCCGTTTTATCGGTTCAACAGGCAGACTGCGGTGGATTATTTCAGCCTTTGGCGAAGCAAATGTTTCTAGTCTATATCATACCAGCGACTATGATATTTCAGGCTTTGATAGCCATTATGTGGGCCTTGGATTTAGAAAGTCAACATTAGGTGGAGTTCTAGGGATCAAGCACTTCAATGCTTTCGAATTTAGGGCAGCTTATTATAAGAGGAGTACGGGTTTGAAGGCAGGGATTGCATCACTTTTGTTAAAAATAAAATAAAAAAAGAGGCTGTCATTTAATTTGACAGCCTCAAAAATATCTTCAAAGTTCTATCCGATTATGCAGGAGTTAATTCTCCTTCCCTTAGTTTTTCGTAGAAAAGTGCTAAAGACGTGTATATGATAGGTAGCATGTAAAATACCCCAATCACAAACATCAATATGCCCACAATCATCATCAGGAAGTGGATAAGGTTAAGCAGGAAGTATTTCACTTTCCAGCCGTCCATCATTTCCCAGCTTTTCTTAAGAGCATCTATTCCAGACATGTTTGTCTTGTCGTCTGCTAGAATGTAAAAGGTTTGAGACAAGCCACATATTAAGATAATACCTGGGATTATTAAAAGAATAAAACCAAGAATGATAAGGACTATCATAACCACAAAGGCTATTAATGAAGGTACATATTTCTTGAAACCGTCGAATAAGTTTTCAACTCTGGCATCTCCTCCTCTTACGATGTTTAAGAAATATATGCTCATTCCTACAGCAAAGGCTCCACCAAGGAAAAGCTGAATTATACTCAAACTTTCATCTATACTGTTGGGACTGCTAGAAATAATAGAATACACTATAATAAGGAGTATGGCCACGAGCCAATGATCCTTCATAAGTGCTTGCGATTTTTTAATAAGGTCTAGGTTTGACATTGTTATTTATTTTAAGTGTTTAAGATTGAGATAGTAAAGCACACAGAAAATGACACCTAAAAAGGCCGCACCACCTCCTGCCATCATTCCCAGAAGTCCTTCATATATCATTATAGGAGCAATGACTGCCACTATAGTTCCAAATAAGTAGAGCGAGAAACCTTTTTTATCAAGGCCCCACATGAGTATGGCACCAATTAAAGTTAGTAGAGAGCCTATTCCGTTGGCAATGCCTAAGTTCTTTACATTTTCTACTGTGAGACCTTCTGATACAGCCCCCATCATTTCACTTAAAAATGCAGCATCGTCACCGTCAGACAATTGATCTTCAACATCGTCCATGGCTTGGTCCATGACTTCGTTTGTTATACCTACAGTCATTTCGGCATTTCTATAGCTTGAAATAGAATTAAAAACACCCATTCCGCTACCAATAAAAGTGAGGACACAGAGTATGGTGAGAAAAGTGGGTCTAAGGTTTTCGTTCATAATTATATAGTTTTGAGGTGTTTTTTTACCAAGAATAACACAAATCCATTTAGAATCAAAATACACCTAATGAATATTGGATAAGAGGAATTCATGCGTTCTGAAAGGCATTGTGACCTTTTTTATTTCTGGTACTTCAAACTAAGAAGAATAGTTTTTTTTAAGAATTTGCTTATAGTGCTTAATTATAAAAGCAAGTCGGCTACTGTAGTTTTCTCGTAAACCGCTAGATTAGCATCTCTAACTTGCCCCAGAATAGGCCTTAACTTACAGGCTTCCTCTGTCGTACAATCTTCACATTGACCATAAAAGTTAAGTGAAACACAAAGCAAAGGAGCAATGGGCCCATCTATTATTCTCAAGACTTTAGCAAAAGTGATTTCCGATGGGGGCATTCTTAGTAAATACCCGCCACCTTTTCCTTTTTGACTTTGGAGTAAACCGTTATTACGAAGCTCCAAAAGAATAGCTTCTAAAAACTTCTTAGGAATGTTTTCAGAACTGGCTATTTCAGAAATAAGCGTAGGCTTTTTAGCCTCAAACTTTCCTGCCAAATGTTTTAGGGCTTTGAGAGCGTATTTGGCTTTTTTGGAAATCATAAGGGTTCTGTAGGTGTTGACAAAAATAAAGTATTTTATGGAAAGCCCGTCTAACAAGACTTTATTGCTTCTAAGCTAGTTACCTTTGTGAAAAAACTACGCAGAAATTTATGCCTCGCATTCATCGTCCTATGTCCGAAGCCATTGTGCAAAACTTAATGGCCATTTTTAACCAAAATCAAAAGGCAGATAAAGTAGTGGAGCTTTCTCTTAAAAGCAATAAGAAATGGGGAGCTAGAGATAGACGTTTTATAGCAGAAAATACATATGAGGTCATTCGATGGTGGCGTTTATTAAAATACTGTGCAGATATCGATGCTAGAAAAATAAAGGAAGAAGACCTTTTTTGGCAAATGCTGGGAACTTGGTTTATCCTGTCAGAAATGGAGCTCCCTGATTGGGAGGAGTTTGAAGGATTAAACACAGAAAGTGTTCTTTCAAAAAGGAAAGAAGCTGGCGAAATAAGAAAAATACGCGAATCAATACCGGACTGGATAGATGCCATAGGTATGGAAGAAATGCCTAATTGGGAGGCAGAATTGTCAGCATTAAATCAGCCAGCAGATGTTTATTTAAGGGTTAATACGCTGTTAGGGACTAAAAAAGATTTGATTGAAAATCTGAAGAAAGAAGGTATAGAAATAGAAACTACACCACTGGTTAAGAGTGCACTAAAGCTTGTAAAGAGAAGGAACCTGAGAAGTTTAAAAGCTTATACCAAAGGCCTTTTTGAGATTCAGGATGCAGGAAGTCAGTTAATCTCTGAGTATTTGGATGTAGCTCCTGGTATGAAGGTCATTGACGCTTGTGCAGGTGCAGGTGGAAAGAGTTTACACATGGCTACTTTGATGAAAAATCAGGGAGAGATATTAGCTATGGATGTGAAACAACCTAAGCTAGATGAATTAGATAGAAGGGCTTTAAGAAATAAGATTTCAATAATCAGAACGGAACTTATAAAGGCGGATAATATTAGAAAGCGAGCAGACTTTGCAGATAGAATTTTGTTAGATGTTCCTTGCTCGGGTCTAGGAGTTTTGAAAAGAAACCCTGATGCCAAATGGAAACTAAAACCAGAATTTCTAGAAGAAATAAAGGAGGTTCAAGCCAAAATTATCCAAGAATATGCTCCTATGCTAAAAATAGGAGGTAAAATGGTCTATGCCACTTGCAGTGTTTTAAAATCTGAAAACGTGGATCAGGTAGCCACGTTTTTAGAGAATAATCCCAACTACGATTTGGAGAAACAAACAAGGGTATCTCCTGCCAATACGGGTTTTGATGGGTTTTACATGGCCTTAATCCGTAGAATCTCTTAACTGAGAGAATATCATTTTGATTTAAGTTTCTAAAAAAATGTCTCTTTACCCTCTTTATACCACCTGAAGGTGGTAAGGTTTTTGCTCGTTTATTCCAGTCAGGAAACTTAAAGAGTGAATTATGTATAAAACTTTATTTATGAGGCATTTTTATGCCTTAGTATTAGGAGTATGGCTATGCTCGTTTGCCTATTTTAATATGGAAGCGGAAGTCGAACTTGAAAAGAATGAGCTGTCCTATTCGGACACAAAAATCGAATTAAATTTCGGGGGACTTGAAGAACTCGTGAGTTCTGAAAAAGCAGCATGCTTTAGAACGGATATTTACCTTTCTGATGTAGATTTAAACGATGCCAATCTGAGTGCTCGTGAGCAAATTGTGATGGTTTTAAAAAATTACATGAATGTCGGGGAGTTCAAAAACGGGACTTACAGAGTAATGGCAAATGCTAAATCTGGAGAATCTTGCGTGAAAGCAGAATTGTTTACACTCAATGGTTTAGCTACTGCCGTAGAAGTTATCTCAGGTGAGGTTGAGTATCAGGGAGAGTACCCTCAGGTAAATCTAAGCTTTGATTTATTGCTGTCAAATGGGGAACATCTCAGAGGGAATTATTCTAAAAAAATGGAAACGTTTAAATACTTTTTCTAAAGGAATCCGAAGAACTAGAAAACTCCATGACCAAGGCTGTGGAGTTTTTTTTAATGCCCAATGGTGATTTTTGTTTCTCAAGAAGCCTTCCAAAAGGATAAGAATTCATTAATTTCAAAGTTCATAAAGAATTCAACCCTAAAAAATATGACAAAAAATATATTAAACAGACGTCAATTCATTCAAGGAACGGCGGCAGGACTAGCCCTGACCTCACTTTCGGCTTCAGGAATGATTAAACAGAGTAAAGCTCAATACCAAGTAGCCCTAATAGGTACCGGATGGTATGGGAAATCAGACTTATTTAGGCTCATTCAGGTGGCTAATGTGGAGGTTGTGGCTCTAGTGGACGTAGATACAAAACTTTTGAATGAGGCGGTGGATTTAGTAAGCAAGCGTCAGAAATCAGGCAAAAAGCCAAAGGCCTATTCAGATTACAAAGAAATGCTGAAGGAGCATAAGCTAGATATCGTGCTTATAGGCTCACCTGACCATTGGCATGCATTACAGTGTATTGATGCCCTGAAATCTGGAGCTCACGTTTTTGTCCAAAAACCCATAAGTGTAGATGTGATAGAAGGCGAAGCCATGGTAGTGGCTGCCAGAAAATATAATAAAGTAGTGCAGGTAGGTACCCAAAGAAGAAGTACGCCTTTTCTAAAAGAAGCAAAGGAGAAATATGTGGATACTGGGCTTCTTGGTAAAATAAGTCACGTAGAAATATGCTGTTATTTCCATATGCGGAATGGGAGTAATCCGCCTTTAATGGATGTCCCTTCTCATTTTGATTATGATAGTTGGACTGGTCCCGCCCCACTTAGACCTTTTGACGGCTTACCTCATAGAAGATGGTGGCGAGCATTTATGGAGTACGGAAATGGCATAGTAGGAGATATGTGTGTTCACATGTTAGATGCTGTGAGGTGGACAATGGACCTAGGATGGCCTAACAAAATAAGTTCGCAAGGTGGTATTTATATGCAGAAAGATGCTAAGTCTAATATTTCGGATACCCAATCGGCTGTCTTTGAATATGACGAACTTAATGTAGTTTGGCAGCACCGCTCTTGGGGACGGGCTGCAGATACTAAATACCCATGGTCTTACAAATTTTATGGAGACAAAGGCACTTTAGAGTGTAGCACAATGAGCTATGACTTCACTCCAGCTAAAGGATTGGGAGAGCCAGTCCATGTGGATGTAGAAATAGATAGAGTGAATTACCCAGAAGATCTTACAGAAGATAGCATAGAACTTAATGCTGCTCCAGCTATGCGGGCACATATGCTTGACTTTTTGGCGGCCATCGAAAACAATAGCAGACCCGTAGCAGATATTGAGGAAGGACATATCTCTACAGCTTCATGTATTTTGGCAAATATGTCTATGGCACTTGGAAGACCCTTGGTTTACGATCCGAAAACAAGACAGGTAGTGGGCGATAAAGAGGCAACCTCCCTTTTGATGAGAAATTATAGAGAAGGCTATAAACATCCACATCCAGACAGTGTTTAATGACCTAACATTATAATTTGTACCTCAATTTATTCATCGGAATGAATTGGGGTATTTTTTACTTGATTCTAGAAATTACTTGACTAAAAAAACACTTTCCTTATTTGATCTCGGAATCAATATGAATCCCAAGAGTTATCAGGGATATTTTTTATATCTTCATTTCAAGAATCAAATTCAACCCTGAAAAAATGAAAAAATACAATCTAAATCGACGTGATTTTATCAAAGGATCTGCCGCCACGTTAGCTTTAAGTAGCTTAGGTGCAAATGCAATGACACCTACCAAAAACAATGGGCAATACAACGTGGCTCTTATTGGCACAGGCTGGTATGGCACATCTGATTTACTGCGATTAAT
>Ga0075117_1001458_pt1 | contig 14524 bp, 9 predicted proteins | sample AntAceMetag02UKJ_FD_69789 | JGI IMG/M metagenome (GOLD analysis project Ga0075117, IMG submission 69789) | Saline lake microbial communities from Ace Lake, Antarctica - Antarctic Ace Lake Metagenome 02UKJ | ecosystem: Environmental > Aquatic > Non-marine Saline and Alkaline > Saline | place... | reverse complement strand
CGGACAGTGTGGCCGGACAAGTTCGTGATGCCTGTTTGCTGCGTGGGACAGAATTGTTCGTTCCCTCCAGTCCACAAACCATCACGGCGTTCAGCGTCAACGATTCACCCGATGCCGACCCGCCGATTGCATGGATCGGCAGCAATCAGCCGCCCGATCCGTCCACCACACCCGTGCATTTGCATGCGGGTGCGGGTGGGCAGGTTTGGATGGCGAGTGATGGGCTGTGGAAGTTTCGCGTTCGCACGAACGCCTTGGAATTGGAGCCCGAATCTGCCGCTCAGGGTTTGCATCTGCAGCCCATTCAGGCGCTGGATCAGAAGCGGGCGTATGTCACCACGAATGAACCGTACTCCTCGTCCGTGTTTTTCACACTGGTCGATCTGGAAAAAATGGCCGGGCAATGGCGAACTGTGGTGGGGACGAATATCGTCGCGGCGGGGCCATCTCAACAAGGCGATGAAATGTTGCTGGTGGGCGACTTCGGAATCCTGTTCCGAGTCCCTGTGGCCGACATTCGGAAAGGCGGGTTTATTTTGGAAGGGAAAACGTCCTACCAGTTGCCGAATAAACTTCGTGATCAGGTCGGCGGTATTGCTATTCGTGACGGTCGTGTGGCAGCCTATTGTCGTGGCGAAGATCCGCGAATGTGGACCTTTACCGACTCCGGGCAACTGGAGCGGATGTGGCCGCTGCCCGCTGAGCCGCAGTTGCCACCGGTGTCTTTGAGTGATGCCGTGGTGTTCGCCATGAAAGGCCGACTACACTGTTCTGGAGTAAAAAATGTTGATGACTATCAGGCTGCTCAGGGGATCGGCGAAAAAACAACTTGGAAGAATATCACCGCCATCAGTGATAACCAAGTGCTGGCCATTAATTCGCAAAACGAAGCGGTGCGTGTCGAATTTCGACCTTCACCACGGCCGCATTTGTTTCATGTTAGTACCACAAGATTGCAAGATGCGATCGAAATTCGACCAACAGCAGATGCAGACATTCTGGTTGCGGTGACGGCGGAGGGCAATCTACAGGTGATGGCTGCAGCAACGCTTGAAATTCTGGGGCAAGTTCCTTTGGGCGGTCAGCCCAGCCGGCCTGCGGAAATCGCGGGCGATCGTATCTTTGTTGATGTGGCCCGCCAAGAGCTACGTATTTTCGAACGCGGCGCTTCGCTGAAGCAAACCGGAATGGTCAAGCTGGACGGACGATTCTTGGTCGGCAAGCCAGTTGTCGCTCGCGACGGTCGATTTGTGATTTGCCTTTCCGATGGACAGGTCATGATTCTGGACAGTGATGGAAATGCCACCGGCAAAGTGAAGGACTTGGGGCAGGCTGCACAGAGCGGTCCGTTGGTGATTGGCCAGGCGCTGATTGTCATTAGCAACGACGGCAGTCTTTATTCCGTGGAAGATATTCTCAACTAGCCATGAGTCATCAACGTTTTTCGATTATCTGCCCTGCTCTGCTGTGGACGACTTTGGTTGTCCTAGGCCCGATTCCGTGCGTGCATGCTCAAGACGAGCCGCAAGTGGAACGTGCGGAATTAACACCCGCCGATATGGTCACGCCAAGTGCTGAGGATCTGCTGAAAACGGAAGCTTCCGGAGACCTCTACGATTGGGTGTTTACCAACGACGGGCAGGTTTTGGTGACGGAGCCGTTTTTTCTGCGTCCGGACACACTGGGAAAAATGGCCGCAGAAAAAGCCGAGTTGGAGAGTCAGCGTGGCGGGACATCGCAGGAACGTGCTGCCAGAAATCAGCGACTGAAGGAACTGCAGAAGCTAAAGCTGGTGCTGCTGAGCGACCAGTCAGAAGACTATCTGCTGCCACTATCGCAGATCGAAAAAATCGTCTCTTTTGAAGAATTGATGCTGGATCGTGCGAAAACACTGCTGGACGAGGGCGAAATCGCCATCGCTTATGACATCCTGCTGGCGGTTGAAAAGAGGGTGCCGGGTTGGGAGAACACGATCCCGCTGCTGGACCGGTTATTAATTCGGGAAGCCGAGCAACGATCGGCAGCTGGCAATCAGTATGCAGCGTTAGCGTTGCTGGATGAGCTGGCTGTCCGGAACCTTGACAATTCCGAGTTGCCGGGAAAGCTCAGCGAAATTATCGATCCGTTAATCAAGGCTGCGGTTGCTGCCGACGATTATGCGGAAGCCCGATATTTTCTCAGCCGTCTGCAGACGCATTTTCCCAAGCATCCGACGGCACTGCGTTGGCAGGATCAGTTCGAAAAACGCATGGCAAGTCTGCTGTCGACCGCCAACGAACTGGGCGCAGCTGGCAAGTCCGATGCAGCGGCGGAAACGGCCATGGCTGCGAATCGCGTTCAGGAAATTACGGGCACTCGCAGAGAAATCTATCGTGAGCTTGTTTCCCGATTTCAAACGCTGCGAGTTCCGGTTCGCAGCTTTGCCAATCAAAACGTCGTGTCTCCGATAGAACTGGAAGCAGACAGGCGACATCGCCAATTGACTTCCGTTCCGTTGTTCGAGCCCTATGCCGCTGACGAACTGACTTATTTTCAGTCGTCGTTCTTCGACCTATGGGATCCGCAAGACTTGGGTCGCGAGGTCGTGTTTTCGATTCGGCAAAGTCGCCCCTATTGGCAGACTCAGGAAGTCCTCAGCGCAAATCACATTGCCGACACGCTCAGCGATCAGCTCAACCCAGATCTGCCCACATTCAATCCTCGCTTGGCGTCGTTTGTGAAAGGCTTTTCTGTTCCGTCTCCCACAGAATTGCAGGTGACGTTCAACCGAGTTCCCTTAAATCTGGAAGCCTTGTTTCGATTTCCTGTGACCAGTATTCCGGCAGACGCTGTCGCGGCTGACGACACTGCGCCTCGCCAACTTTTGTCACGCCGGTTTGAGCTTGTGGAGCAAACGGAGACGACGCGTGCGTACCGCCGCACGATTCCTGAGCCGTCGGATTTGATTCGCACGCAGTATCACGTGGCGGAAGTTGTGGAGCAAAAGTTTCAGGATCGTCACGGGGAAATCCAAGCGTTTGTCCGTGGTGAGGTGGACATGCTGCCCCATCTTCGGCCGTGGGAGATCGATATTTTTAAGGCCAGTGGAGATGCGTTTGTGCAGGAGTATGTGTTGCCACAAACGCATGTGTTGGTGTTCAATCCGCTGTCGGAAGCCACGGAGAACCCGCAGATCCGCCGGGCGTTGTCCTTTGGCGTCGATCGTGAAAAGCTGCTTCAAAAAGTGATTTTGCGAGATCCAGAAATGAAGTATGGTCGTCCGGCAAAGGCTCCTTGGCATTCCGGAAGTTATGCCAACAGTCCACTTGTCGAACCACCCAAGTACGACATGTACTTGTCGTATCTGCTAAGAATGGCAGCCCTGCAAAAGCTGCGGATCCCTGCCAAACAGCAGTTGGTCGCGGACGCGAAAGCGGCTGCCTTGAAAGACAAGAAAGACTGGGACGAAAGCATTTTTCGACGGGACAACGCCGATCAGATCAGAGCCGCCGGTGCCGATATTCAACTGCCAAAGTTAAGATTTGTGGTCGAGGCGGACGATGTTGCGACCTTAGCAGCTGAGCAGATGTTGGTGCGGTGGAAGGCGCTGGGGTTTGATATCGAAATGATCCCCGCCGACAAAGAAGGAGAAAAACTGGCCGATGATGGTTGGGACTTCATGTATCGCACTGTACGGATGCAGGAACCTCTGCTGGATCTCTGGTCTCTGATGCTGACGGACGACAACTTCGACGTCACTCGCCTCGCGTCTTATCCGGACTGGATGCGCCAAGAGCTAATCAATCTTGACTACGCCACCAGCTTTATTGACGCTCAGAAGCGGTTGTTTGTCATTCATCGACACATGGCGGCACAGTCATTCATTGTGCCGTTGTGGGAGTTGCGTGACTTTGTCGCCTTTCAACGCAACGTGTCTGGGTTCGAAGGTCAGCCCCTAACGGTTTATCAAAACATCGAACGCTGGCAGGTGAAGCCGTGACGCTAACAGATCTTCGTACTTTCCTGTGTCGACGGCTTCTTGTTTTGCTGTTGCTGGGCGGCTGCCTGCTGTCACATTCGAATCTGACACACGCTCAGGATGCGGCACCTGCAACCGTGACACCGGACTCGCCCGCAGCTGCGCCGGGGACGGACGCGGAAGCAGACCCTAGCGGGGAAACAACGGCTGCAGCGGAAGCCGTTGTTTCCCCGCCGGTTGAGGTCGAAATTCCATTCGCGCGGCAGCCTTACACGGTTCGTGCATCCATTGCCTTCGATGCGAATACTTTTACCGACGCAGCAGAACGTCAGCGAGTTGTGACTGACATCGAACAGGCGATCGCTCGTATGTATGGACGACTTTGGCAAACCGTGTGTGATCAGAATGAATGGATGGTGCCTAGAGATCGACGCCATCTTCAGCGGTTGCAGGTGGCCGACGTGATCGACCGTTATCCGGAAGAAGAGTTTCATAAAGCGTTTATTTTGAGCATCGAACGTGATGGCACGAGTTTTATTATTGGATGTCGCGAGTTTGATTCGCGAATTCATGAGCTAACCCCGGTGCGAACTGAAGTGACGCAGGATGAGCGTTCGATCGGAACTATGGCTGTTCGGCTGATGCGAGATACGTTTCGTCCGATGCTAGTGTTTCTGAGAGCATTTCCCGGAGATGAAGGGGAATCGATGATGGAGATGCAGCTTCAGGGCGGAGAAATTATTCCTCCAGATCCATCCGCAGAACAGGTCATTGTGGGTGATGTGTTGCGGCCATTCGTCCGCCAGATGGAACGTCGAGAACCGAAAAAGTTGAAGCAGCTGAAAGAATTGCCGCTGACTTATCTGCGTGTCATGGATATCGACACGGTCGAAACTCGGGGCAAGGCCACAACGGTGTTCATTACGCATCTGCGTGCACAAATTTTTGGAGCGAAGGGCCGTCGCACTCAGCACCTTGCCGTTCGCCAGCGTCCCGGTGCCAATCGCAGTCGTGTGCGTCTGGTGTTGCAGGGGCGAGAAGACAAACCGTTGATTTCTCATCGACTAGCGTTGGCCTATCAGCTGAACTGGCGAAGTGCGGAAGACGGACCTCAGACACAACTGGTCAGCGACCGCAACGGTGAGGTTGTCATTGAAACGCGAGAGAATCATCCGACGTTTTGGATCCGAGTCTACAGCGGCACATCGCTGCTGGCCCGTGTGCCTTATGCTCCGGGCCTGTTGCCGACGGATACCATCGAACTGCCAGACGATTCGATTCGACTCGGAGTCGAAGGCGAAATCCAGCTGCTTGCCGACGAATTGATCGATGCCATTGCGCTACGCGAAGTCACCATTGCCCGCGCTAAAAAAGCAGCCGAAGCGGGTGATGTGACGTTGTTGAATGAGCTACTGGCGAAATACAGCGCGGTTCCGAGTAAGCCGTATTTTCTGGAACAAGCCAGTAACATTCGGATCAATTCCGAAAAGGAGTCACGACTCCGGAACCTCCGAAACACACTTGCGGATCGATTGTGCAAAACGTTTTCTGAAACGATTGAGACGTTTTTTACCGATGAAAAACGCACCGCCCGGCAACTCGAAATCCAGCAGATCAGAGCGACCGCTCAGGAAAAAGCGGACCTTGCTGGCAACTGACGCGGCAGAGTTATTTTCCGCTGCACTGAACCGGATTCAAGATCGAAAAACGGCCGGTCGATCAGCCAGTGTCAGCCAGTGTCAGTCAATCGATCAGCCGGTCGATCAGACAATCGTTTTCCCAGCTCCCCGAACAGCGCACGATGTTCGACCACAGATTGAATCACCAGCATGCCAAATTCGATCAGACAGGACGTCTTCAATTTCAGTCAAACGCTGATCATCAAGATCGGTTCGAATGTCTTGACCCGAGACGACGACCAGTTGGATGGCGAACGTATTCAGCACCTGTCTGATCAGATCGATCGCATCCTGCAAACCGGACGCAAAGTCGTGATCGTGTCCAGCGGAGCTGTGGCGGCTGGGGTCGGCGTGTTAGGACTGGACCAGAAGCCACAATCACTTCCAGAATTGCAGGCTTCGGCAGCGGCCGGTCAACCGCGCTTGATGAAAGCGTGGGGGCACAGCTTGGAGGCTCGAGGGCATCGAGTGGGGCAGATCCTGCTAACGGTGAATGACTTCAGAAATCGCAAACGATACCTCAACGTGCGGAATACAATCCGCACGCTGTTCAGCTTTCAGGTTGTTCCGATCGTGAACGAAAACGACAGTGTGAGTATTCGAGAAATCGCACTGGGAGACAATGATCAGCTGGCATCCAAGCTGGCCAGTCTGGTTCAGAAACCATTGCTGGTGATACTCTCGGGAATCGACGGCTTGTTCGATGGGGCTCCGAGTGCTGCAGGCAGTCGGGTGATTCCATTGGTGGAGAAGCCGGACGAACAACTGCTAAGTCATGTTTCCGCCGATCAAAGCAGTCGAGGACGCGGCGGGATGGCAGCCAAGCTAAAGGCCATCCTGAACGCCACCAGCACTGGACACAGTGTGATCTTGGCAAATGGTCAACGCGACGGTGTACTCGACAGCATCGTTTCGGGTCACGAAACCGGGACGTTGTTTCTTGCGCCGGCCACGTCAGTGCCGGCTTGGAAAAAATGGATTGCCAACGCGGCAGATCCACAGGGTCAGCTGCTTTTGGATGATGGAGCCGTCCGGGCTGTCGTTCAACAGGGCCGATCACTATTGGCCGTCGGAATTCGTGAAGTGTCTGGTGAGTTCGAGCAAGGTGCTTCTGTGGACCTCGTGTCGCCATCCGCTGGGATCATTGGTCGCGGTCTTGTGAACTATCCGTCAGCAGAAATTCGGATCATTGCCGGCAGTAAGTCAGATCGTATTCCCGAATTGTTGGGCCACGTCCCCTATGGCGAAGTCGTCCATCGCGATAATATGGTGGTGGCCGATCCGGTTTGAAACCCGCAGATTCGCTACGACTGTTGTATTCACGAATCTGGCGTTCAGTCGCCCCCTTGATTATTTGAGATCTTTCCGGCAGCCTGAGATTGCTGACACACCTTCTGGATATACGTTGTCAATTGTCAACTCGGGGCCGTCAAATGTTAGTCGAAGTCAAAACTCGTTTTCTATTGTGGACAATTCAGATCCAGCGCTACTTTCGATCGGAATTCGTCGATCTGGAGCCGCACGAATACTGTATTGGTGCCGTGTTTGTGATCGCGATCGGATTCGTAATGCTGTCCGGGCGACGTTAAGAGCACTTGACCACGACTTGAGTTTTTCGACGAAAGGCTGGCTGAAAGACCCGCTGAGAGGCTATTGCAGGCCTCGCGCAAAGCGAATCATTTGCTGCCGTTCCTCTTTGCTAAGGACGGCCTGTGGGATGCCTTCGAGGCGGAATCTTTCGGTGACGATCGTGGAATCGATCACACTTGCGGTACTGCTGGCCAGCACATCCACGTTTCTGATTTTGTCAGAAATCGGTTCCGTCACAAACCACACGGCCGGGTAGCTGCTTCTGACCAGTTTCGTTCCCGCTCGATCTCGTTCGGGACCATAGATTACGATCGGTACCCATTTTGTACGATAGTCCGCTCGCAGGTTCGAGATCGTCTGTGACAACGGCCAGCGCAGGACGTTCGAATGAATCAAAATCAACTCGGAGCCCAGTTGATTGACTGCGAGTTCGAAGCCCCCCTGCCCTGTTCGAGAGTCGGCGGTTGCATAGCCGGCACCCGAGATGACCGCCGACACCGTTGGCCCTTCACCTCGTCGGGTGTCGATGATAGTCGCTTCAGGACTGGTGCTGCCATTGATTGCACTTGCCAGCGCCGCATCCAATCGATAATCTGGTACGTCTGCCACTTTCAGAAGTCCCGCCGTCAACAGACGGATCCGCGGATCGAAGTGCATCAGAAGTTGTCTCATGACTTGCGGCTCCTGTCGCAATATCGGCACTGCAGAATCACGCCGCAACAGACTCAGAATCGCTGCCGTGTTTTCGGTGTCGGCCGCTATCTGAAGTGCGAGGCGATCGGTTTCTGCGGGGGCCTCATCGCTGACGGCTGTTTCTGGAACATCGAACCCCGTCGGCCATACGGGCGGTGTAGATTGTTCTGTCAGTTCGGCCACCATCTTCACTGCCAGCAGTTGCTGATCGTCAAGGGCGATTTGTCCGGCTAGATCTGTCAGATTGACGGCTCGCGATAGAAAGCCAGCTCCATAGACAACCGGTTGATCCGCTGGGACGGCCTGCAGCGTTCTGTCATCCGCTCTCTGTTGGTCATTCGGGAAACGCAGGCCTGCTTGGCGAATCAGATCAATGGCCTGGCTCATCAGGTTATCAACAGCCTGCTGTTGAGATGGGAGGGGGCCTTGCGTTCTGGCAAGTTTGTGAATCGCCATGTCGGCTGCCGCCGCAACGCTGGTCGATTCGGAAAATCGATAGCGAACCAAATCGGTGACAATATCGGAGTCTGCGGACTCGGCCAGCAGTTCTAGAATTCTGGTTTGCGTTTCCTCATCAGAGTTCGGCAGGGCCTTCAGTAGCCCCGCTTTGAACCGAGGAACATATTTTTTTAACAGCCGACCAGCAAGGTCTCCGTGCGGCGTCGCTGGATCAGCATTCAACAGCGGAACGACGGCGCTGGATTCCAAAGACAAGATTCTCAAGGACGCTTCCACGGTCTGTTGTTTCGATTGGCCAAGTTCGTTAATCAAGCCGTCGATGGCTGCGACATTCGTCAGATCCTGTCGGCTGGCTTCGTTGATCAGGTTCAGCAGTTCGCGAGATGTGGGTTGGAGTTCTGGTATTGCGCTGAGTCTGAGGAACGCCCCGGGGCCGAATTGTTTTCTAAGCTGTAGCAGGACTTCTGGGGAAGGTTGCGAATCCAGCAGGTCAGTCAGATAGCCGAGTGCAAGTTGTGGGCGATCGAGTTTTTCGGCGAGGATCGCGCCGCGGATCTGACGTTCTGGAGTACTCGGTCGGAACAGAAACAGTTCGTCACTTTCGCGAACGGATTGCGCCTGTGCGGACGATGCTGCGACGCATGCCAGCCACAAGCTGATCATGATTGTCAGCAAGATGTTTGGCGGCGATGCGAATGTCAGCATCAATTGGCGAATAGAAGACCGTTGCATCGTGGGTACCAAACTTCAGGACATGTTGGGCCGGGGGATTGTCGTCACTCACGCAAGGATTCGCACGGAACCAACAACTCATCAAATTCGCAGTAACGTCGCAGTGACTTTTGACTGACTCACATTTTGAGGCGTCAAAATTCCAAAGTCCAGAAAACACTGGTGGTCATGTCCGGGATTCTGGAAGCGACCACCATTAAGTCGTCAAGAAATGCGGGTCGCCTTCAACTGCAGTTTACGATGTCCGGCTATGCCGCCTTCGAGTTGTTGAGGACGCGGATTTCGGGCCACCTGTACGGGTTACAACGGTCAAGAGTCACGCGGTTCAGGATTTTGGTGCTGACCGGAAACTTGGTCGCCAGAAACGATCGCGTTTTTGTTCCCCCGCCGATTTCATATCGGTGGAGACATGTTTTTGCATTACGCTAGTCTGGGCCACGATGGACGAAATTAGCCCCGGAAGCGGATTCGGGATTTCCCGATACCGTAAAGTCGGTAATCGGACCCCAGCACCGGTTGAATTGCGTGAATCGGCTCCTCAAACTGCGGACCTTATCAGTATCGATTCGCAGCCGCCTGATCAACCGTTTTTGAACCGCACAAATTCATGTCGCACATCAAGCCACTTCCGTTTGACGAAGCTACGATCCGCCGGATTGCCGAGACGTATCCAACTCCGTTTTATCTGTACGACGAAGCGGGAATTCGCGAAACATGTCGCAATCTGTACAAGTCTTTCGCTTGGAGTCGTGACTTTCAAAACTTCTTCGCTGTCAAGGCGACTCCGAATCCACACATTTTGCAAATTGTGAAAGAGGAAGGTCTCGGGGGCGACTGCTCCAGCAAAGCGGAATTGATGTTGTGCGACTTGGTTGGGATTCGAGGCGAAGATATCGTCTTTACGTCCAACAACACGCCGGCTGATGAATATCAGGCCGCCAAAGATATCGGCGCGATCCTGAACTTGGACGACATTACACACATCGATTACGTTGATCAGGCTGTGGGTCTGCCGGAACTGATCTCGTTTCGTTTTAATCCCGGTCCTGCCAGAACTGGCAATGTGATTATCGGCAATCCGTCAGAAGCCAAATATGGTTTCACCGAAGCGCAACTGTTCGACGGCTATCGGATGTTGCAGGAACGCGGCGTCAAACGCTTTGGGCTGCACACCATGGTGGCCAGCAACGAGCTCGACGGTAGCTTCTTTGTCGAAACTGCTCGGATGCTGTTCGACCTAGCCGTTCGTTTACAGAATGAGGTTGGTGTTCGGATTGAATTCGTCAATCTGGGCGGCGGCATTGGCATCCCTTATCGCCCGGAAGAGTCACCCGTCGATTTGATGACCGTGGGTGAACAAATTCACGCTCTGTATAACGAAATGATCGTGCCCGCCAAGCTAGATCCGTTGCGCGTGGTGCTCGAGAACGGACGTATGATCACTGGACCGCATGGATACCTGATTACGAAGTGTCTGCATCACAAGCAGATCTATCGCGATTATGTTGGTGTAGATGCCAGCATGGCTAACTTAATGCGACCTGGGATGTATGGCGCGTATCACCACATCACAGTCTTGGGCAAAGAACACGCGCCGCACGACACAACCGTCGACGTTGTGGGCTCGCTATGCGAAAATAACGACAAGTTCGCCATTAATCGACAACTACCAGCAGTCGATCGTGACGACCTGTTGGTGATTCACGATGCCGGAGCTCACGGGCATTCCATGGGTTTTCAGTATAACGGCAAGCTGCGGAGTGCCGAACTGCTGCTGCAGCCCAACGGAGATGTGAAGCATATTCGCCGAGGCGAAACCTACGACGACCTGTTCGCAACACTGGACTTCACCCCATTCAGCGGGTAGGCGTTGTATCGCACAACGACACCTTCCATGCGACGGACATCGTTGTCCTACGTGAATTCACGGTATTGGGTTTTACTGCGGCTCACTGCTGAGCGACATCGGCGTTTTGCGGGCTGCCAGACAAATGCTGAACCCACGCCGGTGGAATGTTGACTAGAATGTTGTCTCGGCAGAGGCGACGTTTGGCACAGTGTTCGGCCATGATGTCATCGATGCGGCTGATGCGAATTTTCTCATCACCGCGTGTGATGACTTTTCGAATCGGGCGAACGTACATGTATTCGAAGTAGCTCAGCACGCCGGTCGGTTTCAAAAGCTCGAAGTAGTGATTGGAAATGGATTCCACCAGAGCCGCTGGGAAGTTGTTCAGTGGTAGACCGGAAATGACGAAGTCGTACTTTTCGTCGGGTTGGAAATCCTGAACAGGCAGTTGATGCACATTCGAGAACTCTTGAACACGTCTCCATTCAGAATCTGATTGGAAGCGTTGGCTCAGAATTCCGACAAACGATTCGTTAAGTTCCACGAGGTCGAAATGGTCGCCGGACCTTAACAGCGGAACGATTTTTTCTGTGACCGGCCCCGTCCCCGGGCCGATCTCCAGCACTCGAACCGGTGCGTCGCCACGAGCTGCCAAGTATCGTGTCATCGACTTCGCCAGAAAGCGACTACTGGGAGCGATCGCCCCTGTGGTCTCAAAGCGTTGCCGAAATTGGCGAAAGAATGCGAAATTATTCTTGAGAGTTCGCAGCATGTTTGAGTGTGACAGGAAAAGATGCGACGAAATGAAGAATGCCCGGTCTCGAAAAAAGAGAACCGAGCATTTGAGATGTGTGACAAGCTCACACGCGGGCGGACACCAAGCCCTCGCTGACCGCGTTGCAAGTATCGCTGCTGTTCGGGTGAAGTGCAACTCATGCAGCCCACCACTGCTGCTGGGGGACGATCATGGATTTCAGTCTGTTGTCGTCGCAAAAGTTGTTGGCCCAACAAGTCGCTGCCGGGGGCGTTCCGCTGCGCTCTCAGAATCGTTGGCCCAAGAAACGCTTTACCTAAACTGACGATCACCCGTGAGCCAACTCTCTGTGTTCACCCGTGATAGCAGTGGTTAAACATGCTTTCCGACGCCTCTATAACCCAAGCTTAAATCTTCAGACAGAGCCTGCAGCAGTAGGTCTTCCGACTCGCTCATCTTTTCACCACAGATTCCCACAGATAATCGCAAACGAAACACTGGCAGAGGCCGGATTGCGTTGGGGGCGAACCTAGGGGCGAAGTGGCAGATGGGTTCGGTCAAGCCATGATCAGTTCCGGGAACAATTCAGCGATGGCCCGCTGTGTTGAACCGTGGAAGTAGGTGGCGAATAAACCTGAGCCGTTGTGATGTAGGAAATGCTCACGGTTCAAGCGACTCCAGTCACTGCGATTGTGGAAGCCAAGTTGCTGGCCGAGCCACAATAGGTATTCGCGACGGTTGGCCGAATGGCTCCAGAAGCTTTGTGGAACACTGTGAAAACGCCACGCCTGCCAGGCGTAATTTGGTCTGTAATCGTGCAGGATGGCTTGGACAGAGCCTTTGTACATGTTGTTCAGCAAGCCGCCGCCATGATGGTCAAAAAAGTGAGCTCCTGTGACAGCGTACCAGTCTTCGGTTGTCGTGAACCCCAGTTGTTGGCCGAGCCAGTCCATATAGCAGTGGCGGTTTTCGGCTTGACTCCAAAAACCATTGGGAGCTCCGCCAAACAACCAAGGTCTCCAGTTGTAGTCTGGTCGGAAGTCCAACATCGCAGTCAGCACAGACGAGCCGTAAGAGTTCCGCAGCAGGCCGCCGCCATTGTTTTGCTGAAAGTGATGACGTCGTAGTCGATACCAATCCGAAAGTTTCACAAAGCCGCACTGTTCGCCCAACCACGCCAAATAACGGACGCGATTTTCGCGTAGGTCCCAGTATCCGTTCGGGACGCGGTTGCCAAACCACGGCACGTTTTCGAGCGATAAGCCGGGTCGTTCTTCGTGGCTGCCTGAGCGTTCGTCAGTGTCGGCATTCGAATATTCGTCCGTCTTCGTTTCTGGAAGACGCTTGAATGATCGACGTCCGGTTGGACTGAAAATGACTGAGATTCTTGATTGAAGCATTATTGTGATCCGCAAGTGCCAGTGGGGAAATCCAATCTCGCCAACTGAATTGTTTCGGTAGCTGAGGTACGATAAGCAGATCGCGGGCCAATTGCGTGAGAATTTTCTGGTAAGACAAAAAGCCCGTGAAATCACAGTGAATTCGAATTTCTGAGCTAACTTTGGTTCTCAGCGAGCAGCAAAAAGCGGCCAACAAATAGGCATCACGCATTTCAAACAGGCAGACAGAACGTTCATTCATGTGGCGGTCTCTGGCGTCAGCGTCAGCGGTGCGTTGATTGATGATGCCGCGCAGCATAGATATGCTTTGTCAATTTCCAGTGAAGAGTTCCTCAAATTCGCAGTCCCGACCAGTTGCATGCCAGAACCAATCTCCAATCCATTGAGTGTTGCTTGGATCGCACGTGGACGATTGTTCGTCAGACGGGGCGACGGAACTGGCGTTGAGATCGAGAGTGCCTTTGCTCAGAAATCGTTAGAACGCGAATTGAAGCACTCCAACAACAACGCTTGGAAAGATCGCAGTGGAGTCTGGGGCGAAATGGGCATGGCACCTCCAGGGCCGGCTCCTTGGAGCGAGGGTGCCAAGCGTCGGAAGATCAAATTCGTGGCAGTGGCCAAAGGCGACTCACCCGACGAAATTTATTATGTGCTGGACATGGGGCCGGTTGGTGGACTGTTTAAGTACGACATGGAACTGGACGAAGAAACTCGACTGATGCACAGCCAGAGTTTTTCGGTTCGCGATATTTCGCGCCACCCGACGGATGGTGAGCTTGCGGTGTCCGTGCGACGAGACGATGGCACGATGGGCTTGTCCATCAATCGCCATGATGGTCTGTATGGAAAACTGATCACGTTGTCCGACACAATTGACGAAGCTCCATCGTGGTTACCGGACGGTTCGAAGCGGTTGGTGTTTCAGTCTTCGGCCATTGCTCGCGATGACGAAGGCCGATCTTTGGGAACCACAGTCACGCGCATCGAAATGCTGGATCTTGAACAGCAGGAGATCACCAAGCTGTACGAAGAAGACCACGAAGACCTGCTGCAGCCGCGGATGGCAGACGACGAATCTGTGCTCTATATTCGTCGCCCTTATCAGGCCAGTCATTATCAACCGCCGACGTTGTGGGAAGTGACTCAGGATGTTCTGCTGTTTCCGTTCCGTTTGGCTCGAACAGCTTTTCATGCTTTGGATTTCATCTCCATGGCATCTTCGGGAAAGCCGTTAACAACTTCCGGTGGACCGGAGAATCGTCGGCCTGGCGAAAAGCAACCGCTGTTGATGTTGTACGGTCAGGCCGTTGATACTCAACATGCGATCGCGAAAGGGGCAGGCAAAGGGGCAGGCAAAGGGGCAGGCAAAGGGGCAGGCAAAGGGGCAGGCAAAGGGGCAGGCAAAGACGC
>Ga0075117_1001457_pt1 | contig 14538 bp, 10 predicted proteins | sample AntAceMetag02UKJ_FD_69789 | JGI IMG/M metagenome (GOLD analysis project Ga0075117, IMG submission 69789) | Saline lake microbial communities from Ace Lake, Antarctica - Antarctic Ace Lake Metagenome 02UKJ | ecosystem: Environmental > Aquatic > Non-marine Saline and Alkaline > Saline | place... | reverse complement strand
GGACGTGTCTGCAATGCAGCCAGAACGCTATGGGGATTTTTTAACTCCAAAGCCACAGAACAATTTTCCTGAGTTAACAACAGGGATAAGTGAGGAGGACCGCTGTCCTTCTAATTGGATAGGAAAGGTTAGGCACTCTGAACAACAGATTCAAGGAGTGCGCGTCTCTGATTGTTTGTTATCTGTGAGATTTTCCGGTACGAATTCAATCAGATCTGTAGACTTGATTCGATTCGTCCCTGCTGCCGTGCCATCCATATGGGAAAGTAATTGATCATCGGAAATCGACATTTTCACGGGCAGGCGAGCAGTAAACTTACTCCCTCGACCAAATTCACTTTCAAGAAATACTTCGCCGTCAAGTAATTTTGAAAGTTCTCGGATAATCGAAAGTCCGAGGCCCGTTCCTTCGTAGGAACGAGTTAATGCATCTCGAGTTTCCGAAGTCGACTTACCTTGTCTGAATTTTTCAAAAATATTTTCCTGTTCATCAAGGGGGATTCCAATCCCCGTATCTTCGACAACCAAGTCCATCAAATCCGGGCGATCAGCGCAGAGTTTCGCTGAAACATGAACACGACCTCCTTCAGGGGTAAACTTGATGGCGTTCGAAATCAGGTTATTCATTATCTGCTGAATCTTGATGGAATCCTGAAAGAGAATGGGGATTTCAGGATCGATTTCCGTAGTCATTTCGATATTTTTCTTGTCCGCTAACGGCAGCATTGTACCGACTCGACGTTCGATCAAATCTGCAATGACGATCTCTGAGAGTTGTAATTCCATTTTGCCACTTTCGATCTTGGCAAGATCGAGAACATCATTAATCAGTACCAGTAAATTTTTGCCAGACATTTGAATATTGCCGACATATCGTTTTTGCTTATCTTCCAGATCATTTGAATTTGCGAGCAAATCACTGAATCCAAGAATACTATTCAATGGGGTTCGAAGTTCATGACTCATTGTCGCCAAAAACTCGTCTTTCAGTTTATTCATTTCATACAGCCGCAAATTCACTTGCGCTAATTCATCCACCTTGGTATCCAAATCGGTATTAACGGTCCTTAATTCTTCCTGCACGGTCACAAGATGTCTCAACATACGGTTAAAGGCATAGCTCAGCTCTTCGAATTCATCCCCAGTCCGAATGTCAGCTCTTAAGTCAAGATTCCCCTGCGCAATTTGATCACTGACATCCTTCAAGTGTAGTACTGGCTTAACAATCACATACCGCACGATGGCATAAGCAGCCATCATCGCCAAAACTGCAGTGACGAGTGCGGAAGCCAGATTGATGGCCTTATTCCAGGCCAATGCCTGTTCCACTTTCTGTAAAGGAAAACGAATATTCACAATTCCAATCAAGTCCCCCAGCTCCAAATTCTGGTCATCACGCAGACGGTGACAATCAACACATGATTCCGTAGCGTGGATTGCACCATAATATTGGAACTTTCCCTCAGCTTCATCCCGATAAAATACTTCCGATTCTCCCTGCTTGATACTTTCCAAAGCTTCATAACCAGCACTGTCGATGGGGCGTTCTTTGGAATCGGCGCTGGATGGGTTCGATTTGAAAACTGACCAACTATAGTCTCCCAGATCTTTAGGCTTGAGCGATTGGGCCATTTTCTCGATGAGCAGGACGTACTGATCGTTGGATTCTGACCATTTCCAATGCTTCTCCAGAATAGTGGGAGCAACCAGTAACCGAGCCGATGTAATGTTCTGATCGTCGAGTACTTGATTGTTCAACCAGGTATTCAATGAAAAACTGGCGGTAATTAAAACCATCAATCCACCACCAAACAGAAAGCGGCACTTTCGTTCGAGGTTAGTTTCACCCAGCAATTTTTTAAATGCACGATACGACATGAAGTTCCAGCAACCAAAAGATCAAATTGAGTAGAACGGCTCAAGCCTCTTTAATAACTGATCTTAAGCCAAAAACGTCTTAATAGAATAGTACGATCCCCTTAATCTGCCGGCAATTCATTGAAATTTAGTGAGATTCTCAATCGCGATTACTATTCGAACGTGTCCCTTTTATCCTGACAACACGGACAGTAAAAAGTGGAACGCTGTGATTGAACAATGCGTATAATCGTAGCCCCTTTGCAAGAAGGGCAATCTGCTCCTTCCCTGCCATAGACACGGTGTTCATTCTGGTAGCTTCCAGATTGGTTCAACGCATTCCGATAAGTACCATCCCCCAGCGTCGAACCTTCGTAGCGAATCGCTTTTTTCAATATCTGATTCATCGCTTTATGCAATGCCTGTACTTCATTCGGCTTTAAGCGTTTCGCTTCACGTTCAGGATGGACCTGACTCAAATGGAGTATTTCACTAGCATACAGGTTCCCAATGCCGGCAATCACTTTTTGATCTAACAATACCACTTTTATAGTGCGGCTTGTCTTCGCGAAGCTTTGTTTTAGTTCCTTCAGCGAAACAACTAATGCATCAGGGCCTAATTTCAGAGGCCCCAATTCGGTGAGTAACTCCGATTGCCGATAGAGTTTCACAGTACCCAGACCGCGTCGATCCCAAAACCAAAGTGAATTTAACGATCTCCCTTTTTTTAAACACCATTCCAATCTCAAGTGACCCGTCGATGGTGGATCTGAAAGTAACATCAGTCCAGTCATACGAGGTTCAATCACAAAGGAATGATCGTTCTCCAAATCTAAGACGATCCGCTTGGCCAAACGTCTGACCTGAACGATCTTTTGCTTTAAAACCCGTGATCGAATGGTTTTAATGCCAGGACTCATTGCGATTGGCTTACACGGGCTGGGACATTTACGAAATTCACTGATCAGTCGACCTTCCACCGATTCTCGAATTCCCCGAACCATTGTTTCAACTTCTGGTAGCTCTGGCACGGATTTTCCTTTTATATCAGATTTATTTCTTGTAGAGTGTAATCCATTATCAGCGAGGTGTTTCTATTCTACGACTTGTAACTGTTCTTTCGATGCCAGAGCTGAGCTGAAATAGGAAGACCAAGAAATTTAAGATTACGCTTGACGTTGGGACGTTCTTGGACGATCCTAGATCATAAAGCCCATATATTTCCCATCTTGTGAAATGTATACATACGAACCCATTCATTAGTCCGTTAGTCATAAGTGCGAATCGGAGAGCGTCCATGCGCCCCAAATACCCTCGAGTAGGCTCTAGTGTTGTTTCATTTCTGGCAACCATTGCCTGTTTATCAATCGTTCTGGCAGTCACATATTTTCTGGTCATCAAATCGGATGATGTGGTTGTGGAACAAACACCGAAACAAATTCAGGTTGAACCAGAAACTGCTCTCGTTCTTGAAGAACAGAGAACTGAAAGGGTCAGTCCAAAAGTGACGACCAAAACCATTGTCGAAGCTCCCAAAGTCTCACCTGAAGAAGTTGTCACAGCACATCTGGAAGCAGGTGAGTTCGGAAAAGCGATTGAAACCGCTGAAACGGTTTCAAACCTGAATCAACGTACCCAATTATTAAAAATGGTCGTTCAGGCTCAGTTGAAGTCAGGCGATTTTGTTGCCGCATTGGGAACGATTAACCGCATACCACTTGCTGATGAACGAACGAAAATAATGGGCGAACGAGCTCAAGCCATGTCATTAGCTGGTGGAGCTCAGTTAGCCGACTTCACTCAGTTAATTGATTTGATTCAGACTCAGACTTCAGGACTTTGGGCAGACACTGGAGATGGAGAAGGTACCATTCGTCAGTTCGATAGTGGTGTCCGTGTCGATCCTCATGGATTACTTCACCACATCAATAAAACGGAACTCGATGGACGTTTAGCTGCATTGGGAATTAAAGCCCGCGAAGCTGACCTAAATAAAAACGTTGCCCAAAACAGCCAGTTAAGACTCATCTCCCTGACACGACTTGAAAAAGAAGTTCAGCAACTGATTGAAGAAGGTCGTTCTCCCGTCGAAACCATGAAGATGCTGGCAGGGCTGACAAAGGTCGAATACATTTTTGTTTACCCGAAAGATCAGGAAGTCGTGATTGCTGGTCCCGCAGAAGCCTGGACTTATAATGATCAAGGTTTAGCAGTTGGTATCGAAAGCGGCCGTCCCGTCCTGCAACTCGACGATTTAGTGACAGTACTCCGAACGTTTTCCGATCAGGGTGAAGAAATCTTCGGTTGTTCTTTTGATCCTCGGCCCGATGGCTTAGCTCGTGTCAAAGAATACGTTGCAAAGTCAAACGCTCGCGGCCCATTACGTGCTGGAGCTGGCGTTCGCAACTGGACGAAACAGCTCAAAGATAAATTAGGCGTTCAGGACATCACCCTATACGGTGTGCCTGATACCTCACGAGTGGCACGTGTGCTGATTGAAGCAGACTACCGGATGAAAATGATTGGCATTGGGAAAATGGACGCCGGGGACAATATCCCCAGCTATTTTGACCTCTTGGCTACTCACAATTCTAAAGACTCCCAGAAACTCGAAGCACTCCGCTGGTGGTTGACCATGAAATACGATTCTGTGCTACATAATGCACAGCGAACCGCTTATCAAGTGGTTGGATCATCGGTCTTATGTCAGTCTGAAAATCAAATTGTGACGAAAGATGGAGAACGGCTTCAAACTGGTAAAGCAGAAGAACTCAACCGAGAATTTGCTGCCAACTTCACAAAGCATTATCAGGAATTAGCTCAACGAGATTTAGTGTATGCCGACCTGCAGAACATTTTTGATCTGGCTATGGTGGCTGCCCTCATGAGAAACGAGCAACTGGCAAATCGTGCTGGTTGGAATATGAATGCCTTTGCGGTGAATGGAGCTTATCATCCTGCTGAGTTTGAACCAGCTCATACGGTAGAAACGGTAGTCAACCATCGGGTTTATAATGGCAAAGATGTCGTGGTACAGGTCGCCGGTGGCGTTCGCGTTGATACACGTTCTGTTGTCAAAAACCGGGATAACCTGAAAGTCTCCGAAAAGGTCGGAACACTTTCCACACAATCCAAGGCTCCAGCATTACCTGTTGGTCGCTGGTGGTGGGATTTGACGAACTAATACGATTTACTGAAACACACTACCTAAAAAAACCGCGGCCCGTATATCTGGCCGCGGTTTTTTCTTTTGCCTGCCATAGGTTACTTGACATAACCTTTGATTCCGACTGGCTTCATTGTTTGTGGAAAATCACGCTGCGGAACTCGAGCTTGTTTCATAACCTGAGTCAGCTCTTTTACTTTTTCCGGATGCTGTTTCGCAAGATTATTCGTTTCGCCGACATCCTTCCCCAGATCATATAGTTCGATTGAATTTTTCATTCGATTCTGGACAGCCTTCCAATTTCCCATTCGCAGTCCACGCGAACGAATTTTGTCTTTGGAAGTGTATTCCCAATACAAATAGGGATGCTGCTTTTGATTCCCTTTTCCAAGTAATGTCGGCAAAAAAGAAATTCCATCCACGTCAACTCCTTCTGGAACTTTGGTTCCTGCAACCTGAGCGAAAGTAGGCAGAATATCCCAAAAGCCAATCTGCAAATCTGAAGTGGTACCAGATTTAATTTTCCCAGGCCATTTGGCAATGAATGGCACGCGCAAGCCACCTTCGTACATGGATCCCTTGTGACCTTTGAGCGGTGCATTCCCGTTAAAGTAGTCGGTCATGTCTTTCCAGGTGCCCCCCTGCCCGCCATTATCCGAGGTGAAAATAATCAGAGTATTGTCACGAATCCCCAGATCTTCGAGCATAGAAACAATTTCGCCGACATGTCCATCCATTCGTGAAACCATTCCAGCAAATGTGACTAAGCCATCTTCCGAACCGATGTAACCGGGACGTGGATCAAGAATTTGCGTCTTGGGAAATTTTCCACGATAGGGAAGCTCAGACTCTTCAGGCACCACTAATTCCACATGCGGAATGATATAAGGTAGATAGGCAAAAAAAGGCTGTTTGTGATTCTTGCGAATAAACTTTTTTGCATCCTCGTGGATCAAATCATGAATATAGCTGCCCCTTTGATTATTCTCGTTCTCAGGTAACATCATTCTTTTTTCATTACGAGAGATCCAGAAGGGATAATAAAAGTGAGCGTGAACTTGTAGCAATTGGCCTGTAAAATCATCAAAGCCCTGCCGCAAAGGGTGCCCCTGACTGCCTTCATATCCCAGACCCCACTTTCCAAAGATTCCGGTTGCGTAGCCGGCATCTTTCAGGACTTCTGCAACTGTCAGATCTTCATCATACAACAATTGATTCAGATCATTTGCACGAACAGGAGTATGGCCTGTATGCTGTCCGGTCATTAAGACACTACGTGATGGTTGGCAGACCATCGAACCAGCATAGGCCTGAGTAAATTTCATACCATCTTGAGCCAGTTGATCTATGTGGGGTGTTTTGATTTTTGTCTGACCATAACACCCCAGTTCAGCATACCCTAAATCATCTGCCATGATGAAAATGATATTAGGCTTTTGTTTTGCCGATGCCTCTGAAACAACAGGAGCAAACAAAAACATGCTCGATAAAATTGTCAGCATCAAAAATAAACCTCGATACATTATGCCATAACCTTTCTTATTTGGTGTTTCGTTCGTTTTTTGAAATATTTACACACAGTACCGAACTCAGAAACGAATTTTTGAAAATCATTTTAAATTGGGCTTGACCAAATATCATTCAATTTCTATTCTCCCCGCATCATTGGCAATCATGCTGATTTTGATTCTTAAAGAAAACAATTCCTGATTACATCACTCCTCAGAATGACAACTACCATTCCCCTTTTTAACCTTTAAGCAAATACCGGTGTTCATTGAGTGATTTCATTCTCTCAATGGAAAGATCGTGTGTCCAAGGCAGGGAAGCCGAGGCTCCGATCTTTTTAAAAGTTGAATAAGAACGATTTTGTCTGCGATGCAAAACGGAAACAATTGAGATATTAGGCGAACAATCGCCTCCCGGAAGTAGTGCAAGTCCTTCCCCCCCCTGGGCTACTGCTTCCGGGAATTTTTATGCGCCTGCATCAATCAAAGGGTTTTTATTCAGAGTGGGAGTTTATCAACCCGCTCCGGGAAACCCATCCATTTTGCCGATCACAACAATTCCCGATTCGGAAACGGTAAATCCACGACGCCTGTCATTCTCCAGGTCATAACCAATCTCACAATTCTTGGGGATCGAAACTCCCTTATCAATAATGGCGTTTCGAATTTTGGCATGCCTGCCGACATTCACACCTGAAAACAAAATTGAGTTATCGACTTCTGCCCAGCTGTTAACTCGAACATTTGACGAAATGATCGATTGGCTGACACGACCACCAGAGATAATCGAACCCGGACAAACCGTGCTGTCCACAGCCTGACCAACGCGAGGCATAGATCCCTCACTTTGTGCAAATACAAATTTAGGTGGAGGATCTGGTGGCTGATAAGATCTGATGGGCCAAGTTTGATCATATAAGTTCAACTGAGGATGAACGGAGATCAAGTCCATATTGGCTTCGTAATAGGAGTCTATGGTTCCCACATCTCTCCAGTAATATCCGTCGCCAGTATTTTTATCCTGAAAGGGATAAGCACGAACCAGATGATCGTCGATAATGGAGGGGATGATATTGTTTCCAAAATCGTGTGCACTATCTAACTGTGTCGCATCGTAACAGAGTCGTTCAAACAGAAAATTTGTGTTAAAAACATAGATTCCCATGGACGCCAGACTTTTCTCCGGATGATTGGGCATCGGCGGAGGATTGGCTGGCTTTTCTTCAAACTTCACCACACGCATATTCTCATCTACGCCCATGACACCGAACTGGCTGGCTTCCGTCCGATCCACGGGAATACATCCAATCGTTGCATCTGCTCCAGATTCTTTATGATCCCGAATCAGCTTAGAATAATCCATTTTGTAAATATGATCGCCGGACAGGATCAAAATGTAATCTGACCTGGCACGCTCGATGGTGTAAATATTCTGATAAACGGCATCTGCAGTTCCCTGATACCATTGCTCGTCAATACGCTGTTGAGGAGGCAGAACATCAACAAATTCATTCAATTCCCGACAGAGAAACCGCCAGCCAAGATTGATATGACGGTCGAGACTCGCTGCTTTATACTGGGTCAAAATTAAGATCCGACGTAAACCACTATTAATACAGTTCGAAAGTGCGAAATCGATAATCCGATAGCCACCGCCAAACGGAACCGCTGGCTTCGCTCGATCACGGGTGAGAGGCTCCAGCCGAGATCCTTTACCACCTGCCAGTACCAATGCCAAAACATTTCGCATGATTGTTCCCTCTTTAAACAATGGAACAGACTCTCTGTGGACTTATTCCTTTGTCCGTCATTCAATTTAGTTATCTTGTCACTTCTATGTTGTAGCATGCTCCGACAATGAAAGGAATTCAAATAAAACTCAGAATTGATGAAGTTACATTTTCTTCCAAAATAATTCCGGAGATAGATTCTGAAATTGATTCCCAATCTCTTGTTTTACCCACACAAATTCATGAAGTTCACATTGTTTATATGCTTCCGACTTCTCTCGGAGAATTCATCGTTTTATAATTGTGAACGTTCAACGCTAATCAATCTGTTCGGAGACCGCATCCATGAATTCCTCTGATGAAAAACTCACCAAATCATTTTATGATCGCATCAGTCATTCCTATGATTTACTCGCCGATTCCAACGAACATGTTGCCCGTGAAAAAGGGCTGGCCGCACTGGATATTGACGAAGGTGAAAAGATCCTGGAAATTGGCTATGGGACCGGTCATTCTCTCGTCGCGCTTGCAGAAGCAGCGGGAGCCACAGGCTTGGTTTACGGAGTAGACATCTCAGACGGAATGAAGAAAGTCTCCGAAAAGCGTGTCACCGAAGCGGGTGTAGCGGATCGCGTGAAACTCTCTGTGGCGAATACACCTCCCCTGCCTTTTAAGAATCACACTTTTGATGTCGTTTCTCTAAGCTTTACACTGGAACTCTTTCCATTGGAAACCATTCCGGAAGTTCTTCTAGAAATCAAACGTGTATTGAAACCAGGGGGACGTCTGGGTGTTGTCTCGATGGCACTGCCCAAAGAAGAAGAGAAAGATAGCTTTCTGGAAAAGACCTACAAATGGATGCATCAGCATTTCCCACATATTGTTGACTGCCAACCCATCAATGCAGTGGGACTGCTGAAAGAGGCAGGTTTCTCAATCAAAGAGGATGTCGTTCTGGATATCTGGACCATGCCTGTCGCGGTACTTGTTGGAATCGCGCCTGAGTGATCTTTTCTTTTCACATTCCAGAACTGGCTTTTATTGGGGATCTACTTTTCTAATGCCCGCAGATCAAGACCATTCAAAGCCGACAACACCAGAGCCTGTTTCAGCGCAACCCGTTTCAGCCCAAACGGAACAATACCAAAAAAAACTGACACTCTGGGACACCATCAACATCATCATCGGCATCGTGATCGGTGTTTCCATTTTTAAAGTTCCCAGTCTGGTATTTGCTAACGCAGGATCAATTGAGGCAGGCGCGATTATCTGGTGTCTTGGCGGATTTCTCATGCTCGCCGGCGCACTCTGCTATGCAGAGCTGGCATCCGCTTTGCCCGAAACCGGAGGAGACTATGTCTTCCTCTCAAAAACGTATGGACGCGGAACCGGCTTTCTATTTGGATGGGCACAGTTCGTGGCACTCAATCCCGGAAATATCGGGATCATGTCCTACGTTTTCGCACATTACGCAGTCTCGTTTCTTGAAGTTTCTGATGACTGGACTGTGCTACTGGCTGCCTTCTCAGCCTGTATCCTGATTTTTCTGAATCTACTAGGGCTACTCGTTGGTAAACGAGCACAAAACATTCTCACCTTTGCCAAAGTCATCGGATTAGCTGCGATTGCCCTGACGGGATTTTATCTCGGCATGCAAAACACAGATTCGATACCAGAACTCCTTTCCACAAAATCACAGTCTGCGCCCAACTATGGTTTAGCGATGGTCTTTGTCCTGTATGCCTATGGTGGATGGAATGATGCTGCTTTTGTCGCTGCGGAAGTCAAACAACCAGGAAAAAATATCCCCAAAGCGTTGATCAGTGGAAGTATCGGTATTACTGTGATTTACCTGATCATCAATGCCGCCTACTTGTGGGGACTGGGTTACGACGGCCTGCTGAATTCAGAAGCCCCAGCAGCCGATTTACTAGGTAATACCTGGGGGCCAATGGGAAAAAAGGTAATCAGTCTGGTAATCATGATCTCCTCTTTAGGTGCCATCAATGGTCTGATTCTCACAGGCTCCAGAGTCAACGTTCGCTTAGGTATGGATCATCCACTCTTCGCTGCCCTTGCCCGCTGGAACTACCGGGTCAACGCACCCATTATTTCGCTCGTCGTACAAGGACTGATTTCGGTATGCATGATTGTTCTGGTCGGAACAGACAGCGGTCAAAATATCCTTGCAAAACCCTTCGAGCTGCTTCAATGGGATATCATTAATTGGAATCAATATGGAGGCGGCTTTGAGACGCTGCTCGCAGCGACGGCTCCTCTCTTCTGGATCTTCTTTTTATTAACCGGACTCAGCTTGATCATCCTGCGTTTCAAACGGCCTGATCTGGAACGCCCTTTTCGAGTCCCCCTCTATCCAGTTACGCCCCTCATTTTTTGTATCACCTCTTGTTACATGCTCTATTCCAGCCTGATGTACGCCAGAGGCCTGACGCTCCTGGGCTTAATCCCGGTACTGATTGGCATACCCCTTTATTTATTAAACCACCAACCGAAAAAAGATCAGTCTCCCCGCTCGCCCTCCGACTGACTTACTGGCATACCACCAACATTTTGCTTAACATTGAATGTTGATCGAGAGCGATACTACGATCATAGAAACAACATCCTCACCGGAGCCAGAATATGAAATCATACATATCACTGATCTACCTCGCTGCAATCATGGTCCTGCCATTGTTCGCAGTTCCTGTTTCCGCCGAAAAGAGAATTCAGCCACTTGAGCTTCCCAAAGTCGACGCCTCGTTTAAAGCTCCTTATTACAGCACTGTCTACGAGCAACCAACCGATCCTAAAGAAGGACAACTTCAGATCGGCGTAACGTACACTCTCTGGATTCCCGAAGGTCTCAAACAGGTCCGTGGGATTATCGTACACCAACACGGTTGTGGCTCTGGCTCCTGCACAGGCAGTGTGACTGCAGCCCATGATTTGCATTGGCAAGAGCTGGCAAGAAAAAACAACTGTGCTCTGCTAGGTCCCAGTTTCCATCAGGCACAAGCTCAAAACTGTCGTCTCTGGTGTGATCCACGTAACGGCTCTGACAAAGTCTTTTTTAACTCCTTAAAGAAACTCGCTGACGAATCCGGCCATCCTGAAATCGCGTCGGTTCCCTGGTGTCTCTGGGGACATTCTGGTGGTGGGTTCTGGTCAAGCCTGATGCAGATGAAATATCCAGAGCGAATTGTGGCCATCTGGTTTCAATCGGGAACCGCCTTCGGTTACTGGACCAAAGGTGAAATCCCCGCCCCCACGATCCCCGATGCAGCAATGAAAATTCCAATGATGGCTAACCCCGGTCTGAAAGAAAAAGGGCACGAACGTTTTCGGCGTGCCTGGGATGGAAATCTCGCCATGTTTAAAGCCTACCGCGCCAAAGGAGCCCCCATCGCTTTCACACCCGATCCCCAAACTGGACACGAAACAGGAGACTCTCGTTATCTGGCGATTCCCTTTTTCGATGCCTGTCTCAAACTACGCTTGCCCGACCAGGTGGGCGGTCCTTTGAAAGCCGTCGATATGAGTCAGGGATGGTTGGCCCCCATGTTGACAGAAGAAAACCCAGTACCGGCGAGTGAATTCAAAGGTGATGTCGCCACCTCTGTATGGCTACCAAACGAAACCGTCGCCCGCGACTGGCAAGACTTTGTGAAGACGGGCGCTGTAAATGACAACACTCCCCCACCCGCGCCAACCAACGTCAAAGTAGATAAAACTACAGGCACCATCTCCTGGAAAGCACCAACCGATTTCGAAAGCGGCATCCAGACTTTTCTCATCAAACGCGATGGAAAACTGATCGGCCAGATTCCCGAGAAGCCAAAAAAGAATCGTTACGGCCGCTCGCTCTTTCAGGGAATGAGCTACGGCGATACACCAGTCCTGCCATTATTAAAATTCCAGTTCGTCGACTCCACCGCTGAAAAAGGAAAATCCCACAATTATCAAGTCATCGCCGTCAACACCGCCGGCCTGCATTCAAAGTCACCCTGATTCTGATTTTACTTCAACTCATAGATCGCCATAACGCCGTCGGCTGATCCCCGGAGCATCGCAGACCATGTTGTCGGGACGGTTTGGCAAATCATAATCGATCTTTTGAGTATTCAAGCTACGAAATAGCGGACGGACATGTTCGGGCAATCCATTGACCTGGTCGACTTCATAATCGAGAACTTCACCAATGGGACCGGCCCACGCTGGCCGATAGGCAATGGCTAACAGATGCCGATCGCTATCACTATAATTGGGATAGTTCGCATGAAATACTTTCTGATTAATAATCACCGCCGAGCCTGCCCGGCACGTCACCATCTCTTCGTCCTCATGCGAAAGATAACGTTGATAAGGATTGCCATTTGCATGCAGCGATAGATGCGAACCGGGAATTACTTTGAACGGACTGTGTTCGGGAGTCAGATCATCCAGGTAATATAATACGCGAACCAGACAAGGGGAACTTGCTCCCAGACCAAATATTTTCGAACCGTATGGCTGTGCATCGGTATGAATGGCAATTCCCGGATGCCCCGATTGAGACACGGCATAAGCGCAGGATGTGCAAATCAACTCATCACCAAACAGCGTCTCCAGAAACGCAATCATGGCAGGCAATGCAATCACATCAATGGCCGTCGGCGAATCGGTCCATTGCACGTTAGAGAAGCCTCGCTGATGTTCGCTGTAATCCGTGCCTGTCGTCGGCAGCCCCATCAACTCTATACGAATTAACGACAGCTGATCCGTTGACAACAGATCCGGAATCACCACATAGCCTTCGACTTCGAGTGAACGGATACGCTGTCCCAGACTCAATGCAGCCCAGTCTGTCTTCACCCGTTTTGCGGCTGATATTTCCTCGCGTGAATTGGTAAACGACACATCCATCCAGAGAACCTCTTTAAAAATAATCAGGGGTTAAATACGATTTTACAAACACCATCAGGTTCAAAATTGTACGAATAGAAAGCCAGCCGTCAACAATAACATTCATCGCGCCCTTCCCTGTTGGAAGTCAAAAAATGTCTTCACCGGTTCGCAACGTTTGAAACTCGTTTTTCCGCCTGAAAAATAGGTTTTTAACTACCTCTTGACGCGCCGACGACTCTCCCTATTATGCGTTATGTGCGTCGCGCGCGAAAGGACGATATGTTGACTGCATCTCCAGACGTAGTTCCATTTCCTCACTATAAAAATCACTGGTTTCAGCACAATTTGTAAAACACCTGCTCAATCCCTCACCACTTTTCGACACGTTTCGGCACACTCTCGACGCAGTGCGACCACATTTCAATACTCTCTCAAATGTATTCAACCACCATTCACAACTCATAAAAAACATTCCCCCTTGACCTCCCCACGCCCTTCACCATGATAGCACTCTGACACAACCAGCACACGTTAGCCATGGAACAAACGGGCAATTCCCGACAGTGCTTCCAGTCAGCACTGTCGGCTAGAGATTGAGACCGAGATTGAAAAACTCTATCACTGATCATCTGAACTGACAATCTAAGTTTCAAAAAATATAAAATCAGCGACCATGCAACATCCTACCAGAGATGACCTCAACCGCAGACATGAAAACCGGGAAGTCATCTCCGCTTGGGTATGTTGTTGCCCGGGTACGTTTTATGAAAGCTGCTAATTCTTTGCCTCTGCTTCAGGCATTGGTGAAGTGAACGTCGCATAAACACAAAGCACAACTAACAACATCGCGGCAACCAGGCTGCGTTCATAATACAGCCACTCAAACCAGGTCGGTTGAGTCACGCCCGGTAATCTGTTCAACCGATCGAGTGTCACGGCGGCGATCCATTTGTCGCCAGAAGGTTGAAAGTACAATGGACGCAGAAATGATCTCACCCAGTTCAAATCGAGGTTCTCCGGAATGCCGTAGATCTGCATCAACTCAATCGCCTGAGAAGTCACCACCATTGACGCTGAAATGCCTTTGTGCCGTTCGAAACCACCGGCAATCTGGGAGAAGTGAGTCTGCTTGCTATGAAACTCACGTAACCAATCATGCACTTGCTTGCGGTATTTGTCACGATCGATCGGGCGATCGATCACCTCTAATAATTGCGTCACCTGGAGGGCGGTCTCCAGCATACCGGATGTTTTAACGACAGGGTTTTCGAGAGTAGTCAAAAGCCGCTGTTCCAGGTAGTCCCGATCTTCGGGTGTCAATTGACCGCTTTCAGCCAAAGCATAAAAAACCCAGGCATCCTGGTTCAAACCATAGATCATCCCTGGTGGT
>Ga0075117_1001456_pt1 | contig 14539 bp, 7 predicted proteins | sample AntAceMetag02UKJ_FD_69789 | JGI IMG/M metagenome (GOLD analysis project Ga0075117, IMG submission 69789) | Saline lake microbial communities from Ace Lake, Antarctica - Antarctic Ace Lake Metagenome 02UKJ | ecosystem: Environmental > Aquatic > Non-marine Saline and Alkaline > Saline | place... | reverse complement strand
TTTTCTCATCCGCTTTAATCGGCAAAGCTTCATCACTATGTGTATGTCCTTCCATATACTTACAACACTTCTCGAAATTCCCTATTAATTCTTTAACAACTTCATCATCAAAACAGACGCTTGATAAACTCATTACACTTACTCTGTCATTAAATCTCAAAACTATATTCTTGAAAATATCATTGATAACGAAAGTTTCATAACAAGTTCGTAACGCTGCAAATCCATTTTTCACATGTCGCTCTCTTTCTTCTGGACCTGCATCTTTTGCTAATTTATAATGTTCCATTACAGGGGTGTCATTCCGATATTTTTTATCGTAAGAAGGTGAGTTTTTTAGATGAACCAATCCTTTGTCATTATCTGAACTTTCAATCCAATGGCACTCATGTGGTATATTGAGCTCTACAGAGTAATTGATTAATGAAGAAACGAAAACAAGGTCGTGTGTAAATATGATAACTTGTTTGTCTTTTGCTATTGTAACAAGTCTTTCAGCAATGATGCCTTTTCTTTCCTGATCCATTGACGTTACAGGGTCATCAAACACAATTCCCATATTAACTTTAGAGTGTTTTGTTTCAGCAATGAAATCGGCAAGGGCAATTACATTTTGTTCTCCCTCACTTAAAACTGCCGAAGGGTTTTTACCTTTCAGATACAATTTTCTGTTTGATTGACCATCAGAGCTTTTTGCATCAATTTCAATTCCAAAATTTCCGTTAAGTCTAGTACATTCTTCATTAAAAGAGCTAATATATTCAGGATTGAAGTATTCTCTTGATAATCTTTTTTCTGTATTTGTAGATTGAGTTTTATAGCCTTGCTTGTTGAATTGATTGGCTTTATTTACCCAAATCATATTTTGATGCAATTTCTCTATTTCGGCAATCCGAATTTGTAGTTTTTCTTTGTGTAATAAATATGTTTTTTTCTTTAATAATTTTGCTAAAGCCTTATTCTGCTCATCTTCTTCAAATGCTTTTATTTGGCTATCAATTGAAGTGCTAATCGTGTCAATTAAAGTTAGATCTAATTGGGTTGCAGTTCTCTGATTAATTTCTTTTGTGTTTATATCAGAAATGATATTTGTTGCAAGTGCTTCTTGGTTTGAAAGTATTTGATTTAATGCTTCTAAATATTTTGTTTGCTGCTCTTTAAGCCAAACAGTTAGTACATCAGTTTCAGGGAATTGATTAAGGTTTAATTTTTCAAATCCGTCTTTTATTTTATCTAAATTGGTTTGAGCGGTTTGAGCTTCTTGCTCAGCAATACTTTTAATATACTCCCAATAACTTTTTATTAGATTATTTGGTTCTTCATCAATTATTGACTGCTGGCATAAGAGGCAATTGTCTCCGATTTCAGGATAAAGGAGGCTTATTTCTTTTTGGCTTAATGCAAATTTTTGAGCTGCTTCAATAAACTGTTTCCATTCTGGAGAACCAACATTTTTGAGCTTGTCAGTTTTGAATTTCTCCGTTCCTTCTTTTTTAGCTGTTTCTTGTTTTGCCTTACAATCAGAAATAGATGCTTGTACAGAATTTAGATACTCCTGATTAAAATAACTATTGATTGCTTCTAAATTAGTTCTCCTTGTGGCTAATTGAGCTTTTATTTCTCGTAATGTTTTTAACGATTTTTCTTTTTGAGAAAGAGCAATCTTTAAATCATCAAATCCTTTTTCTATTTCAGTTTTGTTTGTTTTATCCTCTTCTGTAAATGGCAAATGTTTTTTTAATTCTTCAATTTTTGAAGCATTATTGAGTGTAGAAAGAACGGTTTTTATTTCTGATTCTCCTTGAAAAATATCATCTCCTGCAAAAGCATTATAAATTGGTTTTGTTTGTATTTCAGAAGAGATTTTTATTTGAAGTTTTTCAAGAGCAGAATTAAACTCATTGAATAATAATAAACCTGCTGGTCTAAAGCTGAAATCATTTCTATTGCTTAAATGTCTTTTGCCTATTTCCCTATCAAATACAGCAAACTGGTTAAAAATTCCGTTTCCTGAATTTTCAGGATATTGTAAAGGAATATTTTCGTCACCTGCAGAAAAATCAAGTTCAGCAGAGATAGATTTGTGTCCTGAATCAATATTTACATTTTCTAATATTTCTTCTTTATCTTTTGAATAAAAGATATTTTTCAATAAACGAATATAGCCAGATTTACCTGCTCCGTTTATGCCATATATTAATGTCAGGTTTGGAGTGAATTCAATACTTTGATTTTCTGCTAAAGCATTTACACCTTCAACTTTCTTTAATACATTAAAGGTTAAATTTTCCTTAAAATCATTTGACGCATCTGGGTTGTAGGTTATAGATATTTCAGGTTTTTCTGTTTCTTCAATAAGTTTTAAATCCTGTAATAGATAAGAGAAAGAGAGGTCTATCTCAGTATCTGAAATTATAGTTCCTGCAAGAATTTCAGAACATAAGTACTTAGCCCAATAAGGTAACCCATTGGCAAACTCTTTTACTTCTGTTTCAAGAGTTTTTACTGGTTCATCTATTTCTACATTATTTTCCACTTTCCTTTTTTCCATATTTAATTTTCTCTTCCGCCACTTGCAATGCTTTTAGAGCTAATTTTTCATCTTCCACTTCATAAACCACTTTATCGGAAAGCCAGGCTATTAAAAGGTCATCAGTTTTTATTTTGTAATATTTTGCCAGCTTAACAACCTGTTCCCGAGACGCTTTACGTTGTCCTCTTTCCATCTTGCTTAATATTGCTTGGTCAATATCAAGGTATGCAGCGACTGTCCGCAAGGGCAATTCTTTTTCTTCTCTGAGTTGTCTTATGGTTTCTCCTAAACTCTCCATTTTGTAGCAAATCGTTTTGAATGTTTTTGTCAAAAATACAATTTAGAAGCAATTTTTCCCTCAAATATTTCCATTAGTTTTCAACATATTGTTTTTAAAGTCGAGTAGGAGAGATTTGGCTCTTTTGCAAAGTATGGGTTTCGGGGAGCATTTGTGTGACTTTGCAAATGTGCCAAATGTGCGGTTGGTCTTTTTTTTAAGTGCGTTGGCGAAAGAATAAAATTTTAAAGAGCGCTGGCGTGTGGTGGCTTTGCGTACAAAATATTTTGCTATTCAAGCAAAATGATTTTGAAGCAAATGAGATGGAGAGCGGCTATTTACTCGAAGAGCAAGCGTAATGCAATGAAGCGCAGACATAAGGTGTATTATAAGCCTTAGCAAGACGCCCAGCCGAGTTTAATTAATCCTATGAGTTCCCTGAGTAGCTATTTATTCACTAGCTAATTTGCGCGTGCTAAGTGCGCCAGGAAATTAGTGCAGACATAATATCTATTATAACTGCCTAAAAGAGACTATACTATGCTTTTATAGAAAATGGCTATTTGGGCTTATAATATATATTATGTTAAATAGAATAAAACCCACTTTCCATTAATATCATTATTCCCTCATCATCTAACAACTGCAAAATCTATCCATCCTCTTCTTAACCATCATTTAATACCAATCAAGAATTAAAAAGATAATCGTTAGCATTTTCTTAAACCAAGGGAACCAGCGTCTCTGCGTATCCCCTGATTTATCAATCAATTAAAGTCCATCAATAAACTCTCCGAATGAAAAGTTAGCGTATCCATTCACCAACCTACAATTAACCGACCCGAAACCCAATAAAGCAAACATCATCTACTTGCTCTAAATCGCCTTTCCATTTGTCAAAAGTGTTAGATAAAATACGCCGTTGGTTGGGTAACGTTTCGGTGCAATTGTCGAGCAACAATTGTTTTAAGCGACTGTATTTGAATTTTTTACCGCCTGAACGAATAATATCAGTTGAAAATCCGCCAAATTGATCAGCGTAGCCATCTGTAAATAAATAAATGAGATCACCTGGAAATAATGTAAGCTGTGTTTCTTTGAAACGAATCTGATGATCTGAAAGTCCAATGGGTTGTTTATCTCCTTTAATCTCAATTAAAATATGCCCCTCTCCTATCAAATTTCCTTTATATTCAAGCTGCTCGGTCGTTGCATGCGTCAGTTTTCGAATGATCCAAAGCGGATTATTAGCGCCGGCAAACTTCAAAATTCCATTTTCAATAGCACATAAAGCAATATCCATTCCATCCTTCACATTGTCACCACTTTTAGCAAATTGGCTCATCACAATTTCACGGGTTTTATCTAAAATGGCTGCCGGTGATTTTAATCCATGTTGACGTACTGCGCTATTTAACCCATTCGTGCACACTACGCTTACCATTGCACCTGGGACGCCATGGCCTGTGCAATCTGCTGCCGCAATAAGAATCGTGTCTTCAACTTGATCCATCCAATAAAAATCACCTGCGACAATATCTTTTGGGGTGTATAAAACAAAAGCAGTGTCAAAAACTTCCTCAATCGATTCTACGGTTGGCATAATCGCTGATTGTAAGCGTTTAGCGTAAAGAATCGAATCTTTAATCTCTTGACTTCTCGTCTCAATCACTAATTTCTGTTCCAAAATGGTGTTTTTATCGCGGCGTTGGTTTTTATAGCGTACATAAAAGTAGACAATACTAATGGCGAGAAAAACCGAGATCATGATGAATATATAAAAGTTTTTTCGCTGCGATTCTTTGGTTAATCTATTCTCTTCCTCTGCCCACTCTCGTTCTTGTTTTTCTTTTGTTAATTCTAATTCTCGCTTTTCTAAATTGTATCTTGCCTCAATCTCATTTGCAGCACTTACGCTTTTTTCATTGTACTCTTGTTTATCTAAATTTATTAATTTTTCGAGCACGTGAATAATATCATCTTTTCGATCCAATGCTTTGTACGAAGTCAACAAGCTCTCATAAGCACGTGGTAAGTCCTTTAGCGAATTTTCAGCTTCCCATCAGTCAATACTTTCAACAATTAAAGGAACTGAGGCCGCATAATTACCACTTTTTAAATATAATTCTCCTTTTAAAAATTTGGCATAAACAAGAGCCGATTCGCTACCTAAACTGTCTGATAACGCAATGGATTTATCCAAGAACTCAATGGCTTTCGCGGTATCACCCAGTTCTAAATAAGTTTCGGATAAATTGTTAAGTGAAATGGGTAGTTGGTTAAATTCGTGATTCTTTTTTCGAATTTCAATTGCTTCAAGTTGCCATTTAATACCTTTTTCATACTCTTTTAAGCTGCAATAAATAATTCCAAGGGTCATTAATTTATTCGCGTAGTTTTCATCAAGCTTGTCTTTAGGATTTGTTCGTATAGAGGTTTGAATATAATTCAATGCAGGTTCCCAATCCTCCATATAGAAATGATGCACTGCAAGACGTTGGTTGATAAAAGAAATTTGAATCGAATCGTTGATCTTCTCAAATTCAACTAAAGCCTCATGCAGCAATTGCATTCCTCTTGTGTAATCGAAATTTGAAAGACGATATCCTCCTTCTGTTTTTTTATAGTTATTAATTTCATAGCTATCAACACTTTGCGCTAAAATAGGAACTGCGAGGGCTGCAATTTGATCCAATTCTTGAATGTTTTTGGCAAATTTAAAGAGTTGAATGATGGTCTGAAGCTTTTCTCCGGTTGAATGAGGTACTGATAGGTCGAGTAATAAGGAATCCTTTTCCGATTCATTGCTCCAACAATTGAATGAAAACAGGGTAATTAGGAAAATGACTAGTATTCTCACGCTCTAAATATAAAGAAAATAGTTTATCATCTCATTTCATCAAACTTTTCATATAACGTGCCACAGGAAAGCAATAGGTGATCAAAAACTACGCTCATTTTTGATCGCCTTTTAAAACTGTCAAAAAAATAAATTATCACTTACCAAATCCTTTCGATTCATTCCACAGATCATTTAATTACATTGAAACCAAATCTATACGCCTTTCAAAATCATGCTTTTCACGCAAGTCATATAATTGCAAGTTGGCAACAATTGGTATTCATTTTCATTATTCTTTTAACGCACCTTTCATCCTAACTTCTTAACGGTGGACTTTTATGGAATAAATACTTGTTTTGACTATTCGAGTTTGCCCCTTAGTTGCGCTTGTCATGTGAATGTGACTTTAAGCCTGTCAAACCCTAGTTTTATGTTGATCTTTATATGGAAATTGAGAAATTGGTACTAAAATTAAAAAAACCGTCATTTTTATTTCAATTTCTTTTGATTTCGCTATTTGCATGCTTAAATTTAAACAATGCAACAGATTACCTCCACAAAACGAATAGTTGAAAACGATAAAATTTCGCTTCATATTATAGGTGAATCTATTTTTCACTTGCTTTATCACAAAGATCAATTACTTGAAAAGCATGATTTTGAAACGAATTTAAAGCTTTACAATAGTTATTTGGATAAAAATGGTCCTATGTGCGTTTTACACGAATTTCAATTTGGAGTATCAGCTACGTTGGAAGCACGTAAATTTGGCCAATCGATTCCTTTGAATGCCAAGGCTGAAGCCTTCGTTTTTTCCGCATTGCCTCAGCGTTTATTGTTGCGATTTCACGTGCTTACATCAAAAAATAACTACCCTATTCGTGTTTTTGCTCAAAAAGATAAAGCGTTAGAATGGTTGCAAAGTCAAACTTGATCGCTATATTTATAACTATATGCCTTTAAAATGGAGTTTTTTTTAGGTGCGATACGACAATATTCTACCCTACATTTTATTTACTTGTGATTCCTCCAAAAAAACTTTATTTTAGCAAAAGAATAAACAGTGTTAAGCGACGAAGAACTCATATTAGCAATTGGTAAAGGGGATGATAAAGCCTTTCGTACCATCTATGATGCCCATTATAAGCTGCTTTTAGGGGTTGCAATAAACCTGAATAAGGATATTGATGTGGCGAAAGAAGTTGTGCAAGAAGTGTTTTATCAATTGTGGAAGAATAAAGAAACGGTGAGTTCTACGATTGCGATTCGGAATTATTTAAAACGTGCAGTGATTAATCGAAGCATTAATCATCTAAAATACAATGCGCGTTTTGTGGGAGATGAAAGTTTGGATCAGTCTGCCTCTAGCACTATGGCACCGGATGTCGAATTGGAAACGAATGAATTAAGAGTGATAATTGAAAAAGCTGTAAATAATTTACCTGAAAAAGCAAGAATTATTTTTATATTGAAAAGATATGAGGGTTTATCTTTGAAAGAAATTTCAGATCAATTAGATATCTCACCGAAAACGGTTGAGAATCAAATTACAAGAGCCCTGAAAATGCTGAAGACAGAAATAGAGCCCTATTTGAAAAAGGTAAACGAAATTTAGGGGAAAGTGATGCCTGGTTTGTAGATAAGTAGAGAGAAGATTTTAAAAATGAGTGCAAAAGATTATATCAGTTTGATTTACAAAGATTTGGCGAATGAAATTTCGGCAGATGAGAAGCGTGTATTGGATGCATGGCTAGAAGCTGATGTAGACAATCGTGTTTTGGTAGATCAATTGCGCCTTATTTGGGATAATGCTGAATTGACTGATTTTGAGCACGAAATGGAAGATGTTGATCTTGATGTCGAATTCAATTTCTTGAAAGAACGCCTAAAAGCTGATGAATACGAAACGATTGTGTCAGAAAAAGACTCTCCCACCCCGCATGAAACTCCTGTTGTAAAAATGCCGCGTCGTTTTTGGACAATGGCAGCTGGATTCGCACTTTTAATTGGTTTGTCGTGGTTTTTTATTAGCCAATTCAATAGTCAAGGAGATTTTGCTGAAATTAAAACGGATGAAGAAGGAAGAGAAGTTTTATTGGCGGACGGGACGCAAATTTACATGAATGCAAACAGTGTGATTAAATACCCGCGAACGTTTGATGGGGAAATACGCGAAATTGAATTCAGTGGTGAAGCCTTTTTTGATGTTGCCAAAGATCCTCAACATCCTTTTATTATTCACACGCCTTTCGAAGATATAACGGTATTAGGAACATCTTTTAATGTGAGGGCCTACGAAGATGAAACCAACTCAGAAATTGCCGTCCGCACAGGTTCAGTGAAAGTAAATTCTGGCTTAATATCTGCGATTTTAGAACCGAATGAAAAAGCGATTGTCGATCATTCAAGCAAAGAAATGGCGGTCGAGAAAACAGAAAGTTTAAACGAATTAGCTTGGCATACAAAATCTCTGCGCTTTTCGAATACGCCTTTGAGTGTTGTTATCGCCGATCTTGAGGATTTTTATGATGTTACAATTAAAGTTTCGAATGCCGGAATTTTAAATTGTCCTTATACAGATTCATTTGGTGAAGAGGATAATGTAAATACAGCAATCCAATCGATTGCAACCGTTTTTGGAATTACAGTAAAACAAGAGGATAATTCAAATTATACACTTGTTGGAGGTAGTTGCGAATGAAAAGGCTAATCCTTTTCATTCTTTTTTTTCAACTCACGACCTCCCTAGCGTTTGGACAAGATTTTCTAGAAAAACAGATTGACTTCGAAGTCAGCAATCTCCCAATCGATCAAGCGCTCATTCAACTTTCTAATCAAGCAGCAATCGATATTGCTTTTAGTAAAAATTTTTTTAGGGATGCGGATCGAATAACGCTGCAAGTCAAAGACAAACCCATTCGGGAAATAATAGACCTGATCTTGGAAAATACAAATATTGAATATAAAACGCTCGGTGAAAACCGAGTTTTGTTGTTTAAAACCATCATTGAATATTTATCAGTTAGCGGCTATTTGGAAGAAGAAGGAACAGGCGAACGGATTGTGGGTGGTCGCGTATTTCTATTAGGGACTAATTTTGGCGCCTTAACCAATGAATACGGTTACTTCAGTTTTGAAATTCCAATTAATTCGGGTTCAATTACTGTGCGTGCACTCGGTTATAAAAACACCTCTTTTTCAGTACAAAATCAATCCAAATCAGGACTCATTATTGCCCTCGAGCCAGCTGATGATTTGCCAACTATTGTGGTGAGTGCTGATGAAGATACCGAATCATTATCCAATTCAGGTTTTACCTTGGACCGTGATAATGTACTTGAAATTTCACGGCGCTTACCAAAGAAATTACCGACTTTAGGAGGTGCTGCAGATATCATTCAAGTGGCGCAACTGATTCCCGGTGTGCAAGGTCAAGCTGAAGGTTTCGGTGGTATAAATATTCGGGGCGGTGAATCGGGGCAGAATTTGATGTTGATGGATGGGACACCCGTTTACATCCCCTATCATTTATTAGGCCTCTACTCTGCTTATAATCCAGAAACGGTTCGTTCACTAAAACTGGTGAAAGGAAATTTTCCAGCGCGTTATGGTGATGCTGTTTCGTCGGTATTAGATGTTCAAATTCGAGAAGGTGATCGCTCGCAATGGAGATCAACTGCTGAATTAAATTTGCTTTCTGCCAACGCATCAATCGAAGGGCCTTTTAAAAATAAAAAAGGTTCCTTTTTAATTGCTGGACGCTATTCTCCAAGGGCGTATTTTTTCGAACCAACGTTGAGTCGCCTCTATTTTCAGAATCAAATTGACGATCTAAACGCTACGTTTTATGACTTAAATATTAAGTTGAATTATGATGTCTCACCAAAGGACCGCCTATATCTTAGTTTTTTTTCTGGTAAGGATGCTATTTTACAGTCGGCTTTAACAGTTTATGATTCGAATAATAAGTCTTTCTCCTCGTTTGATTTAGGATGGAGTAATTTGGTGGGTTCGTTTCGCTGGAATCATTTGGTGGGTCCTAAATTATTTATTAATACAACGCTCACCTTTAGTAAATACGCGACTCAATTTACGTCTCAAAATGAATTTTTGTATGAAGATGCTATGGCCATCAATAAGGATCTATTCTTGATCGATAACCGTTCGGAAAATCGTGATATTGGACTGAAAATTGATGCAGATTATACCTGTTCGAAACACCATAATTTTAGATTCGGCGGTCAGTTTAATTTAAAATATTTTGTGCCACGTTTTTACTTTTCGCAAGAAACACAGTTTGATATCATTGAGGAAGATATTGGAAAAGATCTCTATGATATAAATGTGGTCTATGAATCGCTTAACGTTACAAACTATAGGATTGGGACAGGGGCTATTTACGTCGAAGATCAATTGCATTATGGCCGGTGGTACGCTAATTTCGGGGCGCGTCTCAGTGGCTTTTTTACCGACTCATCTGCGCGGATTAATATAGAGCCTCGTCTTTTGTTAAAATATAAAATTAATGAGAAATTGACCACCTCATTGTCAGGAAATAGGCGTGTACAGTATTTACACTTGATTTCTAATCCGTCCATTCAATTGCCGAATGATTTATGGTTGCCCTCCGGAAAGTCGGTGCGTCCTCAAGAATTGTACGAATTCGAGTATGCACTTAATTTTATGGCCACTCCAAAACTGCGTTTCAATCTTGTCGCCTATCAACGGTATATGAAGAATATATATGCCTATCCCGAAACATTTGATTTTTTATTCACGACGGATGACTATAATAAATTTGATTTCTTAGTTTCAGGGAAAGGTCAAGTCCAAGGTCTAGAATTTATGGCTGATTGTGGTGATGAAAAACGAGGTCTTTTGGTTAGCTATACGCTTTCCAAATCGACACGTCAATTTGATTCCATTAATTTAGGTCTGCCTTTTGCGTCAAACTTTGATAGCAGACACCAATTTAAATTGGCCTATCAACAACATCTTTTTAAAACATTTAGAGTTGGCGTGAATTGGATTTTTAGAACCCCAAGTCCTCATGTTAACGTGATTCAATTTGCTTCAAGCGGAACATTTAGCAACATCAATCAAGATCCGCCTGGATATAAAAATACGACACTGGGCACTTTCTACAATCGCATTGACATTTCTATGCAATACACATTGGTTGGTGAAAAAACGGAGCATTTTTTCAAGTTCGGCATCTACAATGTCCTCAATAGTCAGAATACGGCTTTTTATGAAATTCAATACATTGACGTCACCACGAACGAAATTTATTCCAACCCCCTAAAATCATTGCCCATTCTCCCCTCTTTTTCATATAAAATCAGCTTCAAAAACAACTGTAAATCAGTTGATTAAATTTTTATTGAAAAATAATTAAATTTCTTTAGGGGATAAAAGCACTCCGTATGTAATAATATCGAAGGGCAAAGAGATGGGTTCTCTAGCTCGACTAAAAAAGACAAAAAATTTTCATATATAGTTAAAGTTGGTTGCGAAAAAGGGGGTATGAATAACGATTCATCCCCTTTTTTATTTCCAAGAACTTTCCGGACTTATTCTTTTCTATACTCCACATGCGTGCCAAACACGCGCTCAATAAAAAATCGTTTAGCTGCCATTTTTGTAACTGTTTTAACTAACTAATTTACAAGTACTTCAATTCAATCGTTTTTTTTCATACTTTTAGGCATCTTTGAAAAATGAACTTGTGAAACAGAATATTTTCACTTGAATCGACTTTGAGAAGAAAACTAAGAATTACGACTATGAAAAGATTAACTTTTTTTTGCCTCTCCTTTTTAGGGGCAATTACATCCATTTCGCAACCTATATTAGAATTTCAAAAAATAATTGCAAGCGATCGCGAACTCGAAGACCGATACGGCTGGTCACTTGATATCAGCACCGATTTTGCGATTGTTGGCGCTTATGCAGATGATTTTGGACCGACAAACCCGAATATGGGATCGGCTTACATCTATGAAAAGACGGGTGAAGATGAATGGACTTTTGTTCAAAAACTTTTTAATTCCGATCAGGATGATTACGATCGTTTTGGCTGGTCTGTTGCAATTGATGGTGATTACGCAATTGTCGGGGCCTATGGTGAAGATGAGGATGCTGATGATGCAAACACATTGTCAAAAGCGGGATCGGCTTATATTTTTGAACGAAATGACGAGGGCGTTTGGGTAGAAGTTCAGAAAATAGTCGCAAGTGATCGCGCTGTAGATGATGAATTTGGTTGGTCTGTTGCAATTTATGGTTCAACTGCAGTTGTTGGCGCACATATTGACGATAAAGATGCTGCTGGTGCAGGGTTTATGTACCATGCCGGGTCGGCCTACATTTTTGATCGCACCGGTGATGGTGAGTGGACCGAATCACAAAAAATTGTCGCTTCTGACAGAAGTCCAGGATTTGTTTTTGCACCGGAACATGAAGATTGGAACGACCGATTTGGTGAATCTGTAGGAATTTGGAATGACTATCTTATTGTAGGAGGGCCTTTCGCCTCAAAGGCATACATGTTCGAACGTACGGGCGATACCTGGTCGCAGGTAAGTTTGCTCACCTTTCCAGGTATTTCTTGGTTGGATCGAGCTGCGCCGGTCTCTATTCATGGTGACGTTTGTGTCCTTGGCGCGCCAACTGAAGATACGGATGTTTTGGGATTAAATTATCGTAAAAACGCAGGTGGTGCAGCCATTTATACACGGACAGGACCGGGAGAATGGACCTATTTGCAAAAAATTGTGGCTGGCGATCGAAGTACTGGAGATCATTTTGGAGCAAGTGTTTCTGTAGACGGAGATTATATAGTGTGTGGCGCCAATCAAGACAATCACGATAAAAACACAGAGAATAATCTTGAAAATGCGGGTTCTGTCTATATCTTCAAAAAAATGGGAACTTTTTATTCGCAGTATGATAAAATAGATCTTTCCGATCGGCAAATTGAGGATCAACTCGGTATGGCTGTTTCCGTCTCAAATCGTGTCATTTTTGTGGGTGCTTATCAGCAAGACTTGAATGAAATTGGTGAAGACTATGTCGAAAATGCTGGTGCGGCTTACTTTTTTAAAGATCTTGATGACGGTGCTTGTCCAACTGAATTTTCTTCTCAATTTCCAAGTATCTGTGATGGTGGATCCTTTGCTGTTGGAGCAAGTGTCTACACATCTTCTGGAACTTACACTGATTATTTAACCTCTGTAGATGGTTGTGATAGTATTGTTACTACCTATTTAAATGTCATCACAGATGATCCTTATATTTCAGTGATAGAAATTTGTGCTGGCGAATCGTATACGGTTGGTGGTTCGGTTTATACTGAATCTGGAACCTACACAGATGTTTTTGCTTCGGATGCAGGTTGTGATAGTACGGTGCAAACTGAATTAATTGTTTTGGTTGGTATTGATGACAATGTTTTGATTGACGGAGGGGATGGTCATCTGATTGCTACTTCTATGGAAGCTATTCATTACCAATGGGTCAAATGTGATCCTTTTGAAATCATTCCTTGGGAGGTGCTATATATGTATGATCCTATTTACAGTGGGTCTTATGCTGTAATTGCTGAGAATGAAACAGGATGTTTGGATACTTCAGATTGTATTTATTTTGAAGGAATTGATTTAGTGATTCCGCCAGACGGTATTGCAGCACTCCAAACAAGTTGCAGTGGAACATTTTTTGACAGTGGTGGATCTTTAAGTGACTATGGTGATAATGAAGACGGTCAAATTACAATCGCTCCAACGGGTGCTACAAGTGTCGAATTGACAATTGTATCTTTTGACGTGAGTGGCGGTGCTGATTGTACAGCAGATTGGGTAGAAGTGTATGATGGACTTGATGTAGATGCTACTTTAATTGGGAAATATTGTAATGACAATCCACCACCTGCTTCTATTGTTTCTAGTGGCGGAGCGTTAACGGTGGTTTTTCATTCAAATGATGCTGGAATAGGTGCTGGTTTTGAAATGGATTGGATCTGTAGTGATGATCCTGTTGTTGATGATCTTCTTATCCCAATTTCTGGAACGGGTATCACTCAAACGGATTGTGAAGGCACGCTTTTCGATAGTGGTGGCGCTTCTGATGGATATTCTGCTAGCGAGGATGGTCAAATTACAATTGCGCCAACAGGTGCAACAAGTGTTCAATTGTCTTTCGTTTCTTTTGATGTGGTGGGTGGTATGGCCTGTGATGAAGATAATCTCCGAATTTATGACGGGGTGGATATGGCCGCTCCTTTGATTGGAACGTATTGTTCTGCCTCCCCACCTCCTGCAACTATTACTTCTACTGGTGGAGCGATTACGGTGGTGTTTAACTCGAATGTTGATCTTGAAGGTGCTGGTTTTGAAATGGATTGGATCTGTAGTGACGATCCAATTATTGATGACTCAGGCATTGAAGACCTGACATTGGAACAATTGATAACAATCTATCCAAACCCAACAAATCAGAGTGTATTTGTTGAATTGGCAGAATACTCAGAACTTGTTTCTATAGAAATATTAAATGAATTGGGCCAAATTGTCTACAGCGGTCAATTGTTAAATTTCATTTCGCTTATCGAGCTAGAAAATTTAGCTGATGGCATGTATTACATTCGCCTGAGTACAGCTAATGAAACGTTTACAACTAAACTAATATTGGCAGGTAACTAATTCGTATAAAAAACATGATTAAAACCGCTCGGCAATTAAGCAGAGCGGTTTTTTTATGTTTTTTCTGTTCTAAAATTTTCAAAAACAGCTGCATGATAGGCCTCAATATTCTTGGCTTTTTTTACGCGCTTATACGTCTTGTGCGGATCTTCAAAAAGATAAGAAAAATACTCCCAATAAGATGT
>Ga0075117_1001455_pt1 | contig 14540 bp, 9 predicted proteins | sample AntAceMetag02UKJ_FD_69789 | JGI IMG/M metagenome (GOLD analysis project Ga0075117, IMG submission 69789) | Saline lake microbial communities from Ace Lake, Antarctica - Antarctic Ace Lake Metagenome 02UKJ | ecosystem: Environmental > Aquatic > Non-marine Saline and Alkaline > Saline | place... | reverse complement strand
GCTTGCATGGCATAATGACCATCGATTTTAAGGCTTCCTTGGGCGGGAATACCCGTTAACCCTTCCATGATTTTATTGGGAATTCCCATAAAAACACTATGTGTATTATTTGCCGTGGAGGCAAAAAGGGCGTTGTCCTCGGTAATGCCCAAGCCCCATGTATTGTTGCTGGTATTGGTCAAGACCTCAAAATAGTTCTTTTGGGGATGGAAGCGGTACATGTTCTGGTTGAACTGAAATTCCTGACCAAAAATGTTTCCTTCAAAACCGGAATAGCCCACTACGCCGTAGATAGTATTATCAATTCCGTTTTGAAGATTGGATGGGCCGGCGTGGGTGTCGTATGTGCCCCAACCCTCGATGAGCACTTCTTTTATATCGGCTTTATCATCGCCATCCGTATCTTTTAAAAATAGGAAATTAGGAGCCTGCGAGACAATAATTCCCCCGTCATAAAAAGTAAAACTGGTAGCAATGTTCAGGTTTTCGGCAAAGACGGTAACCTTGTCCGCCTTTCCATCGCCATCGGTATCTTCCAAAATTTTTATTCGGTCATCGCCCACTCCTTTGTCATCGTGTACCGTATTGGGATAATCTACGGTTTCAATGACCCAAAGGCGTCCTTTTTCATCCCAATTCATATCGATCGGGTTGATGATATCGGGTTCGGAGGCAAAGAGTTCCAGCGTAAACCCTGCCGGCACCTGAATCAGTTTTGCGGATTCCTTAGGGGATAAAGGCAACTGATACGGTAAAGGCTGAGGTCGTTTTTCATAGTTGGGAATACCTTCACGCTTTTCGTATGTCAAAGTGGGAATGTCCTTGGAAAATGCTTCCCAGTTATTTTTTGAATTATCATCTACCGCCCATAAAATAGCCTGCTTGACTAGATTCTGAAATTCCGGGTGGTTCCAGGTACGCTCGTCATGGCCGTAAGCCGTATAGAATACTTTGCCCTTTCCATGTTGCTTTACCCAAGTCCATGGTTCGCGATGGTCGCCATCTACCCTTTCCATCAACACCGTAATATCATCTGCAATTTTATCGTGTACGTAGGTTTCGTCCCAAGTAGGGAATTCCTGCACATTCGCCATTATCGGATGCGCCTTGTCCACAATATCCACCGTAAAAGTACCCGTACCGTGACTGCTGAACTGTCCACCGACCAAACTGACATACTCAGGGGAATCCTTAAAGCAAAAGCTCGCACAATGCAAGGGAATAAAAGCATGACCTTCGGCTACATAATCCAATAAGGCCTTTTCCTCGGCAGGCTGCCTATCCTCATGATTGGCATAAATGATTACGCCATCATAAAGGTTCAGGTTGTCGGTATTTAGATCGTTGACATCTTCCGTATAGGTGATATTGATTCCATCTTTGGTCAAGGCCGATGCCAAAATAGGGAAATAGGCCCTTGAGTTGTGATGTTCCTGTTCGTGGCCCAGAAAAAGAAGTTCCAACCTACGCGGTTGGTCGTCCGCCACTTCTTTTTTGGCGTCAGACTTACATCCCGCTAAAAAAAGTATCGGAACAATAAAAGCGAAAAGAAGGCGAAATGACTTTAACATGAGGGTATTATTTTAATGATCGATACAATTCCGTTTGGCATATCAATTTTAAGAATAAAACCAGCATAAAAAATACTCTTATGTATCGCATACCGACTATATTTTATCATTCAATTACAAGTATTAATAAATTAAAGGTAAATTAGTGTGCTTTTGACGTTTCAGATCAACCAAAAATCAATCACTATTGAAATCGGCCCTACAAAAATCGCCCATCCCTAAAAGCCATGCTTTTGTAGCGAAAGCACTTAGAGAATCCATATTCGACCCCAATTGGCATTTTCATTCGGAATACCAACTTTTTATGGTGCTGAAAGGATGTGGGACACGTTTCATTGGAGATGACATAAAACCTTTTAAAGCAGGCGATTTTACGTTTACGGGGCCAAACCTACCCCATTTATGGAGGAGCGATACCGATTCGGATGGTTCAGTTTCCGAAGGCATCGTGGTCTATTTTAACGAAAACCTGATTGGGGAGAGTCTCCTACAAAAGGAAGAAAGCATTACCCTAAAACAATTGTTTCAGAACAGCCTACGCGGTATTGAAGTAACCGGCCATAGTACGGATACTATCAAAAAAATATTACAGACCCTTTTACAATCACAAGGTTTTGAAGGTGTGTTGGAACTGCTGAAACTCCTCCATTTTATATCTAAAAGTCCGGATGCGCATCTTTTGGCCAGTCCAGGCTATACCAACACCTTAAAAGTGGGCGATACGGAACGTATGAATCGCGTTTATGCCCATGTTATGAAGCATTATAAGGAAAAGATAAAAATTCAGAACCTAGCCGAATTGACGAGTATGACCCCAACGTCCTTTAGTCGCTATTTTAAGAGCCACGCCAACAAGACCTTCTCGGATTTTGTGAGCGAAATTCGGATCGGTCATGCCTGTAAACTGCTCATCGAACAAAAAACCAACGTATCGCAAGCCTGCTACGAAAGCGGTTTTCAGACCTTATCAAATTTCAACAGACAATTTAAAAAAATTACAAAACGGACGCCTTTGGAATATAAACAGTCCTATTTGGCGTATCTAATAGAATAATAACCGAACAGAAATAACCAAAATAGTATTCCTATATTGCTATTAGTTTTTAAACACTAGACCATGAAAAGCACGAAATTCCATCTTATATATATTCTACTGATTAGTTTTGCCACAAACGGACTTTCCCAAGAAACCGGAGAATGGGTTTCCCTTTTTAACGGGAAAGATTTTGACAGCTGGCAAGTTGGTGAAAATGCGTCATCCTTTACCATTGCCGATAGTGTAATTAGAGTAGCCGGCGATGTAGCCCATTTATTTTATGTGGGAGACGTAGCAGATCACAACTTTACCGATTTTGAGTTTAAGGCAACCGTCATGACCAAACCAGGAGCCAATTCGGGTATCTATTTTCATACAAAATTCCAAGAAGGCGGCTGGCCTAATCAGGGTTATGAAGTACAGGTGAATAATTCTCAAGAGGACTGGAGGAGGACTGGTAGTCTTTACGGTATTGCTGATGTTAAAGAAAATTATGCCAAGGACAACGAATGGTACACGGAATATATTAAGGTAGAAGGTAATCGCGTCATTATAAAAATCAACGATATTGTCACGGTAGATTATACGGAGCCAGAAAATCCCCTACGTGGGGATAGCCAAAAGGAAAGGATACTACAAAGTGGTACGTTTGCACTCCAAGGCCATGATCGAGGCAGCGTTGTGTACTACAAGGATATTATGGTAAAAGTGTTGCCAGCAGGTGGTTTTTAGACGGTATTTGGTAGTGTGAGTTTAGAGTTTTGGGAAAAAAGTGATGAATTATGAGTTATAAGTTATGAGTTATGAGTTATGACTGAAAAAAGTAAAAATTAGAATATTCGTTGCTGGGTGAGCGATGTTAGATGTTAGTACGAAGTAAAAAAAATTAGAATTTAGAAGTACGAAATGCAAATAGGCAGGTATTCAAATTCAAATATAGCGGTAGCCATTTGTGTTTGATTTTTGTGCTTGTATTTGTTTTGAACCCTCCTAAGGGCAGGCTAGTTTCTCGGTTCTTGCCTCTTTATTCTAAATGCTGTGTCGCTTTTCTCTTGTCTTTTTTCTCTTTTCTTTTCTCTCGGTTCTTGATTTTTAGGTGTTGATTATCAGGTCTTTCCCTTTGATTTCGATAGCCCTCCTACTCTACCGAAAAATGATATTCAGAGCTTGTAGTATACGTTTCACCTGGATTCAATTGTATAGAAGGAAAGTTAGGTTGATTGGGAGCATCTGGAAAATGTTGGGTTTCCAGACAAAACGCAGTTCTTGCATCGTCCTTGGCCCCAGATTTTAAGGTGTTCTTGGATCCCATAAAATTTCCGCCATAGAATTGTACGCCTGGTTCCTTAGTGTACACATTCATAGTAATTTTGGAAATATCCCCTACCACTTTTGCGGCATGGTTCATGCTTTTTTCCTGTTTGGCGCCAAGCACGTAATTATGGTCGTATCCCCCACCAAAATGCAATTGCTCGTTATCCGCCTCAACCCGTTCGCCTATGGTTCTTGGCTGGGTAAAGTCGAATGGAGTACCACTTACAGGTCTCAGTTCCCCTGTTGGGATAAGTCCAGCATCTACAGGTGTAAAAGCTTCGGCAAAGAGTTGCATTTTATGGTTAAGGATGGTGCCGCTCCCCTCTCCGTTCAGGTTAAAATAGGCGTGATTTGTCAAATTGACTAACGTGGGTTTATCTGTTGACGCCTTATATTGAATTCTCACTGCGTTTTCCGAGGTAAGGGAGTACGTGACCTTTGTCTTCAGATTTCCGGGAAAACCTTCTTCCATATCTGGTGACGTGTACTGCAATATTAAAGTATATTTGTTTGGCTGTTGCGCCTCCCAGACTACGGACTGAAACCCTTTATACCCTCCATGTAGCGCATTGCCATTATTGTTTGTGGGTACGGAAAACTCAGTGCCGTTCAGAGTAAATTTACCTTTTGCAATACGGTTTCCAACACGGCCAATGGTCGCCCCAAAATAAGTCTCATCGGCTTCCAGATAGGTTTTAATACTGCCATAGCCAATGTTTACATCGATAAGATCACCCTTTTTATCCGGAACATATAGACCAACGATACGCCCGCCATAATTGGTCATGGCCATTTTTATGTCGCCATTTTCCAACCAAAATAATTTTACGGGTTTACCCTGTAGTATAGTATCAAAACGCTTCTTTTTTAAGGTATTGGAATTCATATCTAAAGTTTGTTTTTTCGTTGGGGAATCTTTTACCGACTGCTTTTTCGGAGTACAGGCGAAAAGTAAACATACAAAAAGTGAGGTAATCCATTTGGTGTTCATACGGCTATTTTAATCATTTTTATACTATTTTTAACAGCCTACTTCTTCTTGACCCAGTCCAGGCTATTCTTCAGAATGGTCTTGTACGCTTCCAACTCGTGTGCCCTTTCATCATGCCCTAAAGTGTTACCGACAATTTTTACCTTCGGATGTTTTACCGTCCATACCACGGGAAATTCCTCTCCCGAGTCCAAGCCACGGCCAACGGCCAAGACCTCAACGGTAGCCGTTGCATCTTGTTTCCATCTATAAAGTTCGTCAACGATACGGAAGGTAGCCGGTACGCCTTTCATTAAGGGATGATTTGGCTTTACGACGGATACCTCGAACTCCTGTAAATTTTCGTGCGATTCCGATCCACCGCCTACCAATTGTTGATTGTACTCGGGCCAATCCTTCCAATTATACCAAGTGCTTGGATGGTTGATCAATAAATTCATATTACCTGCGTTAACCCGTTCAAAAATAACCTTTTGAGCCTTGGCGTCCAAGGGCTGGTTGTTGGTCAACATCAAGATATCTACCACAGGTATCAACAACCCCATTTCCGCTACGTCCTGAGTATATATGACCGTATTAGTGCCATTATCGCTCAAAATTTCCCCATCGGCAATACCAAAAAATTTCAGGAAATCGTGCGAGCCGCTGCCGCCCGTAATAGCGATGTTAGAAGCCTTTTTATTATCGGAAATAAAATATCCTGCGGCTATATCGGAACTATATTCTTTGTGCAAATCTTGCACCTTGCAGCCAAATATCAAGGCCAAAATAGATAGTGTTAAAAGTGTTTTTTTCATTTTATTAGCGTTTAATGTATGTTGTGTGGCTCTAACTATTAGTTCATATTACATATCGATGTCCGCTGCTTTCGGTTCGGCAGGCGTCACTATAATGACCCCTTTCATAAAGCGCCAATGTCCCGGAAAGGTACAAACAAAGGGATAGCTACCCGGCACATCCGGAAGTTGGATGACGATAGAACCGCTTTCCCCGGGATTTAACATTTCTGTAGCTCCAAGAACGACTCTTGAGTTGGGTACATATTTCACAGCCACGGCCTCTGGCTGCACCACAAAACTATCGACCAATGGTCCAAAAGCTTCTAAACTACCCGCTTGGATTACCACTAGGTTATGTGGCATTTGGTCTTTATTGTTCAACATAATTTCTATAGTCTGACCAGCCTTGGCCTGTAATTCTGTTTGGTCATAGGCCATTTCCTGAGGCACCGTATTAAGGGTAAACGTAACATCGGCCTTGATTGCGGCTATTTTTCCGATTCCTACATCTATATGTTGCCCGCCTCCCGTATTCTTGCAATGCACGGCAATAAGGTTCTTCCCTTTTTTAAAAAATGTTGCCTGATCACCATCTAACATAAGGTACTTATAAGACCTGCTGGCGCCGCTCCCTGCCAACACCAACTCCCCGTTAATATATACCTCATAATCATCGTCATAGGCAATTTTGATGACTGGTTGGTTAAGCTGTTCTTTGATGATCACTTCTTTTCGTAGCCAAATGTCATCCGTTGTCCATTTGGTCTTGATCTGTTCCTCATCATGCCCTCCGAACCTACTATTTCCTTTTTTCCATGATGATTGGTCAAAGCTAGATACCATCCAATCGTCCGCTGGTTTTTCTTCGGTGTATAGCCACTCGGTACTTCGCTCATCGGAAGCAGGGATGATCATTTCTACGACCGAGGCATCGACCTCCTCGTTGTTCATTTCCCTTCCGTACATCTTCAAGGCTGCGTTCAACCATTTGTCCGAGGTATTTCTTTCTTCTTTGCCAACCGCTTGCATGGCAGCGTACAATCCGCCCGACTCCGGTAATTCCGAAGCCCTAAGAATCGCCGCTAACCGGAGCTGTGGGTCGGTATCGAAAAGCAGTCCCGATGCCACTAATTGTTCGCTCGCTTCCAGCGTGTTGGGAAGTAAGGCCAAGGCCGCTTTTTTTACGGCATACGAATTATTTTCAAGTGCTTTTTGAACAGCCTTGCCGGCTTCTGGATGCGTTCCGCTTAGGGCACCAAGACCTTCCAATGTCCATAGGGCGTGAAGTGCCGGAGCGTTTAGACCGCTTTTATCCAGCGTGGCGCTATCCGTTGCCATTTGTATCAATTCGGGGATCAAGCCAATCTTTTTACGCTCAACAATGAAACGTTGCGCCATGATTCTCCAGAACAGATTATCGCTCTTCAATGCGCCTAAAAGCGATTGGCCATTATTTCTGTCTAATGTGGCTATTTTTGGTTTAGGGGAATCTTTGTGTTTTATAATATAAATACGCCCATGAGCGTAGTCTCGGAATTTATTAAGGTGGGCATTGCCCTCTCCCTTATCGGCATTCCAAATTTGGTTTTCCATACCTCTTTGGTCGGGGTTGTGCTGTATAACGGGATTGTACCAATCGGCAACCCACAGGTTACCATCGGGACCTGTTTCCGCAAAAACAGGGGCCGTCCAACCATCGGTACTGGCAAAAATATTCCCGCCGTCAACCTCAATATAGCAGGCACCATCTTTTACTATCTTGGCAATATGCACTAAATGTCCCGTTGGTTCGCAGACGTACATTTGGTTTTGGTAGGCTTCCGGATAGTTCCTTGCCGTGTAAAAATTGGCTCCTGCGGCAGCGGTATAGCCACCGCGCACATCTACCTGTTGCAAGGGTATGGTATCGACTGGAGAAATCTCATAATGCCCTTGAATAAAATCGGCATTGAGCGCCCAAGAGGGCATTTTGTCCAGATAGTTATAATGCTTCATTGGAATTCCCACATAACAAGCATGGTTATTATTTGCCGTGGAACCGAATATTTCAAAGTTCTCGTTATAGCCCATGCCCCAAGTGTTGTTATCGAACTGGCCCACAGGCTGCAAATAGGAACCGTCTTGAGCAAAACGGTACACGCCCATTCCAAACGTAACGGGTTTCCCGTTAAAATCGTTTTCAAAACCGGAATAACCCACCGCTCCCCAAATGGTATTGTCCAGACCGTAGCGCAGACTGGAAGGACCGGCATGGGTGTCAAAAGTACCAAAACCATCAAAAAGAACGGTGCGTTTGTCCATTTTATCGTCGCCATCGGTATCCTCCAAAAAGACCATATCTGGTGCTTGGGCGGCTATGACCCCACCGTTGACCAAAGTGATACCTGTTGACAAGCTTTGCTCCGTAGCGAAATCCGTAAAGGTATCTGCCTTGCCATCCCCATTGGTATCCTCACAAATGGTAATCCGGTCGCCACCCACATCATTGGCCAGATTATGGGGATAATCCTTGGACTGCACCACCCATAACCTGCCCCTTTCGTCCCACGTAAAAGCAATTGGGTTTATGATATTTGGCTCAGCAGCAAATAGCTCGGCCGTAAATCCTTCCGGCAGTTGAATATGCCTTTGGGATTCTTTTGGACTCAAGGGTTCTTGCATTCTTGGGCTTTCGCCTGTGTAGGTCAGCGGCCCCGGTGGTAGTTTTTTGTCGCTACAGGCTGCAAAACAAAGCATGGCACTTATGGCCAACGCTATGTAAAAGAGGTTTTTATTCATTTTATTCGGTTTTTGTGGTCTTTTAGTTATTGGTTTACTTTTGATTTTCAGTCCTATTACCAACACGTGATCTCTCCGTCAGCGGGCTGACACCTCCCTTTAGCCTTCGAATCCGCTATCATTGACATCATTGTATAATTTATTCAAAATCATATAATTGTAATTTGATTTTCATCCTTGATTGTTGTAGCCTGCTCTCGCACATTTTATAATACTTTAAACTATCTGCTTCACAAAGGCACCCCTCCGTCTCCCTCCCGAAAAGGTTGGAATCCACCTCCCCTTGAAAAGGGGAGGAACTAACGACTGCTTTTAAATCCTAAAATCCAATGTCTATTCCGCTGTTTTTCAAATGTTTATAGAAGTTCTCAGAATGGCATGGAGGAGCTTTTAATTTTTTATTAAAAAAACCTGTTGGTTATTCTAATTCATTTTTTGATTCTATAGTTTATGTAGGGTTCTTCTTTGCTTACATCTAAAGTACCGGCTTCCCAACCGTTCGGAGGGGAAAGAATCGCCAAAAATTCCAGTTCACCCTTTCCAGCGTTAAAGGTGGCGTGACCGACATCGGCATCAATATAAACGGAACCGCCAACTTCTAAGATTTGCATTTCATCTTCAATCCATTGTTCGGCCTGTCCCTTTAGTATATAAAGTATTTCATGCATTTTTGGATGCCTATGAAAATCGTGTCCGTCACCTTCGGGAACTACGACTTTAACCATATATGACTCGGTGTTTTCTGCCCCGTCCGGATGGTAATGCCAGTAATGGTCCCGACCCAAGGCTTTTTCGAACGTTTGGTCTTTCTCTTTTACAAACTTCCAGTTTTTACTCATTTCTTGGTTAGATGTTTGGCTTTTGGCTTTCGGCTTTAGCTTTTAGCTTTTAGCTTTTAGCTTTTAGACAAGAAATCAAAACTAAATTTCTTCCTTAATTTTTTTATATTCTATGTTGTAATAAGGGTAACTATTTACCTCTAATCAGAAATCCTCTTGTTTTATCCTAGCCCTAAAGTGAACCAAGACGATTTCTGCCCTCTCACTTTTTAGTCCCGATATTGGTCGGGAGGGAAACGGAGGGCACAAATTGCCGCACTTTGATAACGGATAAATAGTTACAAATAATGACATCTTGCACCTAAACAGATAGTGCTTAGACGACCCTTACCCACAAATCAATTTTGTCGCAAATCTCATGTCGCAAATCTCATTTCTAAAATTTACCTAAGGTTTACAAGGTCAATGCTTTAAACTCCTTGGTCAGGTTGGTCAACGAGGCCTCCACACCCATCCGTTCCAGCGAACTGGCACCTACAAAACCATGCAGGCCTTTTACGTGATCTAAGGCATACCGCACATCACTTGGTGTATTGATGGGGCCACCATGGGCCAAAAAGAAGGTATGGTTATTTTCCTTTTTTACGGCATCGACAATGGCTTGGGTACGTTCCAGGGCGTCATCCATGGATACTGTTGCACCCGTAACCCCTATAGATCCTCCAACGGTCGTTCCTACATGGGCTATGACGGCATCTGCACCAGCACCAGCCATTTGAACGGCCTCCTCCGGCGTAGCGACATAAACAATGGAAAACAAATCCATTTGTGTCGCTAAGGCCACCATGTCCACTTCCTTCTGGAAACTCATGCCGGTCTCTTCCAACACTCTTCTAAAATGACCGTCGATAATGGAGTGTGTGGGGAAATTGTTCACGCCCGAAAAACCCATATCCTTTACCTTACCCAAAAAATGCCACATGCGTCTTCTTGGGTCACTACCGTGTACCCCACAGATAACGGGCACTTCCTCCACTATAGGTAGGACTTCAAACTCGCCTATTTCCATAGCTACGGCATTGGCATCGCCATAAGCCATCATACCTGCGGTGGATCCGTGGCCGGACATCCTAAAACGGCCGGAATTATAAATAATAATAAGATCGGCACCACCCTTTTCAATAAACTTGGCACTGATGCCGGTTCCGGCACCAGCTGCAATAATCGCTTTCTTTTGATCTACGACCTTTTGCAAACGATCTCTAACTTCTTGTTTTGTGTATGGGTTTCCTTTCCCTGTCCATGGATTTGGCATATTTCTTAGTTTAATTTCAAATTATCTCTTCTATTTTATAGTCCACTTAACAAAGCCTTCACCGCTTGGTCCGCGAAGGTTTCCGTATTGATATTTGCGGGTACTTCAATAATTTCTATTCCCTGATTTAAGTTCGATTTAAGGGCCTCAAAAAGGATTTGATCCGTATCGGGGTCATAAAAAAGCTCGCCTTTGGCACCTATTTTTGATAGTCCGCCAAGTGGCAACAGCACTTTTACAGGCCCTTTGGCCTCGTTCAGTTTTTTGGCCATTATTTCCCCAAGCATCCTATTCTCTTCCTTATTGGTACGCATTAAGGTAACATCTGGCGCCCAAGAAAACAGTTGTCTATTCCTATATTTTTCGGGTACACTTGCCAAGGGGCCAAAATTGACCATATCCAGACATCCCGGAGCTACCACCTGTGGAACACCCATTGCTCCGGCTGCCGTTAACCTATCAGGTCCTGCACTACAGATACCTCCGCAGAGCTCATCTGCCAATTCTGTGGTCGTTAGGTCCAGTACCGCTCCAAAAAGGCCCTCTTTTATCAAGGCTTCCATAGTCATACCGCCAGTGCCCACAGCATGAAATGAAAGTACATCATAATTACGGAATTTCAAAAGTTCGGTACATCTATCGGCGCATAAGGCCGTATTGCCGAAAACGCTCATGGCAATGCTGCCTATGCGCTGCTGGCCATTTTCCACTTCAGCTCGCACCATTCCGCTGATTGCCCCTGCGGCCTGGGCAATCAATACACGACTTATCCGGTTTAGACCCGCCACATCTACGATGGACGGCATTAAGGTAATATCCTTGTTTCCAATCTTGTCGGACAGGTCTTTGGTTGCCAAGGTGGTGAGGCACAATTTAGGAATACCAAAAGGAACCGTTTGCATGGCGGCAAGGGCTACAAAAGTACCGCCACCACCGCCCATTCCAATGACGGCATTCAAGGTGTTATCCGCTGCCAGCTGGCGCAAGATTTTAGCGGCTCCCCGACCCATAACATCCAAAGCGATGCCGCGATCATCATGATTTCGTAGTGCCATAAGTGCCATGCCACCTGCTTGTGCTACCTGACTTGCTTCTACCGCTACAGGGAAAAGATTCGTTGAACCCAAAACACCGGTATTCATAGCTAAGACTTCAACACCTTCCCTAAGGAGACAGGAATAGAGATACCCAAAGACCTCCCCTTTGGTATCAAAACAGCCTACCATGGCTACCGTTCTTTTTTCTGTGCTGGATTTCATTACTGTTCCCAAATGTTTTAAGGCTTCATTTTGTTTTTATCCTACTTTAGTAGCCCTATGACCTATTGTTACAAAGGCATCCTAAAAGGTTATATTTTCGGTCTTTCCCAATAGCATAAAATTAGAAATTGTAAGACAACATTTCCCTGAGTTTTCATTCTAATTTGATACGCTTAGGTCTATAATGATATAATATACCAAAAATAGATGCTAACTACGAATGACAAATAAAACCATTTACGCTAAACAACGTTAATCTTTTTATGTCCATTTGAAGTCCTATTTTTTCAAAAAACCGCTTAAATGTGAATACACTACAGCTATCAATACCGAAAACGAATACTAAATAAGAGGAAAAACCATAGCTACCCGTCTACTTCTTCAAATTCCTACGCCCACAGTTCTTCTCCAAAAAAAGGAACGGCATCCATAATTTCTTTTTATCAATAGCAAAAAACCAGAATTAAAAACGGAGTAGAGAATCCCAACCTTTTAGGTTTGAAACATCTGGACTCCGTTCTTATCTGCACAAATAATGAATAAAATTCATTTTACAACATTCTAGGTTGCAGTTGCAGTGGCGGTAGGCAGTCACTGTTACTGCTACGGCTACCGCAACTAAGTGAAAGGTTTTAGAACCTAAAGGTAGATGCACTAAAGTGCATAGCTTAAACTATTTTTGAGACCGGTTAAAAGGGAATTTCTACCCAGGTTAAACTAAAATATAGTGTTCATCAATTCCAACCTCCACCCAGCGCTTGGTACATTTTTATACGGGCAACCAGTTGATTCTTTTTGGTCTCAATAAGCTCTATTTTAGCATCCAAGGCCTCTCGTTGCACCAATAATACTTCCATATAATCGGCTCGAGCGGATTGGAACAATTGGATCGAGAGATCAATAGATTCCGTAAGTGCGGTCACTTCCCTTTCTTTAAGGTCGTAATTGCTTTTGAGGTTTTTTATGTTCGACAATTGATTGGCTACTTCAATATAACCGTTCAGAATAGCTTTTTCATACTCGTAAACGGTCTGTAATTGCCTATCGTTGGCCGTTTGATATTCGGCCTTAATGGCATTTCTGTTGATCAATGGCCCTACGACATCCCCCATCAAAGAGTACAATAAAGATTGAGGCGTTTCGGTCAGAAATTTGGGATTGAAAGCTTCCAAACCGACTCCCGCCCTAATGCCAATAGAAGGATAGAAATTGGCCTTCGCCACTTTGGTATTTAGCTTAGCGGCTTGCAATTCATACTCCGCACGGCGAATGTCGGGTCTGTTTTGCAATAACTGTGACGGAATACCGGCATAGACGGAATCCAAATCGCGCTCAATAAAGCCTTGAGACCTCCTTTCAATGGGTCTAGGGGTTCTACCGAGCAAAAAATTGATTTTATTCTCGCTCTCCACAATTTGCTGCCGCACTTCATATTGGTGGCTTTGGTTCTTTAGCAACTCTGCTTCAAATCTGCGTACGGCCAACTCCGTGGCGCGTGCCGCCTGTTTTTGCAAGCGTACCATCTCCAGGGCATTCTGTTGGATCTGTAAGTTTTGCTCAATATTGGCCAACTCGTTGTCCTCCGCCAACAGTTCATAATAGGCATCCGCAATTTCGGCCACCAAGTTGGTCACCATAAAATTCTTACCTTCCACAGAAGCCAGATATTCCAGCATGACCGCCTTTTTAGAGTTCCGAAGCTTTTTCCAAATATCAAGCTCCCAAGAAGCGGAAAGTCCGGCCGAAAAGTTGGGCAATGGTTCCGGAAATTCCTCCCCATCCCTGATGTCCAGATTTTTTTCCACGACCCCATTGCGGGTAAACTCCCCCACTTTTTCTACCTCGGCACCGGCAAAAACACTTACGAAAGGTAAATATTCTCCCTTTCTAGCCTTGATCTCATTTTTGGCCATATCCACCTGTTGAAGAAAGATATTCAACTCTTGGTTGTTCACCAAAGCGGAATCTATCAATCTGGTCAGGTGCTCATCCTTAAAGAAATCACGCCAATTTAGCATGGCCGTATTAAGGGTATCCTTTCCCTGATAATTATAATTCTCGGGAACGGTGTTATTTTCCTCCCTCAAAGTCTTGGTCGGCACACAGGAGTGCAAGACCACCAACGCAAATAAAACCGCAAGGTGGAACTCGACCTTTGCCAGGACGATTTTTATCTTATTGCTCATTTTTATCTCTTTTTATGAATTTTTTCAAAAGCTGCTTTAATTCTCGCAGTTGTTTCCTGGTCTGGCTTTCTTCCTCGCTTACCCGCATCAACTCTTCGGAAAAAGGCTCGCTGGCCTCATCTTTGATCAAGCTTCTACCCTCGGACATCGTTGCGAAAACGTAATACAATCCAGGAATGATCAGTACACCAAAAATGGTACCTATAAGCATACCTCCCAAGGCCGAACCACCAATAGTCCGGTTGCCGATTGCACCCGCGCCTGTGGCTACCACCAGGGGAATCAAACCTGCAATGAAGGCAAAAGAAGTCATTAAAATGGGTCTGAACCGAGCCCTGGACCCTTCAATCGCCGCTTCCAGCACAGTAGCCCCTTGCCGCTGTTTTTGGACCGCAAATTCTACGATCAATACCGCATTTTTACCTAAAAGCCCCACAAGCATAATAATCCCGATCTGGGCATACACATCATTGGCCAAGCCCATAACTTTTAATAAGGCAAAGGATCCAAAAACCCCTACGGGCAAAGATAG
>Ga0075117_1001452_pt1 | contig 14562 bp, 8 predicted proteins | sample AntAceMetag02UKJ_FD_69789 | JGI IMG/M metagenome (GOLD analysis project Ga0075117, IMG submission 69789) | Saline lake microbial communities from Ace Lake, Antarctica - Antarctic Ace Lake Metagenome 02UKJ | ecosystem: Environmental > Aquatic > Non-marine Saline and Alkaline > Saline | place... | reverse complement strand
ATCATCAACTGTTGCGTGCTGTCGATTTCGGCCTCGTCGGCCAGCCCGGCGGATATGTCGTCGACGTTTCCAATCGCCGCTCGAATGACGACACGGTAGTCGCCAGCAGGCACTCCGCGGGGCACTTCGTAGAATCCGCCGCCATTGGACTTGCCAATATACGACTTGGCTGGCCCGCCCAGTTCTTCCGGAACGAAGAACACGTCCGCATTCCCCAATGGCTGGTCATCGAAAAATACAAAGCCACCCACAGCCGGCCCGGACATCGACTGATTGCCGGACCACATTGGGGGCAGACAAGCCAACACAAACACGCCACCGCATATTAGTACGAGATTTCTTCTGCGAACGCTCACCTTAAAATTCTCCGATCGTTTGGCCGTCCTGCAGATAATTCAATAAGCAGAACAATCGATAGTCGACGTTATCGCTGATGAACCGGACCGAACCGTCGCCCAGCAAAAACTGTCCGCCACCAACATGACCACTATTAAAGACCCATGCGTAGCTGCGTTCCGACGCATCCCAAGCGGCGTTTAGTCCCCAGCGGGTGTCTGTGAAGTGGATGGGATCAACAGACGAATCGCTGTCGCTTAACACTCGACCATGGCAGCATGTATGACTGCCCGTCATGCCCCACGGCCCGAAGTGCGTGCTGACTTTGCGTTTCTCTCCACCGTGCGATTCGCCGATCGCGATGGAATTTGACGACCCGTCCTGCATGTCTCGCATGCGTGCGGAAGAATTGTTTCCGAACATCCCGCGGCGAATGTCATTCGCGGTTTCGCCCCATGTCACGTCCCAGTCGGTGAACCGTCCGGTCGAAAATAGATAGCTGGTTCTGCGACCGGCTCGACGAGAATACACGTGCGTCGAACCCGGTGCGAAGGAAGAAAGTTCTCCGGCAGCGGTATCTGTGGGGCACTCCAGAACCGGAACAAAGTGGCTGGTGACTTCAGAATTTGACAGGTCATCACCGGCCACCGGCATGCCGCCATACGCTGACTGCGACGAACATTGATTGAAGTCATACTGCTGATAAGCCGCTGCTTGATCCAGATACGGCAACAGCAACGTCCAGCCTGTTGTATTGAGCACTCGATTTCCGTTGCTGTAGAACGGAAAACTTTCCAGCCGACCGGGGTTAATCATGGCTGGGGGCAGCATCTTGTTAACGTCATGATAGTTAGCCAGCGCGATGCCGAACTGTTTGAGGTTATTGCGACATTGCGTTCTGCGCGCGGCTTCGCGCGCGTTCTGAACAGCGGGTAACAGCAGGGCGATCAGCACGGCGATGATGGCAATCACCACCAATAGCTCAATCAGCGTAAATCCGGGGCGACGACGGCGTGTCCCACTGGCAGCATTCGTATCAGTCATTGGTTTCAACAGTCTGTGACAAGTGAAGATGGTCTGCTGAAGAAGATGCCATCTGTGGCCGTTGGGGATCACAAAATTTGTCGCACCCGTCTGGTTTTTCCCACCACCGTCGGTTGATTCTGCGTTGCAGATAAGACAGGAAAACTATGCCGATCCGTCTGGATCGGCATGTGTTCACGTCAGGAGCGTTCACGGATGATGATTAGCTTGGTGAATCCCAATCGGCGGCTCTCACGGCGCAAAACCGGTTCCCCCCCCAGCCGCGCACCCATTTTCTAACCCAACATTTTCCAACGTCTCGCGATTTCCCTTAATGAACCCATTAGGCCGGTCCAATGATCGGGGGAGCGATTGTTAGAAAATGGCGGGTTAAAACATGGTTGCGCTTATGCTCATGTCCACGGGGCGATATGCCCTCGGTCTTTATCTGTGTCCATCTGTGAAATCTGTGGTCAAAAAGACGAGATTGTCAGACGCACATCTGCGTCCGGAATTGTGGTCGCTCGCATTGGCGGGAATTGGCATTTATGCTCCCGGAATTCCCGCCTTGATCCTTCAGTCTCCCTACCTGCGAATTAGCCATGAAAAACAGAAATCGATTCACACTTGCGACGCTCGGCATTCTGACGTTTGCATTGCCGCCGATCGCTTACAGTCAGGTTTCGACGGCATCGGACACCGCTGCTGCCACATGGACGCAGACAGTCGAAGCCCAGCCTTCCGTCGCACGCGGTCCGGAAAGACAAACGGATGCTAAGCAGACCGAGCAACAGAAGCTGGAGATTTCCACGGCGGACTTCAACGCTGGTCCACGGCCGACATGGATTTGGGGCCCCGAAAACGGCACAGACTACACTCTGCAAACGACGTTCACGGTCACTGACGTCAGTGCGGCCAAGCTGATGGCATCCTGCGACAACGTGGGTTCTGTCAGCATCAATGGCGTGCAAGTCGCCAGCAGTTCCGAATGGCAGGAACCGATGTCCGCCGATGTTGGGCAGCATTTGAAAGCTGGTGAAAACACGATCACAGCTAATGTGCAAAACCAAGGCGGGATTGCGGCATTCGTGCTGAAGCTGGCCGTTCAGGATTCCCGTGGCAAGGTCACTTATGAAGTCACCAATCCGGATTGGATGATCGCGACCAAGAATTTGGCAGACGGTTCGAAGGTGGCCACGCGAGGCAATTACGGCGAAGGCCCGTGGGGCAAGGTGTTTGAAAATACGGTTGCTGAAGGTCGAGTTCCGCGCGGAGTCTTCGAAACGCTGCCGGGGTTTCAGGTGCAGAAATTGTTCACCGTTCCCAAAGAGGAACTTGGTTCGTGGGTTTGTATTGCCTTCGACAACAAAGGCCGACTGCTGGCCAGCGATCAGGGAGACAAGGGCATTTGTCGGATCACGCTGCCTGAAGTTGATTCCGCTGCAGGTTCGGACGCACAAACCAACGTCGAACGTCTGGACTTCAGTAAATGCGAATTTCAGCCGTCTGGGGCTCACGGCATGTTGTGGGCGTTCGACAGTCTGTACTTTTGTTGCAATGGCGGGCCGGGGAGCGGTTTGTATCGAGCTCGCGATACCGACGGAGACGATCAGTTTGACGAATGCGTCAAGTTGAAGGAATTCCGGGGCGGCGGAGAACACGGGCCACATTCCATTCGACTGTCTCCCGATGGTAAACGCATCTTTGTGATCGCGGGAAACCATACTGATCCGCCATTCAAGGCGGGCGAAGAATTGGAAAACGAAAACTACAGCAGTCGCATTCCCACCAACTGGGGCGAAGACTTATTGCTGCCACGCATGTGGGATGCCAATGGACACGCCCGCGGCAAACTGGCGCCCGGCGGCTGGATTGCCAGCACCGATCCAGACGGCAAGACGTGGGAAATTTGGAGCATCGGTTATCGCAATCCGTATGACATGGCCTTCAACGCGGATGGCGAATTATTCGCCTACGACGCCGACATGGAATGGGACTTCGGCAGTCCGTGGTATCGTCCGACGCGAGTCGTCCACGCCACCAGCGGCAGTGAATTCGGCTGGCGCAGTGGGACGGGCAAATGGCCGGAATACTACATCGACAGCTTGCCAGCGATGATCAACATTGGCCCCGGTTCGCCGGTTGGCGTTGAGTTCGGTTATGGTCCGCCATTGGCGGCCGATTCAGAAGCAGCGAAAAAAGCATCCGCGACCGTTCCGAGTGGACTCGACGGCTACGTTTATGCACCCGTTAAGTTCCCGGCGAAGTACCAGAAGGCACTGTACATCTGCGACTGGACGTTCGGCACGATGTACGCGATTCATACCGAACCACACCAAAGCAGCTACATGGCGACGAAGGAAGAGTTCGTTTCCCGCAGCCCGCTGCCACTGACGGACGTGGCGGCGGGACCGGATGGAGCGTTGTACTTTTCCGTTGGTGGACGTGGAACGCAGTCTGAATTGTTCCGAGTTGTCTATGTGGGTGACGCGTCGACAAGCCCAGCGGCACTGAATTCTGCTGAATTCGTCGACGCCCGTGCTCACCGCCACGAAATCGAACGATTTCATGGACATGCAGGAGCTCTGCAGCCAGACCTCCCCGCAGATTCCAATGACTTCGCCAACCGATTGAGCGAAGACATCGCCACCGGCGATCCTTTCCTCAAGACTGCGGCTAGAATCGCATTCTTTAATTCACAAGCGCTTTGGAACGATTTCTCAACAAGCTTCCTCGAAAAGTTAAAGACTGATATCGGAGCAGATGGTGGCATGTTACCTGATGAGCGAATCGGATTAGCAGTGTCCCTTGCCAAGGCCCCGCACTCTCACGTTAGCACCGTTCGCGGTTCTGAATTGGCCGCAAAAGAATGGGACGCCGCCGCACGAGGCGTTGCTGTCGAGGCCTTGGGCTCCTTGAATTTCACAGCACTGACGCAAACGCAGCAACTGAATTATCTGCGCGCACTATCGTTGACCTTTATCCGTCGCGGAGAGGCCACAATGTCAGACAGCGCGGGATTTCTTCCACGGCTTGATGCTGCTTTTCCCTCATCAGACAGCCGAGTCAACCGCGAACTGTGTCAGATGCTGGTCTACCTGAAGTCGCCGACTATTGTGGCCAAAACCATCGAACTGATGAACCAGCCGGCTCAACGTGAAGACGTCGACATGGGCGAATTATTGACGCGCAATGCGGGTTACGGCAAAGCGATCACAGCGATGATCGACAACCAACCCGACAAACAGCAGATGTGGTATGCGTTTTGTCTGCGAGTTGCCGAAGTCGGCTGGACGCCGGAACTGCGAGCCGACTATTACCGCTGGTTCGGTCGTGCTCAAACATGGTCCGGCGGCAACAGCTTCAAAAAATTCCTGCAGAACATCGAAGACGAAGCGTGGCAGAAAACGTCGTTCGACCATCGAGTCCTCGTCGAAAAAGCGGGTGCTCGCACGCCGTACACAGTGCCCGAACTGCCGAAACCAACCGGACCCGGCAAAGCGTGGACACTGGAAGAAGTTCGGACCCTCGCGGTCGACGGGCTCCAGAATCGCAGCTTCGAAAACGGTCAGAAGGCGTTTGCGGCCACACGCTGTATCGTGTGCCATCGCTTTGGTGGCGACGGCGGTGCCACCGGACCGGATCTGACGCAACTGGCGGGACGGTTCAACATCGAAGCTCTGACCGAAGCGATCATGCAGCCCAGCAAAGTGATCAGCGATCAATACCGTGCCAGCACCGTGGTCACCAGTGCGGGCAAAGTCATTGTGGGGCGGATTGTTTCGGAAACAGACGATCAGATCAGCGTGCTGACTGATCCGGAAAACAGCACCAAGATCGTTGATATTCCGAAAACGGACATCGATGAAATGTCGCCGTCTGAAGTTTCCATCATGCCGATGGATTTGTTGAAGCCGTTGAACCAAGACGAAGTGCTGGATCTGCTGGCTTATTTGTTGTCACGCGGGGATGAGAAGAGTGGCATGTTTGCGAAATGATTTCGTCGGCACACCGGACCGTTTAACCCGACTCGAAGAAAAGGCTTTTGACTTCTGCACCTTGTGCTGAAGTTGTCCTCTGCGAGTCGAGTCAAACGGAGCCAACCTTGAGGCTAGTCGATGGCGGTTTCATTCGCGGCAACCGTCATTGCGGGAACGACATCTGGGAAATAGACATAGTTCCGCATGGCCATCGCCAAGCCGGGTTGCTGAAAGTAGTAGGGCCAGTAATGCGAGGCACCGATGATAGGCGTGACGTCGAAGTCCAAAACCTTGCGGCTCATGGGGCCCAATCGGCGACGGTCGAGTCTGGTGAGCCCCGTCATTCCCAGTGCCGGCCTGACCAGCAACGGCATGCGAAACGGATACACGGCCAGCGCGGGATCATAACAATTCGTCATGTTCAGCAGGCATTGTGTACTGCTGAGCGCTCGATCATAGCGCTTGCCGGGATTCAACCAATGATGATCGATGGCGGAACCTGTAAACACGGTTCTGATGAGTCGTCCGTTGACGCGCGCGAACGGATGCTGAATCCCCTGAATGGCTCCTCCAGCCAGCAAATGCAGGCAAGACGAAATCACGCGTGTCCCGTGGCTATGCCCAATCAGGCACACGGGGCATTCCGGAGGCAAGTGCTGAATAAGTTCGGCCAAGTAGTAGCCGTTGCGGCAGGCGCGGCGACCAAGCTGGTTGGTGTCGAAGGCCACCAGTGGAGTCAGATCTCGATAACTGGGCCAGTGAAAATTGATCAACTGCATCTGGTGCCCGCGGCCGGCACTTTTTAGCCACTTCCAAGTATAAGTGGATTCGCGGCAACAACTGGCGGTGTCAACGAAACTACCATGCACCATGATGCACACCGGAATACCGGGTGCCAAAGATGCAATCATTTCCTGAAAGTCTGACTGACGGAAATGCTGGCACTGCTCGTGTCGCAACACAGCAGGACAGAATTTGGGACCGGAATAATCAAACGATTGCGACGAATGGTGCGTGTGGACAAACCAGAATCCCGTCTCCGGTGAAGCGGGCGGTGTTTCCGACGGAAACGTAGTTTCCTGAGCACTGACCGTAGCGCATAGAAACACACACAGGCCACAAATCATATGTGCCAAAGCCGGTCTGATGAACTGCTTTCGGTGTTGGGCTAACATAACATCGCTCGGTGTTGCGGAGAGGAGTTTCATCCTTGAAACGAGTTTCAGAAGCCAGTGGAAGGTTACGTACGATCGGTCTTGAGCAATGTTCGCAGGCAAAGAATGCCATACAAAGTGTCGAGACTCTACCCCGATATCGGCTGAATTGAGACATCGCATGGGCAAAAATTGCCGCAGTTCGAGCGACGCGGATCACGCCGAACAAGAGTTCTCGCAGGCCTAGGTGGACGACAGCGGACTTTGCCGAATGTTCCTGCACAGCAGGGTTCAAGTTCAGCAAGGCTTCCTCGCAGCGGTGCGGACTTTCACGCAGTTTGAGCTTACGGGCGTGCTCCGCCGAAGACGAGTTCCAGTTCTTGCTTTTCTCGTAATCGCCGCGAACGAATCTGAATCGTGTCCTTGACCATCCGGCGGGCGGGAGGCACGATAATCATCAACTGGATTTTGTTGTCGCGGACTTTGATGGATTCACTGCCACTGGTGATTTTGATCGCCTGCAGATTTTCATCCGTGTAAAACAAATTATGCGGGGCATCGGGATCGTACGGAATCCTTTGCTGGTAATCGTCCGATCCAACCAAGCGACCGCTGAGATCATTGATGCGGTACGCTTTGATCTTGTCCGGCAGACGCACTTGCACAATCAGTCGGTAGGGCTGCCCTGGCCGAGGAACTTCGGGTTCGGACCAAACGGTAAAGCTGCCTTTGGTGACTGCGAAACCGGACTCTGGGATCTTAAACATAAACTCAGCGCCGCCTGCGCCCGGTCCGTCGCTGTCGGGGCTGGCGAACGAGGGCAGGAAGTCTTCTGGCCGAGTGCTGACGGTGCCGTTTTGCGAAACAGCCAGATTATTGGCGAGTCGCTCGATCGTCGATTCGCTGTTCGCAGGAGCGATATCGATCTCGGTTGTCGTTTCGAACAGGGGCCGTTCTGCTTGGCGATCGAAAGTATCCAGACTGGCACGGATCGGAGTCACCACTTCGTCCTGATCCAGCAAATGATGTCCCAGCAGTGTGAAGACGACCGCAGACAAGACATAAGCCAGCAGATGCACGGCCAAAGACAAATAGTAACTGGTGGCCGATGGACTCCGCAAAAGTTCCACCAACGACGGATCGGGTTCGTCTTCCTGAACCTCAATCTGCGGCGCAGCATTCACATCCACCGCAACCTGCTCGATCGGCGTCGAGTGTTCCGTCGCTGTGAAAGCGGGGCCTAATATTGGAGTATCAGTTGCCATTCTCGGTTGCTATTCGCAGTCGCGATCCTGAGGATGTGGTGTCATCCTGAGTGATAATCAGCGTGATCTTTTCCCGGCAGGGCCAGATAAGGATGGTATCGGCCATGAGAGGTAACGGCGTCCACTGACAGAAATCATCGCCTGAACCGCCTGTTTTGTCCAATTGGGAAGGTTGACGTACTCAATTTCACTGGATTTTCGGGGAACCAAGTGTACGAATCACCACATCGGAAGCACCATTCTAATGACGACCTGCGATTGAATGGGTATTATGCGTGCTCAGTGCCCTTTCAGCCCTATTCCGCTCGTTCTGAGCATAGCCACAGGTGCAGCGATTCGTGACTGAATCACGGAAGACGATACCATTTCTAAAAAAACGCGATCGTTGGGGTCACGGTGTTTCACTGTGGATCGTCGTGATTGTCGCTTTTTTGCTGCCGTTTCTGGTCTGGTCCTTAAAAGACCTGAAACTGGACAACGACATTTCGGGCTGGCTGCCCAAGGATGATCCGCAAGCCAAAATTCGCGATTGGTACGAGGGGATGTTCCCGTCTAAAGCTCGCGTCTTGGTGTCGTGGGATACCGCGTCACTCACCGACCCGCGAATGGAATTACTCCGAGATCGCCTCGAAGGCTCATTAACAGCCGATGGCGAACGCGAAGGCGGATCGCCGTACGTGGATGGAGTCAACTTGCCGACCTCCGTGCTGTCGCGCATGTTGTCGCGTGATATCCCCTTCAAAACGGCCATCGATCAAATTGACGGCGTCTTGATTGGCAAAGGGCCGCTGCACATTCGGTTGTCGGACGCGGGCGTGCTGCGTGGCGAATACATGCAGCAAGAGATTCTGCGGATCGCCAACAAAGAGTTCGGGTTAAATGCCGAATTTGTCGACCGAACTCTACTGCCGCCTTCTTCCGAAGGACTCGACGAAAACGACGCCAAAGCGCGATCACTGTATGAGCAAGTCTCGGCCTATGTTAGCGAACAGCCGCTGTATCATTTGCAGATCGAATGGTCTGAAATGCACTCCAGCACGGGCCAACTTGCGGCTTTCCAAAAAGCCCTGCTGGAACTCAAAGCGCCCGGTTCCGGATCGGAAACCACTGGAAAACTGTGCGTCGAAGAATGCTTCCTGACTCCCGGATCATTGGCGGCCGCTTCCGTCGCGCTGTCAGAAGCCGGAGCGGCCGACAAATCGATGGCGATCGCAGACATCCGGCGTGCCGTCGAAGAATGCGGAGTTCCTGTTGAACTGATTCGGCTGGGGGGCCAGCCGGTTGTCAACGCTGCGATGAATGTGTCGGTCGGAGAAGCGGTTTGGAATCCTAAACATCCGAAGTGGGACTTGCCGCATCGATCGCCCATCTTTTTCTCGGCGTTGGTCAGCGTTGTCTTTTCGTTCATCATGTTACGCAGCTTTCGGCTGGCGGTGTTAGTCCAAGCCGTTTCGTTTTTGGTGGTCATCTTCGCAGTGGGATTCGTGCCGCTAACCGGCGGCACTATGAGCATGGTGCTGATCGTAATGCCCACCTTGTTGGCTGTGCTAACAACGTCTGCCTCCATCCATGTGGCAAACTACTGGAAGCATTCAGGCAATCCCGACCCCATCGAATCGGTCCTGAAGGCTGTTAACACGGCGTGGTTGCCATGCTTGCTGGCGAGTGGAACAACGGCCATCGGACTGGCGTCGTTGTTGGTCAGTAACTTGATTCCTGTGCGAGACTTCGGGATCTATTCTGCATTGGGCTGTCTGCTGTCATTCTTAGTTGTGCTGTATGTCCTGCCGTCTCTGATGCTGTACTGGCCAAAATCACCGCCACAGCCTGAGCAATTGCAAACAGCACACTGGGAGAAATTTGGCATCTGGGTGGCGCGGCATCGTCACATTGTCAGTTTGATTTGCGTGTCAGCCACAGCGGCTGCCAGCTGGGGGTTTGTCAACTTCCGTACAGAAACCAAAGTGATCCGTTATTTTCCGACGGAATCTCGCCTCGTCCAAGACTATGTGTTCCTAGAAGACAAATTGTCTGGCGTGATTTCGATCGACACAATTGTCAAGTTCGATACGGCCGCTCAACAGCTGCCGGAATTCCGATCGTTCATCGATCGTGCTCGCAAGGTGATGGAGTTGCAGCAGGAAATCCGAAAGCATTCAGAAATTAGCGGCGTGCTGTCTCTGGCCTCGTTTCTTGATCTGCGAGCACCCAGCGAAGACATGTCGCGCGGGGAACGGCTGAAGTTGTCTGTGGCGCAACGCAAGATGAGTGCTGACATTCGAGACATGCTGACTGGCGAAAAGCCCGACAAGCAGGGTGTCGCCACGATGCTGGCGATTCCTGATTTTTCGACGGACTGGCTGGCGAAAGGCGATCAGCTGCTGAACCGCAAAGGCGACGAAGTCTGGCGGATCACAGCCCAAACGTCTGCACTGTCCGACGCCGACTTGGAAGTCCTGATTGGCGACATGGATTCGATTGCCGAGCAACATCTGCAGTTGGTCGGAAGCCCCCACACCAACCACGTGGTCACAGGATTGATCCCCGTCTTTCTGCGAACTCAGCAGGCCGTACTAGAAAGCCTGATTCGAAGTTTCGGGATGGCGTTTTTGATCATTGCCATCGTGATGATGATCTTACTACGCAGCGTGCGAGCCGGCATCATCACGATGCTGCCGAATCTGATGCCGGTGATCGTGGTGTTTGGCGTGCTGTCGTGGATGCGGTTGAAGGTGGATATTGGAACCATGATCACGGCGTCCGTGGCTTTAGGAATCGCGGTCGACGGCACGCTGCACCTGCTGACTTGGTTTCAAACGCTGGTCCGTCAGGGACATTCGGTCGAAGCTGCGGTCGGAAAAGCATTGTCGCATTGCGGCCCTGCCATGTGGCAAACCAGTACGGCCATTGGGCTGGGAATGTTGGCGTTGTTGCCGGCTGAGCTGCTGCTGGTCAGTCGGTTCGGAATTATTATGGCCGCGTTAATTTTCGCAGCGTTGATTGCTGATATCGTGTTCTTACCAGCGTTGCTAGGCGGTTCGCTGGGGCGTCTGATTCAGCGTGCGGCCTGTGGCCCTCCTGGGGATAGTGCGTTGAGCAATGCGGCCGAGACCCGCGAACGGGCCGAAGCGGCGACTTCATTTCGCTCAGGTGCAGACGTCATTCCGAAGCTAAACTGAATGACTGATGCGGTCTAAACATCCGAAAGAGTGTTGGTTGTGAATGAATATGTCGAACCGCTGGGAATGCGGATCTTGATTCGGAAAGACGAAGCTCGCCAAGAGACGAAGGGTGGCATCGTGCTGCCTGATACGTCTGAAATTCCCACAATCACGGGTCGCGTGGTTGAGATCAGCGTGCAGATTGAGCGAGACCAAGATTTCCCAATCCGCAAATACGACAGAGTCCTGTTTCATCCCAAAGATGCGATCCCGGTTGACTTTGAAGCGGACAACCTGCTGTTTGTGGTGCCGGTCGATGACGTTGTGGCCGTATTTCGTAAGCCCCCCAAAGATTTGCCGCGCATTGAGTCGGTGTCGGATTCTGGTGACGAAGACGAGTAAAAGTTTTCTGGTTGTTCCGCGTGGGGTAAGTCTGCCGACCACAACGATCAGCGGCCTACATTTCGGCTGACAGCGCCAATCGGACGACGCCTCAAAATTCCTCGGACTCTCGAATGCTTCGCAGATTTCTAAAGAACTATCTGCCGCGTCATCAAAACCGGACCAATCAAGCATTGCATCTGGTGGGAGTCGCGCTGTGTTTTGTCGTCGCCCCCATCTTGGCGTTGGGTGGCGTCACTTGGTACTGGCATGTGGGTTGTTTCGCTACCGGTTACCTATTGCAATTTGTCGGTCATGCGGTTGAAGGCAATGATGCGGGTGAGGCGATCTTTGTGAAGAGGATGCTTGGTCTGCCGTATAACGAGTATGCTTCGGGCACCTATTCATCAAGTGATCCCGATTCCCCCGACGATACGACTTCAGCCTGCTCGTAACTGTTGGGTGCATGGATTGCACAATCCCAGTTATGAATCCGGCAACGATCGAATGTGGTACTCTGCCTGTTCGATGAGCATTCAAACGGTGACAAGGAAGTCACATGAATCACGATCGCATGAAGCACCGTTCCGTTCTCCGTGGTTTTTGCCTGAGTTCATTTGCGGCAACCATTCGCCTGACTGTGGCCACTTGCGCCCTGACTTTTGTTTTGGCCGGATGCGCCCACCAAAAGGCCACGGTCAGTGATCTGCAGTATTGCGATGACATTTCTGGCGTCCAGCATTATCGCGGGCATGCCAGCAACATTGCTTACCCATGTCTGGACAATCAGACGGATCCCGCCGTGGCCAGTAGCTTAGCGCCTCGCAATCTGCTGAATCGAACTGAAGATCAGCCACTGGAATTTTCACTCGCAGAAGCCATCAACACCGCTTTGACTCAGAACAAGGTCATCGAAACCAGTGCTCTGGGTGGTGTTGGTTCGAAAGGCGTGCTGACAAATCCAGCCACCGTGATGTCGGTCTACGATCCCGCCATTCAAGCGTCTGGAGTTCTGTTCGGTCGCCGGAGCGTTGAGGCTGCTTTGGCGGATTTCGATACTACGTTTCGAGCCGGAGTGAACTACAGTCGCAGTGACATCGGTCTGCAATCAGGAGCACTGAACGGCGGCGGCAACAGAACCGCATTCGCGTCTTCGTTGTCGAAGCAGCTCGTGACCGGGGGGTCGTTGACACTAAACAATGACTGGACACATTCCGTCGACCCGGTCACCGGGACGGGAACAGCAGCCACGCCGAATTACTTCGGACGTTTAGGAGCTGAAATTCGACAACCATTGCTTGCGGGCAGCGGCGCCGATTTCACGCGCATCGCAGGTCCGGCGAATCCGAATTTCGGTGCGATTACCGGGGTGACTCAGGGGGTTGTGATCGCCCGCATCAATCAAGATATTTCTATCGCAGACTTCGAAGTCTCTGTCCGCAACGCTTTGCGAGACATCGAAGACGCGTATTGGGATTTGTATCTGGCCTACCGAACCTACGATACCGCTGTGGTGGCTCACCAAAGTGCGTTCCAAACGTGGCGTGAATCTCAGGACCGTCTGGAAGTTGGAGTCCTGAAGCCGGCAGATGAATTGCAGGCCCGTGATCGTCTTTATGAAACGAAGGCTCAGGTGGAAACGAATCTGAATGGGCTGTACAGAGCGGAATCCGAACTGCGTCGACTGATCGGCTTGCCGGTAAACGACGGCAGAGTACTGCGTCCGGTCGACGAGCCGGCGATGGCAGAATTCGTGCCCGACTGGGAAGCTTGTCTGACAGAAGCACTGACGCATCGTGTTGAGCTGCGACGACAGAAGTGGAACATCAAAAGCCTGCAACTACAGCTGCTGGCCGCTGAAAGCCTTGTGCGACCGCGGTTGGACTTTACAGCTGGCTACGACATTAACGGAGCCGGAGATCGATTCCTGTCACAGTCGGGAAATCCGTTCAGCAGTGCGGTTGGCTCGATGACCAATCAAGATATCGATAGCTGGAATGCTGGGCTGCAACTGAGCATTCCACTCGGGCTGCGATTTGCGAGAAGCCAGGTGCGAAACATCGAATTACAGATTGCGAAAGCGAATGCCGTGCTCGCATCACAGGAAAAAAACATCGCTCACGATATCGCCACGGCGATTCAGGATGTCACCTCCGCCTACACGGCGGCTCAATCGAACCACAAGCGTTTAAATGCCGCTGCAAAACGAGTCAGCCTGCTGGAAGCAGAACGTGAAGTTGGCACACTGACCTTGGACCTTGTACTGAGAGCTCAATCGAGCCTCGCCGCTGCAGAGAATTCCTACTATCAACAGATGGTGTCTTACAACAAGGCGATCACATCGCTGCACTTGGCGAAGGGCACACTGCTGGACAACGATGGTGTGCTGCTGGCCGAAGGCCGCTGGTGCCCAGATGCGTATTGCGACGCTGATCTCAGAGCACACGCTCGGACTCACGCCAAAGACGCTCCGCGCCTGAGATCAGCTCCCAGTGAATTCGTTTCTTACGGCCCGACAGGGACGGTGAATCTGGACCACAAATCCCAACAGCCGACGACCAATGGGCACCTGCCGATGAATGATCTGCCTGCGGAATTGGTACCGGCTCCCGAGGACGCCGTCCCCGCTCCGACAGACTCCGCCGACAACGCCATGGCAGCTCCGTTTCCGCCCCCCAATTTGCGAATGCTGCCACTGAACAACTACGAACTGGACCCACCACGTTCGGCGTCAGCAGACAGCAAGTGGCCGGGATTCGAGAAGTCACGGAATTAAATGACTTCCCGAGGCACCGTTCTTTCGCGACACTGTGACAAGATCTTCAGTCGCTTTTCTGCATCGGTGCTGCTTCGTCCATGCTGCTTTGGCTTTTACAACATTACGGTCATTTGCTGGAACAAGTGACCTCACACACCACCGGTGACTCGCGAGTCTTCCTGACAGCACGGATCGCCGCGTCCAGCATCATCGCCTTTCTGCTATCAATCGCGTGCGGTCCCATGGCGATTCGCTGGCTGAAAAAACGTTTTCGCGAACGCATTGCCAGTGCTTCAGAAACGCTGAATCAACTGCATGCCGCCAAACAGGAAACGCCAACGATGGGCGGGCTGTTTGTGATGGGAGCCGTGGTGCTGTCGACTTTACTGTGCGCCGATCTTGCCAGCGCGTTCGTGCAGCTGGCGCTGTTTGTCGTCGTATCGCTAACCATAATCGGCGGCTATGACGACTGGGTGAAACAACGCACGAAACGCAATGGCCTGA
>Ga0075117_1001449_pt1 | contig 14573 bp, 7 predicted proteins | sample AntAceMetag02UKJ_FD_69789 | JGI IMG/M metagenome (GOLD analysis project Ga0075117, IMG submission 69789) | Saline lake microbial communities from Ace Lake, Antarctica - Antarctic Ace Lake Metagenome 02UKJ | ecosystem: Environmental > Aquatic > Non-marine Saline and Alkaline > Saline | place... | reverse complement strand
AAACGCAGCGATGCTACCGATGCTGCTGTTTTCAATGGTGACCGAATTCTGGTCAACAAACAGGTGGCGGAATTCAAACGTTTCGATGTCGTCGTATTCAAGAATCCGGAACAGGGGCACGTCAATTACATCAAGCGCTTGGTCGGTTTGCCGAACGAAACGATCCGCATTCGCAAGGGAGACATCTGGGCTCAGCCAAGTGGCAGCGATGCTTGGCAGATTCAGCGGAAAGCAGATCCTTTCGTCCAGAAACACATTCAATTAACGGTCTACGACGATAAGTTTCCCGCTCGCCCGCTGCTGGAACAGGGGTGGCCCGAACGCTGGGTTCCTGCGGTCGAAAGTTCTGCCGATGGTTCTGTCGGTGGTTGGATTGACAGCGAAAACAGCTGGCAGCCTGATCGAACCGACCGCACGTACGCCTGCAACGCTGATTCTGACGAACTGCAATGGCTGCGGTATCGACATTTTTTGGCGAACGAATCGACTTGGCCAGACCCCGATCAGGTTCACCCAGAATTGCCGCGACCCACCGCCACTTTGATCACAGATTTCTGCACCTTCAATGCTTACGACTCGCGATACCCGAACGGGGGTGACTTCACAAAACCAACTGGCATCTACTGGACGGGCGATTTAACTCTGAACGCCACGATAACAGTCGAAGTCGTCCAGCCGGGCGCGGCCTTGGTGCTGGAATTGGTCGAAGGGCCTCAAACATTCAACTGCAGCATTGATCTGAATTCGGGCGCCGCAACAATCAGCGTGGTGACCGGGGAATTCGGAACAGCGGCTCCGATGGCCATCGGCAGCACGTCGATGACGGGCGCTGGTGCCTACGAATTGGCCTTCGCGAATGTCGACGATCGCATTTGCCTGTGGGTGAACAATACACTGGTGGAATTCAATTCCGGCTGCGAGTACCAAAGTTCGGATGTTTCGCAACCGGGGCAACGCGACCTTGCACCATGTGGCATTGCCGTCAGCAACGCAACTGTCGGTGTTTCTTCTTTACTGCTGGAACGCGATATCTATTATCGCAATGAGGCGTTGCAGTTTACTCGTGAACAGGGGATCAGCAGAACGCAGGGCTCACAGCGCGAAGTGCTAAGCGAACGCCAATTGCAGATGCTGGTGCATGACCCCGAAGCGTGGGCTAAAACATATCAGGACGAAGTCGTCGTGCAGCTCGAAAACTATGGACACTACGGCGACTACCAACTTGATGAAGGTGAATACTTGATGTTCGGCGACAATTCTTCCATGAGCAAGGATAGCCGCCTGTTTGATTATCAGTCACGACCGATCCACGGTGTCATGAACCATCGCTACGCGGTGCGACAGGAAGACCTGATCGGTAAAGCGTTGTACATCTTCTGGCCGCATGGTATTCCGTTTTTAAACGGTGGCAAAGGGTTTGCCATTTGGGGTCACTCTGGTGAAACGTTATCCGATCAGGATGGCAAAAAAAACCTCGATCCGAAAGACTACCCCGCGATGCGGTTTCCGTTTTACCCCAACCTGTCACGCATGAAGAAGATACGGTAAACACGGTTACGGAACTGCTCTGCTGTTATTGCACACCACCTGAACTTAAACTCCCCGGTCACTGAGAAGGATTCTCGAATGACTCTGCTAAAATGTGAAGGTCTCGTCAAAGACTATCCCGGAAAGCGGGCCGTTGATGGCGTCGATTTTGAAGTTCACGAAGGCGAAATTGTGGGCTTGCTCGGTCCTAACGGGGCCGGCAAAAGTACCTCGTTTCGCATGGCCTGTGGCCTGGCCGCGCCGACTCGCGGTCGAGTGTTTTTGCGAGATCAAGACATCACGCACTGGCCCATGTATCAGCGTGCTCAGCATGGTTTAGGCTATTTGCCTCAGGACGCCAGTATCTTTTCAAGGCTCTCTGTTGAAGAAAATATCTTGGCTATATTGGAGTTTCGTGGGGTCACGAAAAAAGTAAGCAAGGCCCGTATCACGCAACTGCTCGATGAATTCGGCTTGCTGGACAAACGCCAGCAGCGATCCGGTTCGTTGTCGGGTGGAGAACGCCGCCGACTAGAAATTGCGCGAGCCCTCGCCAGCGATCCTCAAATCCTGCTGCTGGACGAACCGTTTACCGGGATCGACCCCGTCACGATTCATAGCATTCAGGATATCATTCACGGATTAAAAGACCGTGGAATCGCCATTCTGCTGACGGACCACCGTGAACGTGAAACATTGACGATTACAGATCGCAGCTACATCATCTGTGCTGGTCAGGTGTTGGTGTCTGGCAGTGCAGAAAAAGTCTTGAATGATCCGGGGGCGATCGAAAAATACTTTGGTCGACGGTTCGATGCGAGTTCGATCATCGACGGTCGAGACAGCTTTCGCGACGCCGCGTGATACGGCGAAAATACTATTTATCGATCACCATTTATTGATCACAAACGCGACGGAGAGACACAGATGAGTGCAGGATTTGGCGAAGACGATCAGGTTGATGCAGTGACTGCACGTGGTCGCGACTGGCCTTGCCTGCAACAGTTTATTGTGTTTTTGGAAAACAAGGTCGGAGCACTCCACGAATTGCTGCGGAAGGTCGAACGCGATGACCTAAAGATCATGGCCCTGTCCATCCTCGATTCTTCGGACAGCGCTATTGCGCGCCTGATTACCAACAGCTACGAACGCACACGGGAACTGCTCAAACTATCCGGTCTGCCGTTTACCGAATGTGAAGTCATTGGTGTGCTATTGCCAGACGTCGACCAGCCACACAGCAACATTTGCGGTTGCCTGATGTCGGCAGAACTGAATGTCCATTATGTCTACCCGCTGATGTACCGCCGCGACCGCCGCGGGGCCGTGGCGGTGTATGTCGATGACGTCGATGAAGCCTTGCGAGTTCTCAAAGAACAGCAGCATGAATTTGTGACAGAGGATGATTTGCTTGAGTACGATGATATGTTCGGTTAAAATATGAAATATGAGTGCGTCAAAACCCTGTCTGCTTGCCAACCCGTGTTGACGCTGGTTTCTGTCCTGCTTTTCGGTCAGTTCACAATTGCCGCCGAACTGGATGCCACAACGCCTGCGGGTGATCTGCACGGACCGTTGGAATTCTTGCAGCACAGTTTGGTGCTGTCTGCCGAAGACGGTCGGCTGATTGCTGCGGCTGAGCGGCAACTGCAACTGGGCGACAAAGGCCAGGCATTCGCCGCGCTGCAGGCTGTGTTTGCGCGGGAACACGATTCGTTTACACCAGCCTTACGCGGTCAGGGAGCGTCCAGCGCTTATCAATCGGCATTGCTGCTTTTACAGCAAGCGGACTTCGGGGTCCGGCGAGACTGGACAGCCGAAATGGAACCATTGGCTGCGATCGCTTTGCAGACAGCAGGCAGTGATTCAGCCAAGGTGGACATGGTTGCACGTCACTTTCCGTATACGTCATCGGGTCTGAAAGCTTACACCATCCGCGCAGTGCTGGCACAGACGCGGGGACAGCTGCAGCTTGCGAACGCGATGTTGGCTGAACTGGATTCGCAGTACGCGAACACGACGGTCAGCTTCGACTCAACGACCACGCTGAATTCGATTCGCACGCGGTTTTCGGTTCTATCACCAGTGATCGAAAAACCCAAACTCGCGGGTGGTCCGCTGATTAACGCACCGCACAGGCTGACACTTCCATGGCCGAAGCCAGCGTGGCAGTGGCAGGAAAGCGTCTGGGAATTCCCGCAGGGGATGACGGCATTCGCGGCGCTGACTGATCCAACTCATCGTGCAACGCTATCGATCAATTCGTGGCGGCCGGCACTGACGCCCGTTTCTATGATTCTGCGAACGCCGTTCCGGATTGTGGCCTTCAATCGCACAACGGGCGATGTTCGCTGGTCCGTTAGAACTGACACTGTGGGCAATCGCCTTGGCGTGAAGGGAAGCATGCCCAGTACAAATTATGGTCGTGCCCCGTCAGCGGAAGAGCTGCTGAAGATGGAGACGCTGGGCAGCGTGTCCGCGTCAGACCGTTTCGTGTTCTTCGTGGATCGCTTCCGAAAACTGAACAGCGAAGCCAGATTGCCCCAAGCATTCGACGATCCCAATCTGCAACTCACAGACGCAGAACAGAATGGTGGAACTCGATTGGTTGCCGTTCAGCTGCAACCAAACCCTGCAGTCGCTTGGACAGTCGGTGACGCGGAAACATTCGACTACCGCATTTCGACAAACCTCACGGTGGATTCGACATCGAGTTTAGAACCACCGCCGGACGCCTTTAAAAAACGAGATCCAGAAACTCCTTCACCGTTTGACGGACAGCATTTCTTAGGCGTGCCGCTGATCCATGATCAGCTGTTGTTTTTGCTATCGGCCGACAGCGAAAACGTGTGGCTGAATTGCCTGACGGAAGCCACCGGGCGATTGCTGTGGCAGATGCCAGTGACCTACCAAGACCAACAACCGTTGCCCAGTCGCGGCCGATTGGTGATTCAGTCTGAGCATTTGCCGGGAGCGTCGTTGTGTGGTGTTGCGGAAGATACTGTTGTGTGTGCGATGAAATCGGGAGTCGCCGTGGGCGTTAGTTTGGCTGACGGTCGATTTCGTTGGGCGACCAATGTTCGCGGTGGAGATCTTTCGCGAGACGCTGGTGATCAGGCGGCGTTTATGCTGCGACAACCCACGATTCAACGCCAAAGCTTTCCGCCGTTTCTGCATCAGCGGCGAATGTTTTGGTCGGCTCAACAGTCGAATCATGTGTCGTGCATTGACACCACCAACGGAAACATCACCTGGCAGATTCCTCGCGAATCGGCTTCTGGTGGCGTGATGGAAGGCAGCCACGACCAATATGCTGCGGGCGTGACCGACGATCAGTTGATTCTGATCGGAGATCGGCATATTCGAGCAGTCAATGTTGCCGACGGATCTCAGCGATGGGCCACTTATCTTCCGCCACAAAGCGGCAAAGCGACTTGTAACGATCAGCTTTGTCTTGTGCCACTGCAAAACGGACAGCTGGCCTATGTGAATCTTGCCGACGGAACGCTGAATGCTGTTTCGCAGGAGACTGCATTCGGCCAATCAAATCAGACCATGGGAACACTGCTGGCGGCTGGCGAATTTATCTATTCGACGACTCCCATTTCCGTGACCGCATTCCCCGCTGGTCGACTTGGTCGTGAAGTTCCAGCAGGCCATTCCGCGTTGTTTGTTGAAGCGCAGGAAGCCATTTTGTCCGCCGATATTCCGCAAGCGATTTCCATTCTGCAGCAGGAAATATTACAGCCGCAGTCCCCGAAAGACCTGCGTCGCGCACAGGATCTGCTTGCAAACGTTCTGCTGCGGACACTGGCATTGGAAAGATTCCCGCAGCCCAGCTTGGACAACACCTCCACAGTCAGTGCGTTGCGATCAGTGGACATTCTGCAACAGCTGCCTCTGACCGCAGAACAAAGTCTCCGGCTAACTCTGCTATCGGGCAACATCCAGACGCCACCTGATCTCAACGCGCCGGCTCAGATGCTTGATTTGCTGATGGACTGGCAGGCTCGTTCAGACGTTGCGGCGTGGGCCAATCTTTCCAGCGGATCTGCGGCGCTGATTTCACAATTCCGCAACCAGCCTCAGTCTCTACTGGCGGCGGCAGAACACGCCATTCTGTTTCCCGAACACGTGGGCGCGGTCGACGCCCAACTGGCATTCGCTGACCAATTGATGTCCCGTCATTTCCCGGCTGCGGCAGAACTTTTTCTGTTGGCCGCGCGACGCAATGCTGCAGAAGACGATCGCCAAAAAATTGACGCTCAAGTTAAACAAGTCCGCCAACCGTTTATGCGAACCAGCTCCGATGCTGCGAATGCGCCGGTCACCTTCGGGACATTTCGCGTCGAAGAAACGCCTCATCTGTATGCCGACAATCGAATCGCAGAACTGCTCAACGAACGTGTGTTGCAGATTCAAGCTCCGGAATGGTTTGCCAACCAACTGTTGTTCAACAATCGCGTGCTGTCGGTGGCGGATCTAAATCGCGGAGTCATCAGTACGGACGTTCGTCTGCCAGCGACGCCGGAAAACATGGATGGTGAGAGCGGTTTTGATTCTCCGGGATTGCTGCCGATTGTGGGCCAAGACGACATCGGCATGGTTTCGCTGGTTACAACTCATAAGCCACAGCTGATGTGGTGGAAACGATTCGAACGAGACGAATTCGACCTGACGCCGCTGCAGCTGGGGCCATACGGTCCTAACTTCTTGATTGTTGCGTCCGAAAATCGGCTGTCGTGTCTGCATCCTCTAACAGGAAATGTTCTCTGGACGCGAAGCCTAGCGTTCGGATCGCGTGGACGGAATCTGTTCAATCGGTCGATTCAGTTTGCTGGCGACGATCAGGTCGTGGCGGTGTTCGGCGAACACATGCAAAGCGGCCAAGTGTTCCGAACCAAAGATGGGCTCCGATTGGGTGTGGTGCCGCTACAGATTCCCAAGAATTCTGTGCCCATCATTGCCGGTCGACATGTGCTGTATCCTGATCAGCAGCAGTTGCGATTGATCGATCTGCTGGATGGCTCAGATCTACTGCAGGGATCAGATGTGCCGAAGGTTCTGCTGTCAGCCAATGCACCGCTGATTTCGAACAACCGCGTGGTCATGATGTCAGAAGATCGCGAAGTCGTGGTCCTAAATATGGATACCGGCACGATTGAACTCAAGTGCCCCATCAGCGAAGAGCTCGAAGCTCAAAACCAACAGATGTCTGGCATTAGTGCTTTCGAGCGAGATGGACGTATTTACGTTCTGGTGAAGAACTGGGGCAATCATTATAGCCAGCGATCCGCGTCGTCTCGCATGGGCGAAGTTCGGATCGATCATGGCATGCTGTTTTGCATTGATTCGAAAACCGGACAGCGGCTCTGGAACCACAAAACTCTTCCCGCCATCGTGCCGCGGATTCACGGTGATCCGATCGATGTCTTGGTGAAGTGGTCATGGAACGACCTCGGACTCATTGGGTTCAACGGGATCGGGTTTGAGCAACGAGGTCGAACCGAATCGTTGCAAGAACGTTCGCTGACAGTCACAGTGATCGACGCCACAACCGGCGAGATCAAATTCGAAGCGGACCACCTCAGCCCCGGAGAACCGGTTCGCTGCGTCCACGATGCCGCGGCGGGCACGATTACGCTGGAATCGGAAACGGCGGAAATCAAAGTGGACTATCACCACGCCGCTGAGTGACGTTTTTCGGTGGCGGGTAAAATTCCGTCGTAAAGCCGGGCTCTCGTCTGGTTTGCTCACACATTCACCGGTAGTCTGCGTAGAACGTCGATTTCATGACTGATGTAGCGGAACTCGTCAAGAGTTTCGTTCACCCTGAACAACGAAAGTCTTGACGACTTCCGCTACGATCAAATGTGGCACTTAGGAAATCGACATCCCTTACACACGCATTCGACCGCTCTATTCTGAGGCTGCAGTGACTCCCGATTCTCCACAACTTGTGTCTCTTGGTATTCAGCAGACGCAGCTGCGCCCATTGTTGAGTCTTTCGGACAGTGAGTTGCTGGCGTGGCTGGCCGCAGCGGGTGAACAAAAATTCCGTCTGAAGCAGATTCAGAAATGGATGATTCAGCGACGTGTACAGTCGTTCGACGAAATGACGGATCTGTCCGCTGCACTGCGACAAAAACTGGCTGCCGAATTTCAATTTTCCAGTTTTGAACAGGTTGGCCACCAGATCGCCAGCGACCGCACGGAAAAGCTGCTGCTGAAGCTGCACGATGGCGAATTGGTGGAATGCGTTTTAATGCGTGATCCCGGCCGTCGCACCGTGTGCATTAGTACCCAGGTCGGATGTGCCATGGGCTGCGTGTTCTGCGCCAGCGGACTGCTGGGCGTCAAACGCGACCTCACCGCCGCAGAAATTTTCGAACAGGTACTCGTGTTGCATCGCATGCTGGAAGACGACGAAAAAATCACGAACGTCGTCGTGATGGGGATCGGCGAACCGCTGGCAAACTACGACAACCTGATGTCGGCACTGGATGTGCTCAGCAGCCCCGATGGCTTGGGTCTTGGAGCACGTCGAATCACAGTCTCGACAGTGGGTTTGCCCAAGAAAATTCGCGAGTTTGCGCGTTGCGGAAAACAGTTCAACTTGGCCGTTTCGCTGCATGCTCCGAACGACAAACTGCGGACGGAAATTGTACCGGTCAACAAAGGCATTGGGATTGAAGAACTGCTGGCGGCTGCCGACGATTTTTTCGAAGTGACAGGGCGTCGAGTTTCGTTTGAGTACGTGTTGTTGTCTGGCGTGAATGACCAGCCGGAACACGCCGAAGAACTGGCCGACCTGATGCGAGGCCGCAATGTTCATGTGAATCTGATTCCGATGAACGGAGTCTCCGAACTGGTGATGACGGCCCCCGGCGAACCACTGACGCGCCGCTTCTGCGGCATCTTGGAATCACGCGGCATCCCCGCCACCGTCCGCAAACGCAAAGGTGCCGACATCGACGCCGCCTGCGGCCAACTACGACTCAATCGCACAGAATCGTAAAAGTCGGTCCATCCTGCCGGGATGGACTTCCGCCCGTAGGCGGAGCGACTCGCAGTGAACGCGGCATCAGCAACTGCGACTGTCGTTTCTTAAAGCGTGAGGACAAGGTGGCAGCTGCGCTACGAATTCCTTCCCGCCAGGAAGGAACGACGGGGAGTGACAATCAGTCGTCCTCAGGCTAGATTCGACGCCGATCAGCGCCTAGGGCCGATGGCGGCGTTTCTCAAACAACGCGCCACCGCCTCGTCCTGATCCGCCAAGTCAATCGCCCCGGCGATGTGGTGGTACAACTGGATGCAGGAGCGGTCGTCTTCGTCTGTTGACTCCCGCTTCAGTTGCGCAGTTTGCTCCAGCGATTCAAAGCCGTAGTTCATGAACGACCAGTCAGCGACGGTGTTACGCGCCCGATGCTGGTACCAGCGTTTCCGGACCGACCGCCGAAAACTCGCCAGACGCTCCGCCGGCGACGCGAATAATTCCAAAACTATAAGCAGATTTCCATTTCGATAAATCGCTCCGGTTGCTTTTGAAACTGTAACGCCATCTGCTGCAACGTCTTCCAGCGCGTAACGTGGTTGGGGCTTTCGTAAGCGGGTTCTTCTTTTGGCAACGATGTTAGCAGAGATTTCAGGATCAGCATGCCGCGAACTTTTTGAGTTCGTACAGGACCGGCGCGTTCGCACGTCAGACACAGCACGTATTCGCCACGTTCCACGGACAACCCAAGATCGCGTTTGATTTGTCCGGCAGCGAACCTTTCGCTGATTTCGTTCAGTACGGCGTTTAAGTACTGCCAGCAGTCTGCGGTTGGAATCGGCAGCAGTGGGTCTTGTTCGGTGGTTTGCCGAGCCAGCTTGACAATGGTCTTGGCGGCGGCTGAATTCAGAAAAACTTGCTCACAGTCCATTTCCAGAATCGTGCGGATTCGTAGCTTGCCGTCCTGAAGACTACTCAAGGAGATATTCAGGCGATCCAAAAAATCGTGCCGCTTCCATCGCATGCGAGCTCGACGAGACGCGGCGTAAGAAGCCACACCAGCGGCCAGCACAATCCACAACAGTTCGGGCCAGTTGTCTTGCAAGTAATCCAGAAACGATTGAACAGCGCCATTCATGGCCGAAACCTTCGAGTAAGAAAATCAGTATCGGAGAAACGGACAGTAACCGACCATTGAAGATACGCACAGGGACCGGCGGCGGATCACAATGTTCGCAACCAATCGCCGAGATTTGCGACCGGCGATGGCAACAACGCCCAGTTGGCTTGCATCTTAGCCGCCACGTCCCCAGCATATCGGCGCAGCGGGCGGACGTGTCGTCAGCCGGCTGCAGCTATGACACGTTACGGCAAGCAGTCGCGATCACAAGAAAGACAAAACATGAAAACGGCCTTCACCTGTACCTTCAGTTGGACCTTCGCCTCTACATTCGCTCTGCTGTTTTGCAGCAGTCTGAGCCATGCACAGAACACGACTAACTTTGCTCAGATTGGCCACGTGGATCGATTCGACGCCGCCGTCGACAGCTTGATACCGGCGGACGCCAAGATTGAAGTGTTGTGTGGTGGCTTCGAATGGGCGGAAGGCCCTGTTTGGGTTCCGGAATCTTCGAACCCATTCGGCGGATACGTGTTGTTCTCCGACATTCCCCACAACGCTGTGATCAAATGGCAGGAAGGTGTGGGATCGTCGGTGTTCATGAAGCCTGCGGGCTACACGGGCGTCGCGGACTACGGTCAAGAACCTGGCAGCAACGGAATTGCACTGGATGCCAACGGCCAGCTGGTGTTCTGTGAACATGGTGATCGGCGAATTTCAACACTGACGAAGTCTGGTGGAAAAATGACACTGGCCGACCGATGGAACGGCAAGCGATTGAATAGCCCGAATGATCTTGCCATTCGGCGCAACGGTGACATCTTTTTCACAGACCCGATCTATGGACTACCAAAACGAGAACACGATGCGGCTCGTGAAATCGACTTTTGCGGTGTGTACCGACTGCAAAAAGACGGCACCGTCACTTTGCAGTCGAAAGAACTGTCACGCCCCAACGGGATCGCGTTCTCACCAGACGAAAAACTGCTGTACGTGGCCAACAGTGATGATCAGGATCCGATCTGGCGTGCGTTTCCTGTGCTGGAAGATGGCAATCTGGGAACGCCGACTGTGTTTTTCGATAGTTCACAAGAAGACCGCATTCCCAACGGCGGCGGTGACGGCTTGAAGGTCGATGTTCATGGAAATGTGTTTGCGACCGGCCCGGGTGGCGTACTGGTTCTGTCACCGCAGGGAAAACTGCTGGGACGAATCGTGACTGGAGAACGGATCGCGAACGTCGGTTGGGGCAATGACGGCAATGTGCTTTACCTGACATCCGACATGTACCTGTGCCGGATTCGAACCAACACCAAAGGTGCCGGTTTCTGAACGAACCAACGCGACTTGAATAAATTCGCGAAGTTCTCTCAGGTGATTGCTTTTTTGTGTCACAGCACCCCGATAATGTGCCCGGCCTGAGTGATCATCACAGGCTGAACAGTTGTCCCAACCAACGGAACCGCAGTCTGAATGTTAAGATTGTATGCAACGTGCCGCTGGTCATACGCCTGCTGCAACGATTATGGCGATCTGTCCGGATAACGGACTTGCTGCGCGGCCTCGCACACTTGGATCAAAGACCGCCGTCTTCATGGAAGAATCTGTCGTGGCAAACAAGCTGCTCTCGTATTCCTTATGCACGTTGCTGCTTGCTGGCGGACAAAGCCTCCTGGCGGAGGATGTCACCTTCGAACAAATCCTCAGTCGATTGCAACAAACGGAACAGCGTTTGGTTGAGCTCGAACAGGCGAAATCAAATCCGTTTCGCAATGCTTCCAGTCCTGACACGTCGAACTTGCCACTGGCGTTCCCCTATGAAGATGAAGGCCAAGATGAAGACGAAGACGTAGGTGCGGAAAAATCTGGTAAGGACGACGAGCCCAGCTTTGAAGATCGTCTGCAGAAGCTGGAAGCAGGCTGGTCAGAATTAGACGACGCGTGGTCCGCGTTCGACAAGGCAGAAAAAAAGAAGAAGGCGGATGCGGCGAAGAAACCCACCTTCAAAATCGGCGGACGAATACATGCGGACTATTGGGACTTCATCAACGACGATGGCGGAGTGGGATTCCTCGAAAACCCGATTTCCGGAGCTGCGACTGACGGGTCGGACCCCGAAGACCGGTTTGCTTTCCGACGTATTCGTTTGGAAATGAGTGGCGACATTAAGGAAACCATGCTGTGGCGAGTGCAACTCGACTTCAACAAGCCCGGTACGCCTGAGATGAATGACGTCTACATCGGGTTTAAGAATCTGCCTAACAATCAGCAGTTGTTGATCGGAAACCAAAAACGACCGCTCGGCCTAGACCATATCAACAGTAGCCGTTTCAACGTATTCACCGAAAGACCATTCGTCATCGAAGCGTTTAATGAAGACGCTCGTCGCCCCGGTGTCTGCATGTACGGTCACACAGACGACGAATCGATCAACTGGCGCTATGGTGCGTACCTCATGGAGAACGTCGTCACCGATGGATCGTACTTAGGTGACCAGCGGCAGATGAGCCTTAACTTTCGCGTGGTCGGCAGTCCGTGGTACGACGAAAGTTCTAAGGGACGCGGTTACTTTCACTGGGCGGTGGCTGGCATGTTCGCCAAGCCCGATGGCGACGACACAAACACAGACGGCCACAGCAATGAGGGCCGCTTCCGCACTCGACCGGAAGCCCGAAGTAATTCTCGCTGGTTGGACACGGGGCGAATCGCAGGAGCGGACTGGTACGAAACTCTGGCCGTGGAAGGACTCCTTAATGTTGGCCCTCTACAAGTTGCCGGCGAGTACATGCACAACTTTATGCAGCGCGATGGCTTTGCGGATACTCAGTTCGGTGGTGGCTACGTCTACGCCAACTATATGCTGACGGGCGAACACATCCCGTACAATCGAACCAGCGGAACCATTGGACGCCTCGAACCATTCGAAGACTTCTTTCTGATGGATCGCTGTGGCGGTGGCAAAGCCAGAGGCTGGGGAGCATGGGGCGTAGCCGCTCGCTATTCGTACTTGGACCTCTCTGATGCAGATATTCTTGGTGGCGTTGGCGAATCGGGTTCGCTGGCGCTCAACTGGTACTGGACAGCGTTCTCCAAGCTGCAATTCAACCTCGTCTATGGCGACATCGACGATCGAAATCCTGCCACCGGAACGGACGGCGGAACTTATCTGATCGCCGGAACTCGCTTCGCGATCGACTTCTAAGCCAAGTCAGTGGCTCTAAGGTTTTCGAATAAAGTCAGCCGCGTAAGTACGGACCTGTTGCCCGTTCAGCACATGAAACATGCGAAGTTTTTCGACCGTCGCCGGGCCGAACCGCGACAGCGGGACGTGAATCAACTTCTTGTGATGTTTGCGAGCCAATCGTCGCCAGCCGGCTCCCGGCGGTTTGTAGCTCAGCAACGCAACGTGTTTTTCTCGACTGTAGTGCAAAGCTGCGGCGACCAGTCGCTCTTCCAAGGTATCTGTAAAGTCAAACTGCGGATCGCGAAAGACATCCTGAATTGGTCGCGGCGGAAACAGAAACATACAGCCGCCATACTGCGCCAAGGCGATTCCGGGGCCAATGACTTCTTTATTGAAGTCCGTCGCAAACAAAGACAGCGTGGATTCGTCATGGTTTTCGGCGTGCCACGTAATCCGCCACGGATACTCACGAGGATCGGCGGGAGAATCGAACAGCATCACCACGCAATCGATCTTGCCACGAGCCGGCGGGAAGACGCGGACATACAATTCACCCGTATGCCAGTTCCGCAGCGTTTCGCGAATGTCGAGGCCGTCCTTCATGCTGGCCGTGAACTTTTCTGTCTTCGCCAGATCGTTGCCCAGCATATCCAAGGCCACGTCCTTGATATGTGTGCGGAAATTTTCGATCGCGACATCTTCTGGCGGCCAGCTGCATTGCCCGAATGGATTCCATGTTTTTTCCCATTCGATTTGCTTTTCACGATCCGGCGGTGCGTTCAAGGCACAGCTTCTCCAGACAACCGGATGCCCGGGCAATCGGCTGACCACAGATAACTGTGAAAAATCCGGCAGCATCACCTTGTCGATGCCGAACCGCACCTCAGGGTATTCCTCTTCGATATCGAAGTAGGGATAGTCGCGCGCTGTTTCGGCCAAATGAATGGCAAACTGATCACCGGCGATTTGTTTGGCTGCCGTCACCAGCGTATACAGGTCGGGAGTAAATCGGCGTTCAATCAACGATAGGTTCCGGATGTACTTCAACAGCACCATCAGCAACTGTGGAGTGATCGGTCGCGCGCGTTTTTTGAGCTCCGCCTTATAGCTGTCCCGGGTCGCCAGCAGCAGAGCTTTGATGCCGTCGATCGACAGGTTTTCGTCATCATCCAGTTCCGCTCGCGCGGTTTCGTAGCAGCCGGTAAAAAAGGGCAGCTCGCCCAGCATGAAGGTCAGTGTTCGAGGCTCAACCGCAAAAATCTGAGCGGGGTTGCCAGCCGTTCGCGGCGCGACAGGACGATCGACGACTGATTGATACGCGTCTCGAACCCACGGCCAGTCCAGCAAACTACAAACCAACAAAATCGACTTGTGATCTTTCGTCAGGCGATGCAGTTCATTCGCCATCCAGTGAATGCGGCGAATGTGACTCGCATCTTCCGGTGTACTCAATGCAGGCAACACGGCCGCACCAAAACGTTCGACGCTAACTTGCTTCAGAGCATACGGGTCGGGCAATGATGCCGTCACCGGTAGATATTCGTCGTCTTCAATATCAATAAATTCGCGGCGTACGTGTTCCTGCATGGCAATTCGCAACGCGGCGATCACGGGCTGGCAGGGGTCGATGGGAACATAGCTGGCGTGCCCATCGATTTCATCGCCGAATAGGCTGTCGGCATCGTCATCATCGTCTGCGTCCGGATCGAATTCACCATCGTTCTGAAAGGTGTTGATCGCTTCCCGCT
>Ga0075117_1001447_pt1 | contig 14581 bp, 13 predicted proteins | sample AntAceMetag02UKJ_FD_69789 | JGI IMG/M metagenome (GOLD analysis project Ga0075117, IMG submission 69789) | Saline lake microbial communities from Ace Lake, Antarctica - Antarctic Ace Lake Metagenome 02UKJ | ecosystem: Environmental > Aquatic > Non-marine Saline and Alkaline > Saline | place... | reverse complement strand
TGGCAAGTAAGGAGGTCGGTGCCGTACCGTTTTATAGCCTCCTTTTTTGTAGCTGATCACATTATGAACGAAGTTTCCGGCCGAAATGTATCCACGCCCTTAGCGACTGAACAGGCAACTTCAAAAATAGATACGAATGAATCTCCAAAAAATTACTTTTCAAAATAACGAAGGGGAAACCTTGGTCGGCCGTTTGGAAATGCCAGCAGACAGGCATCCCCATAATTTTGCCATTTTTGCCCACTGTTTTACCTGTAATAAAAACTTAATAGCGGTAAAAAACATATCCCGAGCCTTGACCGCGCATGGTTTTGCCGTACTCCGATTTGATTTTACCGGTCTTGGTGAAAGTGATGGGGATTTTGCGGACACCAATTTCTCCGGTAACGTTTCTGATCTTGTAGCGGCCTCACGTTTCTTAGAGGAAAACTATCTGGCCCCTACCCTACTGGTAGGCCATTCGCTTGGCGGGGCTGCCGCACTTTTTGCTGCTGCCGAAATAGCCTCGGTTACCGCAGTTGCTACTATTGGTGCTCCTTCCAATCCGGTTCATGTACAGCACTTGTTTAAAAGCACCATCCCTGAAATTAAGGAAACGGGAAAAGCCATTGTTAATTTAGGTGGTAGGGATTTTACCATAAAAAAGCAGTTCTTGGATGATCTGAAAACAAAATCCTTGGCAACGGTTGTTCAAGGTATGCGCAAACCAATATTGATTCTGCACTCGCCCCAAGACAATACCGTAGGTATAAAAAATGCGGAAGAAATCTACCTAGCGGCCCATCACCCCAAAAGTTTTATATCCTTGGACGGTGCTGACCATCTGCTTATGCGAAAAGAAGATTCGCTTTATGCCGGCCAAATCATAGCCGGATGGTCCCAACGCTACATGAAGATTCCGGAAAACGATACTTTAAAGACCAAACACCATGTGGTGGCCAGTTTGGATGCATCGGACGGTTTTACGACCGCCATGAAAGTGGGAAGCCATTTTTTAACCGCGGACGAACCCATAGATTTTGGAGGGAACGACTATGGTCCATCACCCTATGAACTTTTATCAGCGGGACTTTCCGCTTGTACCGTTATGACAGTTCAAATGTACGCAAAGCGCAAAGGATGGGAACTGGACAATGCACAAGTACATACCTCGTACAGTAAAACCCATGCGGTGGACGGAGCGAATCCTGAAGCAGAAAATGCCAAATTGGACACCTTTCATAGAGAAATTAAAATAACAGGTAATCTGGACGAAAAGCAGCGGCTGCGCCTACTCCAAATAGCTGATAAATGTCCCGTGCATAAAACCCTGCATGGCGAAGCACAGATTATATCAAAACTGGTTTAGGACGTTTAAACGCTTAGGAACAACAAGGACTATACTTAATGATTATAGCCTATAAAAACGCCCTAATCCGGTTAAAAATATGCGTGTTTACCCTTATAAAACTTTGAAATAGGCATGGCGCAATAACGTATTTTGTTAAAATCATATTGGTATGGGTTCGTATGCACAGGTATATTTCCTTAATTTTAACGAATAAACCTAAATACATAGAATATGAAAAAGATATTAAAGTTTCCATTGGCCGCCATGGCACTGCTAGCCGTAGTCAGTTGTAAGGAAGTTAAAAAAGAAGCGACCGATGCCGCTACTGAAGCAGAAGAGGTAAAAGAAGAGACTATGGCGCAAAACATCACCTTTATGATGGAACCTAAAAGTGATAGTAAGGTCAAGGGCGAAGTAAGCTTTACCGATGAAAATGGAACTATTATAATGACCGGTACATTTAGTGGTCTTAGCGAGGGCGAACATGCAATTCACTTGCACGAAACGGCCGATTGTTCTTCTGATGATGGCAAATCTACAGGCGGGCATTGGAACCCTACCAACGAACCTCACGGTAAATGGGGCGATGCCACCGGATACCACAAAGGCGATATTGGTAATTTTACAGCTGATGCAGAAGGTAATGCAACCGTAGCATTTTCAACCGACCAGTGGTGTATAGGTTGTGAAGATGATAACAAGAATATTCTTGCAAAGGCAGTTATCGTACACCAAGGTGTGGATGATTTTACTTCGCAGCCAAGTGGAGATGCCGGCGCTCGTATAAGCTGTACGGGTGTAATACAATAATAATTGTATATTTATAACGGAAAGCCGCTTTTAAAAGCGGCTTTTTTACTTTTAACTCCAAAAATAGGCTTGTATGGCACTAGATATCTTGGTTGAAAATTTTCAGAAAAAGGACGCTTCTGCCTTTGAGCAACTATACAAGATGTATTCGGAAAATATTCTTGGGGTCATCAATACCATAGTAAAGAACGAAGGTAGGTCGCAAGAGATTTGCCAAGATGTATTTATAAAAATCTGGAACAGTTCCGATAGTTATAATGCCTCAAAAGGTCGATTTTTTACATGGATATTGAATATTGCCAGAAATGCGGCCATAGACGAGATTCGCAGTAAATCCCACAAAAATGATAAAAAGAACTTTTCCGCAGATTATTTCGTAGGTATGCTACAGCAGTCAGATGAGGACAATATCGATGTAGATAGCAAAGGATTAAAAAATTTGATAAGGAACCTAAAGGAGAAATGTGTACAAATTATAGAATTAATTTATTTTAGGGGATATACACAAAAAGAAGCTGCCGAAGAACTAGACATTCCAGTTGGAACGGTAAAAACAAGAAATAGAAATTGCATTTCCCAAATAAGGGTACAAATGAAAACTAAGTGATGGATGTTAACGACTATATAGCATCGGGGATTCTGGAACTTTATGTTGCCGGTGTACTTTCGGAAAAAGAAAATCTGGAGGTAAACGGCTATGCAAATCAATTTCCTGAAATAAAGGAAGAAATAATCGCTATTGAAGCATCCATACTTGAACTTTCCCGCAGAAGCACTAATGCAGAACCCTATCCGTTTAGCAAACTGATGGATACCTTATCCGACCAAAAAGAAATAAAAGTGCTACCCTTAAAGGAAAAACAAACAGAATGGACCAAATACTTAGGTTGGGCCGCTTCCCTACTTTTCGCATTAGGTTTGTTCTGGACATATAATCAAAATGAAGCGTTAAAATCGGAATTAGAGGTCGTTAGCAAACAAAATAGTTTGTTGGAGGAACAAATTGCAGATTCCGATACTTCCCTTGAAAAAACAAGGACACTATTGAATACCATTAGGGAAAAGGATGTTAGCGTGATTGATTTGGCCGGACAGGACGTGTCACCAGAATCCTATGCAAAGGTTTATTGGAACAGAGCGCAGGAAACCGTTTTCATAGATGCGAAAGGATTACCGCGACCACCCGATGGTTTTGTGTACCAGGTTTGGTCTCTTAAGCTTTCACCAACATTAACACCCACCAGTATTGGGCTTTTAGATACTTTTGAGGAAGATGAGAATAAGATATTTAAACTAACCAACAGTAACAGTTCTGAGGGTTTTGGAATAACTTTGGAACCTAGTGGAGGAAGTGATTCTCCAAATCTAGAACAACTTTTTACCTTGGGCGTTGTTTCTAATTCCTAGCGTTCATTTTCCATTCTTACTTTTATAACAAGATATGCGCAGGGTTTTTCGGCTCTTGTTAGTACAATAATACTAATATCAAAAAGCATTTCAGCTCTAAAAACGAAGCTAGTTTTCTTAGATTGATGCATTCGTAGCCCTTTAATAGGATGCTTTAGGTATTTATTACCATCATCAAATTGGAGCAAGATGACGTGAGACGTTCCTAGCCATTTACTTATCTAGCGGGCAAATTCTAAGTGAGCCTTTAAATAAAGCCCCAACCGGGTTAGAGATCACTTTTAACCCTATGTAATTTTAGCGTTTTCACCAACCATTTGGGTAACGGTTTATTAGGGTTTCGCTTTTTAAGATTTAAGAAAAGGCCGAGTGCTTTAAGTACTGGAACCTTATGTGTCTCCACAAACTCTATCAAAGTACCATCCGGATCCTCCACATAACTAAAATGTCCGGCGGCATCTCCCATGTCAAAACTATTGGAACTATCTACTGTAAACCCACATCCCATTTTGGAAGCCTTATGCCGCAAGGCGTCCATACCTTGCACATCAAAACAGATATGTATATAGCCAAGATCTCCCCAAAGTCGGTTCTCATAAATTTTATTGGGCTGCCTATCAAAGGACTGCACCAGCTCTAATTCCGTTGGGCCCAATAACTCCCCAAATCCGCCAAATATTGGTCGGCCATGTTTAAGTAATACTTTTCTGAACTTTCCTTTATCCGATGTTTCCAAGGATAAGGGAAGTTCCACCATTTTATCTGAGACTACGGTATCATAGCCTAACAAATCTGCATAAAAACGCATGGATACATCCATGTCCGAAACACCTATTACCGCTCCCATAACACCGCCTGAAGGGGTTTCGGTCTGTGAAAATTTATAATCGTCCTTTACGATTTGTACCCGATTGTTCCAAGGGTCGTTAAAATAAAAAAACTCCCTTGAAGGAGCGGTCGTCATTATATCAGTCAAAAAAGGGAGCTGAAGTTTGGATACGGTTTTGTAGGTTTCGGCAATATCGTTGCTTCTCAAGGTCATGGCATTAATACCCAAATCGCCCAATAAAATTTTGTGTTCCGGAGGATTTGGAACACGATCCTTAAATTGCCATATTTCCAATCCACCACCACCAAGCATATTAAGGGACAGGTACGCTTCCCTTCGTTGGGGTTTGCCCAAGGTATATTTTGTCATTAGGTTTGCCGTAGCCTCATCGCGGAACAAGAGAATATCAAATCCAAGATGCTGCCTATACCAATTGAATACAACTTTGGTATCCGCAACACCGAGACCAATCTGCTGTATCCCGTTTATAATCTCATCCATAGTTTGGAGGGTATATCAATTTATCGTGAATCAATTTTAGTCGCCTGCCGTCATACCCCAGTTTAAACAGAAGCATTAGGAGTAAGTTTGCCAAATTAACCCGAATATAAGAATTACTTTCATATTTACGGGCGGAGACCAAAAGATCATTTTTTATTATGGTATAGCGCACTTCATTATTTTTCATCCGTTTAAAAAATTCAAAATCTTCCATAAATACCTGTTCTTGGTTAAATCCACCCAGGCGCTCAAACACAAGCTTACGTATGAACAAGCATTGATCGCCGCCGCCGGTAAAAAATCCGTCCTTTCCTGTGAAGGATGCATTGATCTTTAGCCAGTAATTGGCCTTATCAAATTGATAGGAAAAAAATCCTGCTTCGTAGCCTTGGGCCATGGTTCTTGAAATATCTAAAAGGAAGGTTTGGGGCGGAATGACATCGGCATGTAAAAAAACCAAAATATATCCCTTGGCATAAGAAGACGCCTCGTTCATCTGCGCTGCCCTGCCTTTTTGTTTACATTTGAGCAATTGCACATTATCCGGGCAAGCACCAAGAATATGGGTTTCACTCTCCGGCGATAAAGCAACGATAACTTCCATACCGTCCGTATTCCTGCTATTTACGATAGTCGCCAATAGTTTACTTAAAATTTTCCCTTCCTTGTGGGCGGGAATAATAATGCTTATCATAAACTATTTTTTTAACCGCCCATTAGTGTCGGCTTGTCTTTCTGCAAAAACGAACACAATTCAGGTTTAGTTAAATCTACGTAAAACATGCAAAAAGGTTTTAAAAATTAAAAAAAACGTTTCTGAAAGTTTATTGGCCATTTCCGACCTATTAATGAAACCACTCCGCCCTATTTTACGTAAGTGTTTTTAAAGCAACCCAATTATGAAACAAATATATGTACTTCCAGCGCTGCTCTTTTTGATTCTTTTATCCTGTAAGAATCCGGTCAAGGCGCAAACTACGAAAGTCAATACAACGGATTTCAATAAAATCTCCGAAATTTTTCTAGAGCGCATAAAGCTGAACAAGGATACTAAGGATATTCAAGATCAGCTAGCCAATACCACCATCAGGGAACTCGACGAGGGTTTGGATAGCAATGATAAGAGACTCGCCTTTTGGGTAAACATTTATAATGGATATATTCAAATAATCCTTAGGGAGCAACCAGAATTATACGATGACCGCGGCACGTTTTTTAAACAGGACCAGATCAAAATTGCTGGAGAAACAATCTCCTTTGCAAAGATAGAGCACGGTATTATAAGAAAATCGCAATGGGAATATGGCTTGGGCATGATCCGTAAATGGTTCCCAAATAAATTTGAGCGCAAACTACGCTTAGATAAAAGGGACTACCGAATACATTTTGCCCTAAACTGTGGTGCGGTGGATTGTCCGCCAGTAGCCATATACGAATGGGAACGGCTAAATGGGCAATTTGAAAAAGGCACTTCCCAATACTTAAAAAGGACTACGGATTTTTCCGAAGAAAAAAAAGAAGTTGCCGTTAGTTCTCTTTTTAGCTGGTTCCGTGGAGATTTTGGTGGCAAAAAGGGCATACGCAACATCTTAAAAAAGGAAAACCTCATACCCGCAACAAAAGATATAGAACTGACCTATAAAAAGTACGACTGGACACTTTATCTTGACAATTTTATTGACTTGTAGGTAATCTAAAACAAAAATATCCCTAAATGATAACCACAGTATGGTATTTATCTAGACGTTTGGCTTCGTTTAATTAATTTGCGCCCTACTAACAACTAAACTTCCAAAAGTGTACAACGGAATATGAAAAGTCTTACTTTTCTAAAAAAAATAAGTATTGCCCTTTTCCTGCTATTGGGCATCCTCTCCGCAACCGTTGTCGGCAACCTAAAATTCTCCTTTGATTTTAGTCAGTTTTTTCCCGAAGAAGATCCAGATTTAGCGTTTTATAATGACTTTGTAACCGAATTTGGGACGGACGATAACTTTTTGCTCATAGCGGTAAAGAACGATAGTACTGTTTTTGATAAACACTTTTTGGAGAGTTTCCATAGGTTTTCTGAAGAAAGCAAGACTTTTTCCTTTGTTACGCAAAGCAATTCCCTTACAACATTATCCTACCCATTAAAGACATCTTTCGGATATACGGCCTTACCCATTATTCACAGGGAGGATGCCAAGCACTACAAGAAAGATTGGGACAAATTACGGGAGGACAACTTATTTATAACTGTGCTGATCGATGATAAGGCCAACTCTTTGGTCTTGGCCCTTAGCACAGAGGACAACTTGGATTATAACAAATCTGAACTCTTATTGAACCAAGTACGGTCTTCCCTTAAAAAAAACCAACTTACGGAGTATCATATTTTAGGTAGGGCCTTTTTCTACGAGGCCATAGTAGACATGCAAAAAAGCGAAGTACTTAAAACTACTGTCCTTGCATCTATTCTTGTTTTTATCATCCTATTATTGGTGTACCGGAGCTTGCCCATAGTCTTTATTTCTGTACTGTCTATTGGGCTTTCCCTGTTATTGTTCCTAGGGCTCTTATCCGTTCTTGGAAAAGAACTCAATGCCATGGCCGTTTTTTATCCGGTACTTATGCTTATCGTAGGTACCTCTGACGTGATTCATATTACCGATAGTTTTATTCGAAAAATACAAAACGGACAGGAAAGATATACCGCTATCCTATCTTCGATAAAGGAAGTGGGAATGACCACCTTGTTGACCTCTATAACCACTGCCATAGGGTTTATTACCCTTTTGTCCTCAAAGTTGTTCAGTATCAGGGATTTTGGAACAAACGCCGCAATGGGTGTTATGGTGGCCTATATTACCGTAATGTGTTTTACGGGAGCCTTATTGATAAGCATTCCCCAGAGCCAACTTATTGGACAAAAAAGTATTTCCCAAAAATGGGTACACCATCTACTCCGTATCAACACCTTTACCAAAAAATATCCAAATCCAATTCTCTACGGGGCCTTGGTATTTGTTTTGCTTTGTGTATTTGGAATCAGCCGTATCACTACAAATCAAGAGTTTAAACAGGCCTTGCCGAATAAGAGCAAAATAGCTTCGGATTTTAATTTTTTCCAAGAAAACTATGCCGGATTCCGACCCTTGGAAATAGCGATTACAGCGAAAAACGGATTTAAGGTGACCGACTATGCCATCGCAAAAGAAATTGAAAAATTAACGGAGCATTTAAAGGGCATTAAAACCATAGGAAACCTACAGTCGCCAAACTTGCCCTATAAAATCATCAATAAGGCAAATAATTTAAACAAGTCCGAATTTTTAAAACTGCCGGAGACCGAAGCAACCTTTGTCAAATACAAAAAAGATGCCTATAAGTTAGGGCGAAAACAAATGGAAAGGTTTGTGAACAAAGCCCAAAACAAAGCACGGATAAACGGGAAACTACAGGATGTAGGAACGGACAGCCTTAAAAGACTGTACGCTCATATTGATGCTTTTGGCAAATCTGAAATGGACACCACCAAGCTAACGGTAAAGGTTACGGGCAAAAGTATGCTATTGGATAAAAACTCCGAATACATAAGAAAAAGCTTATTGGAAGGGCTGTTTTATGGCCTCATCGTCATAGGCCTCATCATGGCCCTTGTATTCAAGGACTTTAAAATGTTCTTGATCTCGTTGGTACCCAATCTCTTGCCCATGCTATTTGCAGGAAGTATCCTTGGGTTTTTAGGCATCCCACTGGAAGCAGGACTTTCTGTTGTTTTCGCCATTGTTTTTGGTATTGCGGTAGACGACACCATTCATTTCCTTGGCAAGTACAAGCTAGGGATAGCAAAGGGCTACACTAAGGAAAAAGCCTTGGAAAAAACGTTTGCAGAAACAGGACGAGCATTAGTAATTACTACAATTATCCTATTCTTTGGGTTTATGGTACTCCTTTTTTCTATACACCAACCCAGCATAACCATAGGAACGATCATTAGCGTTACCTTGTTAGCAGCACTTGTTATAGACGTATTGCTATTACCGGTATTGATCAGAAAGTTTACTTAAAGAGTCGTGTTTTTTCCGTTGATGGTCCGTTGTAGTGATCGGTAGGCAAAGATGCTTTTACCGACCATTAAAACCATTGCTGCAATCCAGATAGAAAAAAGGAAGTATTCCATAACAATAGTTATTAAAAGTTTAGTTTCGGTTAAATTCGTTTTGCAACTAAATTGGCTTATAAAAGCTTATAATCTAGTATGCTGCTGTATTTGGTCGATAAATATATGCATTTCATCCATATCAGTCTTAATAAAAACTTAATTTTCGATGAACTGCACCTATAAAAAAGACACCGCAACAATAAAGTTGCGGTGCCCAACAAAAAACAACCAACCAAAACCAACCAGAAATGAAAATTAGTAGGGGTTATAAGGCATTGATATCTTTCTCCATTCCTGGACCCAATTCGTAAACAGCATCTACTAAATCTCCTTTAAGTTGATTTACTTTGTCTCGTTCACCGTTGGCCCCGTACACCTCGGCAGCTTGATAACACAATACAGGCTCAAATGTTTTACCATAAACATGTGCATCCATAATTTCTTTTGCCTTTTCCTTTTCTCCGTTTTTTAGATAGCTATATGCCAACCAGCTATATGATTCTGGAGTAGGTCTATTGCGTACTTCTTTTAGGGACAGTTCAATCGCCTTATCATATTGTAGGGTTTCCTCCAAAAAAAGGGCCACATTGTATGCATTGTACATATCGCCATAAGCGGTATTATCAATTGCAATAGAGTACTTGTCCAAGTAATTCAATCGCTTTAGGTCATCACCCATATAATCGGCAATTTCAGCTTCCAACAAATAGTAGTCCGGCGCTTTATACGTAGCGGTAACCGTATCCAGAATGCGCATTGCTTCCTCAGGATTTTTATCATGTGAAAATATAATCCATGCAATTCCTTTCTTGGCATAGGCACTGTTTGCATCCAATTTCAATGCCTTCAAATAATGTTGATAGGACTCCGAAATTCGTCCGGCGTGACCGTAATAATCTGCCAAATTGGTATAGCTCCATAACATCAGTTCCTTATTTTTTGAAGAAATAGCTTTGGCTTTAGCTTTCTCCATAAATACAATTGTAGTATCTAAATCACCTTTGTAATCGCTCCATTTGGCCAACCGTATTAGATATCCAAAATCGGATAGATTTTTTATACTGCTCAAATAGGTTTCGGCGACCTCATAATTACCCAGTTCCATGTGCAGGTCAAACAACAAACTTTTAGTTTCATTTGCTCCTCCAACTAATTCCATTGCTTCATTGGCTAAAACCAATGCTTCCTTAAACCTATGTTGCGCTATATAATTCCGGGCTAAAGCACGTAAATAGGAATCTTTACCAATAGCTGCAATAGCTACAGCCTTTTTTAAGCTTTGCTCTGCTTTTTTCAAATAGGTGATATCCCCAGTTTCCTTAAAATACCGCGTATATTCTCCCCCCACTATTCCAAAGCTGGTAAGCTGCATACTGTCCGGTCTAATTTTGGTATTCCAAAGCTCAAAATACTTTGAGCTAGTTTTTGGTTGTTCAACGACTAAAAAGGCATTGTAATCTTCCTTGTTTCCAACTACGTCCTCATTTTTTGAAGAACAGGAAATTAGGAGTATAACCGATAACATTAGTATTAAGGTTTTCATTGTTTTTGTTTTTAGTTTAAAGCTTCATTAAAAATAAGGGAGAGTGAGTGCCACCCTCCCCTATGCTCCTTTTTCATAGACTTATTCAGGAGCTCCCAAATAAGGGAAAGTTGTGGAAATAGTAGACGTAAATGCTACACCGTCCGAGGTTAATCTAGGTAAATCCGAAATACCGTCCATATCCGTATCCTGACCACTAAAGCGTGCTCCATCGCCGCCACCAAATAAAAGAATCAAGGAAACATCTATAACATCGTCTTGGGGTGTCCTGCCCGTAAGGCCAATGGCGCCTTCATAATTTGGAGCGCCGGAACCACCATTAAAATAGGTAGTAGGCAAGTTGGGCGCAACTTCCAAAACATCGGCTGCTAGTACCGTAGTTAATACCGTTGCAGAAACAGGATTATTTGTAAAGCCGTCGTTATCCGGACCGTTTAAAATATCCCCTAAAATATTCGGTTCAAAATTTACGGCCATTGGATCAGCTCCCAATAAGCCCGCGTAGACATCATGGTATTGCTCCAAACGTGCTTCAAAAACAGCTTGAAAAGCAGCTGCCATCTCAGACGGAATAGCCATGTTGTGCATGTCCTTAGTGCTGCCATCGGCGCTTAAAACCGTATTGATGCCTGGCCTGCCGATAAAATCTACTTGGGCGTACATGCCCGAAAAATCGGGGGGATTTACGGCAGTTTCACACGGCGAACAAGATGCTCCACAATCCACCCCTGTTTCCCCACCATTCATTAAACCATCTGTACAGGTAGGAGTAGCTGCCATCATTTGATCATCATCATCGCTACACGAGGCGAAAATCAATAGAGCGCAAAGCGCGAACGCATATTTAATTGTATGTGTTTTCATGTTTTCTTAGTTTTATGAGATTATTATTGTTTACTATTTGTCGTGACCCACGTTTTGTACACCGGAAGTCCCAATACGTTTACTGCACTGGTTTCTCCTAAAAGACTGTTTGGAATTTCGATTACAATAGACATGGTATTGGCCCCGTCAAAAGTATCCACACCGGTTGTATCGTCATCTGCGGTGGAATTAGGGTCGCCGGCAGGCTTAAATCCTCCTGGAGCCATTCCTCCTATAACAGCGTTGAACTGAAAAAAATCAAAAAAGAAAGCATCCTGCCTAGGGCCTGCGAAAAGGGAAACCCCGTTTGCCGTAGTCTCAACGGTTGCCGTTGCTCCAGAAATGGCTACGGAACCTAAGGGAGAACTTACCATTACCGCGCCGGTTGTGCCAGTGGTACTTGGGGCAACGGGTCCAAAGAAATACATTTTGCCGTCTCTAGGTATGGCTTGGATAACCAAATCCTCCACTAAGTCGTCATCCGTATCAATGTTTATTTCGGTCAACACATTTTCTTCAAAAGTACCGTAGGCCAGGTCAGGCAATACATTTGACTGTAGGTCTACCGCAAATACGGTATTATCCGAACCTACGGTAGGCTCAAAAGCGTAGAAGTCGGCAATGTCTGCCGATGTACCCATAGAGCCAGGAGCATCGATGTGATCTGCGGCAACCAATACGACCGCTACAATTGCAATGGCCCCAAGGCCCATAATTAACTTTGATTTTTTCATTGTCTTTTATTTTTAGATTAGAAATCACCCTTATTTACGAGGTAAAGAAAGGGAGGTTCAGTATGAAAAGTTAAATAAATGTTAAACACATTAAAGGATTTCTGGAAGGTATACTTTCATTTTTTAGACCTTTAGCTCGCCATTCTATTCTATATGGTCATTTTAGAGTAATTTGGTACCGTGGTTTTAAACAGCAATTATAATGAATCCATCGTCTAGAGGTTGGATACCGAAATTTGAATCGGTCGTAAGGCAACATGAGGATAGGTATAAGGAATTTTCAGGCCTGTACGCCCAATTAAAGGAAACGGGATTTGTGTACGGTATAAATACCGGAGTACTGGATTTCATAGTTTCCGAGCACGCGCTGTCCGAAGATGAAAAGGCCAAAGTAAATTTGTTTACGGCCTTGTATTATACCTATAGATTAGAACGTAAAGGCAATTTTGAAAATTTCCTGAACGATCTGTTCAACTTCTATAATAACTTAAGAGTAGCCCATCTTTCTTTCTTAGGAAAACTACTTAGTGGTAAAACAACCACCTCCAAACTAGAAAAATTACTAGATTCCAGAGTCTATCTAGAAGACAACGTCATTAGTAAGACCTTTAACAGCATCATCACAAACTCCCTGTTGTTTATAGATGTGCTGCTTTTTAAACGCTACTTGACGGATTCCATCGCCATAAAGGTCTATGCCTATAACTTGGAATATTTGGCCATACATGTAACGTACCATGCCCTAAACTCAAAAGAAAAGAACAAAAACGACGAAAGGTTGGCAGAACTGTTCGGGGCTAGCCTTACCTTCATAAATCCGGATAAGCAGGCTTATGACGGTTCTTACCGCGAAATGCTCTTGAAAAAAAGGCCAAGCTATGAAAACGCTTATTTATTGGATATGGCCTGCCTTACGGTTTGGGAAGATAAGTCCTTGGATTATAAAGAATCGGAATTCATTTTTGGTATTGGAACAGCTGTTGGTTTCAGTGAAGAGATCATTACCCGATCTTTGGAAGACGTAACCGTCTTCTTCGCTAAAAATGCGAAAATGGTGCCGTTTTTAAAAGACAACAATCTTACCGTACAGTTTTATGATAGTATGAGCAAGGTGGTCAACAAACTCATTTTGAGAAACAGCAAACGCTTGCAAAAAGAACTCTCCGAGAGTGCCGAACTGGTGTCGCTTTTAACCAAATCTACCTTCCGGGACCTTACCAGGGAGGAAAAGAAAAAGGTACAGAACCAGCTGATGAATATCTTTAAAAGTATTCCGTCATTGGCAATCTTTATGTTACCGGGCGGGGCGGTGCTACTGCCCATATTCATAAAACTCATTCCCAAATTACTACCTTCCTCTTTTGATGAAAACAGGGTTGAAAAAAAAGGGTAAAAACACCTATAAAAAGCCCATAGAGAATATCTATGATAAAGGTTAATATATTGTATATCAGATATTAAAACAATTTTACTCCAACCAAAGCTTAAAGTCCTTTACCCGTTCCCTACTAACTATGATTTCTTGCTCCTTAAAGCTTTTTAGCTTTATTTGTAAGCGGGAATTAGTATAGGAAATGATATCCTTTATCTGATCGATATTCACATAAAATTTACGGCTGACCCGAAAGAAAACTTTAGGTTCCAGCTCGTTTTCAAGCAGCTCCAAGGTAGTGTCCAAAAGATAATTGCGCCCATCGGTGGTAGCGGCATAGGTACCTTTGTTCTCGCTATAAAAACACTCTACCTCGTCTGCATTTATAATTTTTATGTGCTGCCCTACCCTAGCGGTAAATCGCCGTTTGAATTTGCGCTCGATAGGATTGACCAATAGTTTTTTAATATCCTCAAAATCCAGCGCCAAGGGTTGCGCCTGTGGTTTCAATGCCGTATACTTTCTAACGGCCGTTCCCAGTTCCTCATCATCTATCGGCTTTAATAAATAATCGATACTGTTCAGCTTAAAAGCCTGTAAGGCATATTCATCATAGGCCGTAGTAAAGATAATGGCACTTTTTACAGCTACCGCATCAAAGATTTCGAAAGAGAGTCCGTCCGAAAGCTGAATATCTAAGAAAATAAGGTCGGGATGTACGTTGGACTGGAACCAAGCGATAGATTCCTCCACCGAATGAAGCATAACGGACACATCTACCTGCAATTCCTTTAACAGGCGGCACAATCGCCTTGCCGCCGGTTTTTCATCCTCTATAATGATTACGTTCATCTATTTATATTTATTTGTTTTTAAAGGTCAGCTGTAATTCTCCAATAAACATTTTGGTCGGCATTACCTTTTTGTCCTGGCTCATTTCATGTTATGCGGTTTTTGGTTGATGGTGTTTCCCTTTTTATTTTTAACATCCAATACGTGATATAAACACTGCCCAAGATAGTGGGCAAAAACCAATTTAACAAT
>Ga0075117_1001445_pt1 | contig 14612 bp, 13 predicted proteins | sample AntAceMetag02UKJ_FD_69789 | JGI IMG/M metagenome (GOLD analysis project Ga0075117, IMG submission 69789) | Saline lake microbial communities from Ace Lake, Antarctica - Antarctic Ace Lake Metagenome 02UKJ | ecosystem: Environmental > Aquatic > Non-marine Saline and Alkaline > Saline | place... | reverse complement strand
GTTTCCAAGACGGTTCAGAAATTCCGGCGGAACCAGTGCTGGTGGCCAGCTTCGACGACGGCACAGCTCGCGATGTGTCGATTCACCGCAACAACGGAACGGTGAAAGGTGGCAAGCCGGTCGAAGGAAAGTTCGGTCGAGCAATTCAGATTGCCAGTGCGGGACCGAAGGAGCCTAAAAAAGGTGGTCCGAAAAGCAACAACCCGAGTCAGAAGCCCGGCAATAGTTTGGTACAACCGAAGTGGACTTCGGACGTGCCGATCTATGTGCGAGCGATGGTGCTGGCTGGCGGAAATTTGTTTATCGTTGGACCGCCGGATATCATTGACGAAGAATCCACGTTCCAAAAACTAACGGAAAAAGATCCAGAAGTTCAAAAACTGCTAGCGGCTCAGGATGACGCTTTGGAAGGAAAAATCGGCGGGCAATTACTGGCGGTCAATACGGATACCGGAGAAATTGAACACACCGTTGAACTCGGCACGCTGCCTGCTTGGGACGGACTTGCCGGCGCGAACGGCCAGTTGTTTTTGTCAACGCTGGACGGTCAAGTCATATGTTTCGGCAAGTAAGGACCGCTCGCGAAATAAGTGTCCTGCTTTTGTATCGGCGGCATCCTGCCGCCGTTCAGATTCTGCGGCAAGATGCCGCAGATACGACGGTTATTCAACGAACACCCCCTAAGCCGAGCGGCAGTTAAGCTTCGCCCCTCGACCCTTTCGGTCAACACAACCACATGAAACCACTTCTCTACATTGTCAGCTTCCTGTCCCTGACCACCGTTGCCACCGCCTGCAACGTGCCCGTGTTCCGCTACGCGCTCGAACGCTGGCGGCCGGATACTACAGACGTGGTTGTATTTCATAGCAGTCCGCTGTCCGATGCTGAACAAGTTGCCGCCCAGAATTTGAATTCGCCTGATGCGAATGTGAAGCTCGTGCTACAGGCGACCGACGCGGTCATGGACGACAGCATCGTGCTACTGTGGGAAGAACTCGGCAAGCAACCAGATTTGCAACTGCCGTATGTCGTCGTCAGATCATTTGTCGCGGGCACTCAGGTGAATGGTTGGCGCGGTTCTCTGGCAGAAGCCGAAACAACAAAGCTACTGACGTCGCCCGTTCGGCGGGAACTCAGCCAACGGTTGCTGTCCGGTCATTCGGCCGTGTGGTTAGTAGTAAAATCGAACGACGAGGCCCGCAACACCGCTGTGGTGTCGTTGTTGCAGGAAGAACTGCAGCGACTCAGCGCCGAAATTCCTCTGCCGGAAGGCATCGGGTTACCGGGGTCTGAATTGTTTTCTGAGATCCCGCTGTTGATGCGGTTTTCGGTCTTGGAAATTGATCCCACAGACAGCGACGAACAGTTTCTGACGTCGCTGCTGACAGGCTTCGAACCAAATTCAATCGGCAACGGACAGCCCCTAGTTGTTCCAGTGTTCGGTCGCGGACGCGCGCTGGAAGTGATTCCGGCGGGACAGGTGAATGCCGGACTGATCGAAGATCTGACGCTGTTTTTGTGCGGTGCGTGTTCGTGCCAGGTCAAGGAACGCAATCCGGGGTTCGACCTGCTGATTTCTGCCAAGTGGGATGTCGAGTTGTTTGGAAAAAACGCGGCAGCGATCGCGACCCAGTTTTCGACGGCGGACGACGAGATTGGTTTGCCCGTGCTGTTGGAGATTCCTTCCGGGAGAGAAAATCCGGAAGTGATTGCGGTGGACGAGCAGGATTCGTCGGCATCGGTGGCCACGCAAGTGACGCCCCAAGAATCGAACAGTACGTCTGCTGTGGCATGGATCGTCGGGTTGTTGGCAGTGTTTGCGATTGGTCTCGCGGTCAGCCGATCAGTCATTCGATGAAGTCGTAAGCACGTACCAACGCCGTTGGCATCTACGCGGCTTTTGATTTGCGCAGACGTCGTTCCGCCGGGAGCGCGATTCAGCCTCGAAGCGGCGTCAGTATGCCAGGGCCAGCGTTGACTGGGGTCGATGACCGTGCGCATGGAGAAGCACCGGGCGACTCGAAGGGAGAGAATCGCTCGGTGCCTCAACAGAGAAGACAAAGGGCAATTTGTCTTCTGGGATCTTCTGTTGACACATCACATTTGGGCCGTGATTCGCTTGATCGCGATTCGGCAGCAGGGAAGTGTCTATCGATTGATTGTTGGCAGTGGGTCCATTGCCATCATGGGATATCCGCCGGGTGCAAAAGCTGTTTGTCCCATCATGCCAGGGGCAAAGGCTTGTTGTGGTCCGCCTGCTCCAAACGCAGACGGATAGCCACCGGGCGATACGCCACAGCCGTTATTGCAACTACCGCAGCCACCGCCGCCGCCGGGATAGCCCGCACCGTAACCCATACCCATACCGTGCATCAGGCAGCAGCCGGTCATGGAACACATTAACATCAGACCGGCAGTGAATTTTACGAAACGATTCATTGAATTGCCTCCAGTGGACTGCCGAGGTTGGATTCCGAACGGATATTGGCAGTGGAAGATGTGAGAATACGAATTCGTCGAAAGACATCCGGGCCAGCAAAAGTAAGATGGGAAGCTGGGGGAGATCGAAGTCGATCAATGAGATTCGTGAGGAGAGACAGAAAGGAGTCGACTTGGGTGTCGACACCCGGACGTTATGAGAAGCGGCGAATTGCGTCAAGAGGATTCCGAAACCATGTCATTCTGGCTGAAGTTCAATGATTTGCGGTCTTTCAGTCGGTTGCGTGAGCCTGAAATCCAAAAGATCGCTAAAGTGATTTTAGATTTTTCATCACTTTAATGCTGAGCGGACGGCTGTCGTTTCACTGACATAAAGCCACGCTGCTTACACTTAGCGGACTGCTAAACATGAGTACCCGAACCTGTTTGATTCTGGCAGCAATCTTCGGATTCTGCGCCGTTTTTTTAGGAGCCTTCGGGGCTCACGGATTGTCTGGCGGTGATTCACGTCCTGGCTTCCTCGAACGCAAATACGTCGATGCTCCGCCGAAAAAAATTGCGGGCCTAGAACTCCCCGCCTCGTACAAATACCTGCAGGACTTTGGCACCGGCGTCCGCTATCAGATGTGGCACTCATTAGCACTGTTTGGTGTCGGCCTGCTGATGCGACAGGTTTCGTCGAAACTACTCAGCGGCGCGGCGTGGTGCTTTGTGGGTGGCATCATCCTGTTTTCTGGCGCACTGTATGTCTTAGTGATTTGCGGTTCCGATTGGTTAGGTGTGAAATGGGGACTTGTCGCGCCCATTGGTGGCACACTACAACTGCTCGGCTGGCTGTTGCTGGCCATCTTCTGCTTTCGACAAAAAACCGTTGCTGCTTAAAGTACGCTGCTCTTCTGACTTCAATGGAATATATCGCATGTTGATCTTCGATGCTCATCTGGACCTCGCATGGAACGCCTTGGAATGGAACCGCGACCTGTTGCTGCCGGTGGCCGCCATTCGAGAATTTGAACAACAATTCGCCGGAGCTGTTCCCGGAGACGCGACGACTTCAATCCCCGCGCTGCGAGACGGCAACATCCGCATGGTGATCGCCACGCTGCTGCCACGGTTCAAGCGGCCTGAAAGTCCGCGAACGTTTTACCAATCACGCGAAGCCGCGTTTGCGGCGATGCAAGGCCAGCTGGCTTGGTACCGGTCAATGGTCGAACTGGGCCATTTCGCAGAACTGACAGATCTCAACACCTTCAATCAGCACGTTGAACGCCTGAACAGCAATTCTGGCGAAGATGCTCCAATCGGGTTTGTGCTTAGCATGGAAGGCAGCTGGGCGATTCCTGATCCGTCGTATGTCGAACGCTGGTACAAGATGGGACTGCGAATTCTCGGGCCCGCACATTACGGGCCCGACGACTATGGACACGGGACCGGCAGTGTGGGCGGCCTGAAAGAAAAAGGCCCGCAACTGCTGCGTGAAATGGATCGCGTCGGCATGCTGTTGGATGTGACTCACCTGTCCGACGATTGTTTCTGGCAGTCCCTAGATCTCTATACCGGCCCGGTCCTAGCCAGTCATCACAACAGCCGTTCGTTGGTGCCCGGAGATCGGCAGCTCACGGATGAACAGATCAAAGCTCTGTTGCAGCGCGACGCTGTCATCGGATTGGCTCTGGATTCGTGGATGATTCGTCCCGGCTGGATCAAAGGAGAAACGGACCCAGCGACGGTGTGTCTCGCAGACGCCGTGAATCACATCGATCACATCTGTCAACTGGCGGGAAGCACCAAGCACTGCGGCATCGGCAGCGATCTTGACGGCGGTTTTGGCAAAGAACAATCCCCGTGCGATCTGGAAACCATTGCCGATCTGCAGAAGATCGGCGACCTGCTCAGCCAACGCAATTATTCCGACGCAGACATTACCGGCATCATGCACGGCAACTGGATCGAATTCTTTCGTCGGGCGTGGCGTTAAGTAGGGTATGCTCCTGCATACCAATTATGTTCGACCTCATCTCGCAAAACAATCGTCCTCGCTGTCAGGCGTCGCAACGAAGCCGTCACGCGGGAGCGTAACCTACGTCAGGATGTCTTGCAGCACGTGGCCATGAACATCTGTTAAGCGTCGGTCGATGCCGTTGTGCTGATACGTCAGCCGCGTGTGATCGAGTCCCAATAGGTGCAGGATCGTGGCGTTCAGATCATGAATCGATGACACATCTTCGACCGCTTTGAATCCGAGTTCATCGGTGACGCCGTAGCTCACGCCGCGTTTGACGCCAGCACCACCCAGCCACGCCGTAAAGCCCTGCGGATTGTGGTCGCGCCCCTGTTGTCCCTTTTGAAACATCGGCATGCGGCCGAATTCAGTACACCACACCACCAACGTGTCTTCCAATAGCCCGCGTTGTTTCAGGTCATTGAAGAGCGCCGCAGCCGGTTGATCGAGGATCTCACCATGGATGTCGTATTGTTCGCGGAGTTTCGAATGGCCGTCCCAATTCAGACGTCCGCCGCTGGCGTATGAACCGTTGAACAGTTGCACAAACCGCACGCCGTTTTCAATCAGCCGCCGCGCCAAAATCGCATTCTTCGCAAACGCGGCTTTCGTTTCGTTGGGCGAATCGGCTCCGTACATTTTCAGCGTGTGAGCTGTCTCGGTGGACAGATCTGTGATCTTCGGAACAGACAGCTGCATACGGGCGGCGAGTTCATAGCTGGCGATGCGCGCGGCGAGGTGACTGTCGCCGGGATGTTGTTCCAAGTGCTGTTCATTCAGCATCGACAGCAGAGATCTGGCAGCGTTGTCTTTGCTTTGCGAAATCCCGGCGGGCGACGACAGGTTTTGAATCGGGTTGCTGCTGTTGAAGGGCGTGCCCTGAAAGACAGCGGGTAAAAAGCCCGGCCCCCAATTGTTAACGCTGGCTTGAGGCACCCCGCGCGGATCGGGAATGGCGACAAACGCTGGCAGGTTTTGGTTTTCTGAACCTAACGCATAGGTTGCCCACGCTCCGATGCTGGGGAAGCCATCAAGCACAAATCCGGTTGATAAAAAGTTCTCCGCCGGACCGTGAGTGTTGGATTTGTTGGTCAGTGTGTGAACGAACGAAATGTCATCGACAATTCCGCCCAAGTGTGGAATCATGTCCGACACCATCTTGCCGCATTCACCACGTGGACGAAATTTGTATTGCGGTCGTGCCAGATTTCCGGCGGGCCCCTGAAACGTGACCGCCGGGCCACCTTCGAACGGTTGGCCGTCGCGTTTGATGAGTTCGGGTTTGTAATCGTAAGTTTCCAGCTGACTGCACGCCCCAGCGCAAAAGATCACCAGCACGTTCTTCGCCTTGGCATCATGATGACCGCGCCGCGCTGCATGCGGCTGTGTGGAATCGAACTGGCCTGGTTTGCCTTCCGCCAGAACTTTGTCCTGCTGCAACAGACTTGCCAGAGCAGCACCGGCCAAGCCCGAAACGGCCTGCCCAAACAAACCACGCCGCTGCAGAAGCTGTCGGCCAATATGCGTTAGTCGGTCTGTCATAGCATGCTCTGATGGACAACTCAGATTCCAGTCACTTCACACGGGCTCCGTTGCCACGATGCTGAATACTCACCAAAGTATTGTGACGACAAACGGCACGTTCGTCACCCGTCTTTTGTTGGCGAAGGACAAATTACCGATCCATCCATCTCCGAAAGGAAGAAAACGCAAAGGTGTCAAGTACCGTTTTGGTTATTCAGGTCGTTTCCGTGATCGTCCTCGCGGTCGAATTGTGGACTCCAGCCCCAGTCGTCTGACTGTTTCTTTTGTCCATTGTGGGCTGCCAAAGGGGACACCGGGATTGATACTTCTGGTGAATGCTTCCTGCTCTTTCGTGGTCATGGCCTGATTCACGCGGTTCGCCCAGTTGGTCAGAGGACGTAGCGGCTGTCGTTCAGAATCAGTACATGGACGGTCCGGGCGTCGACCAGATCTTTGCCGACGAAAACGCGCTGCAGGACGTGCTGTTTCCACTGGCTGCCGATCTGGGCACCGTCCGAGATCTCGCGGGGGTCGACAGTGTTACGGGGCAGACTCTGGTTCTGAATCATCGTACGTCCGACAGCTACGGCAACATCGTGGCCGAAACTGACAATACGGTCGAACACAACTTTGCCTTCGCCGGTCGTCACTGGGATGCGGACGCAGGATTGTACTACAACCGAGCTCGCTGGTACGACCCGGAAAAACAAAGGTGAATCAGTGAATATCGTCGATCAAGTGCGAATCAAACGATTTTTCGAAGTGTTCGAGAAACGTCGGACGACCATTGCCGTACGTGTGCCTGCCGAAATGGAAGACGGCCCCCAAGAGGGAGAATTAGGGACGCAGCTCATTGCTTGACAGACGCAGGATTAACGTAAAAACCAGTCACACAAACTTCAATGAGCTGCGGCCAATTTGTTCCTCTGGAAAAGAATAGTGAGGCTGGTGTCATGGAAGTCGATCGATTGATCTGCCAGCAAACGATCCTGCTGCAGCAGGCTCGCGAGTGCTGTGCCCGCCAAGCCCGAAACGGCTTGACCGAACAGGTCACGGCGTTGGTAAGAGTGTTTGACATAGAGGCACGGTGTTAAGGCGAGTCAAAACAAGCGATCGATTTTGACTTCGAGAGCACAATCTTGACAGATGTCGATGGAGAGCGTGTTAGAAAACGGGGCCAATTCGTATTGGCTGTCCGCGTTCAGTCGCAGCGGTTGAATGGATTCCGTGTCCGGGTCGACGATAATGTACCACGGAACCCCGTTCTGTTGGTAAACAGTTTTCTTGAACGTCAGGTCTCGTTCGCGAGTACTCGGCGAAAGGATTTCCACGACCACAGCTGGAGTTTCTTCGACATGCCGATCCGGTGGTTCACCACAAACAATGGTCAGATCTGGACGCAGCACGGTGTCGTTCGCCACAATCCAGTCGATTTCCACGAGTACTGCAGCGCGGCAATCGGCAGCATCGATGGCGTTGTTGAATGCCGTCGCGACCCTGCCATTGATACGTGCATGCCTCCCGAACGGACTTGGTGTCATGGCCACGGCCGTGCCATTCCAGAGTTCCCAGTCACCGTCCCACAGCTGATAGTCAGCGACGGTATAGTGCGGTCGATATTGTGGCGCGGTACTCATGGTGTTTCATTCAGCAGAAGCTTCGAAGGGTCCGCCACTCTCGTTCGTTTGTGCGGCCTGTCAACGTTGTTTTTCCAGTCCGTGTTTGTCGGTTCAACAGACCGCTGGCCTACAGCATGTCATCGCGAGTCAAAACAATCGATCGATTTTGACTTCGAGAGCACAATGTTGGCAGATGTCGATGGAGAGCGTGTTAGAAAACGGGGCCAATTCGTATTCGTCGTTTGCGTTGAGCCTCAGCGGCTGAAGGGAATCTGTTTCGGGATCGACGATCAGGTACCACGGAACTTTCTGTTCTTGAGACATGGCCTTCTTGAAAGTCAGATCTCGTTCTCGAGTACTCGGGGCAAGAATCTCAACAACCAAGGCGGGCGGTGCCTCGACATGCTTGTCAGGCGCATCACCGCAGACGACCGTGAGATCCGGACGCAGCACCGTGTTGTCCGCGATGATCCAGTCGATTTCTGCCAAGACACTGGCAGGGCAGCCGTTGGCATCAATTGCCTGTTTCAATTCAGATCCGACGCCGATTAACAACTGAGCATGTCGCCCAAACGGGCTCGGCGACATCGATACCGCAGTGCCGTTCCACAGCTCCCAGTCACCGTCCCAGTGCTGGTAGTCTTCGACGGTGTAGTGCGGTCGATATTGTGGAGCGGTGCTCATGGGGATTTACTCAGAGGCAGTTGCGGAGGAATCGGTCATTCTCCCCGAGTTGTCTGGTCTGTCAATGACGTTTCGTCGACTCAGGAATGTTGCGGCCACCGTCGGGCGATTCCTACGGAATAAACAGAAACTCACTGCTGTTGAATATCGCTCGGCTCAGCGTTTCCAGCCCGTGAACGCCCACGGCTTCGGACACGGTGGAGCGTTCTTCCGCAGACGGCGGCCTGCCGAATGCCAGCCGAAACGCATGATCAATCTGTTGATCCGATGACGAGCCCGCTTCTTCGCGAATTCGTCGAGTGAATTCCGTCGACTGATCAATCACAAAGGGACTATTGAACAGATTTAAGGCTTGGATCGCAGTGGTCGATTGACCGCGGCGCGGCGTTGGCAGGCCGGCGTCAGGACAATCGAAGGCACCAAAAACCGGCACGCGTTCCATGCGAATCTTGTGAGCGTAAATCATGCGACGGAATTCGTTGTCCGTGAATTCTTCCACCGGCGGAAAACCGCTCAGGCCACCGCGAGTCTTGAAGAAATTGAAGCCGGGGCCGCCTGTTTGTAGGTTCAACTGACCACTGACCTGCAACATGCAGTCGCGAATGGCTTCCGCTTCTAGGCGGCGAGAGGGAAATTGCCACAGCAGCTGATTGTTCGCGTCGACGGCACTTGCGTTGTCCGCGTTTGTTTGCGATGAAGCCTGTTGGTACGTCTTTGACGACATAATCAGTCGATGCAGATGCTTGATCGACCAATTGTGCTCGATCAGTTCGATTGCCAGTCTGTCGAGTAGTTCGGGATGGCTGGGCGGCAGACCGTTCAGGCCGAAGTCGCTGGATGTTTCGACCAGACCAATACCAAAGTGCGATTGCCAAATGCGGTTCGCGATCACTCGAGCTGTCAATGGGTTGTGGGGCGATGCGATCCAATTGGCCAGCGTGGTGCGGCGCTGCTGGTCCGGAGATTCCTTGGACAGTTCCAGCGACGACAGCGAGGTCAGGACGTGGGGTGTGACTTCTGTTGTGCGTTGTTCCGGGTCACCGCCACTGAGCACGAATGTTTCGTCGGGAGTACGAAACCGGCCTGCGAACACCATCTGTGGTTTGTGAAGTTCCGCTTGCTGTTGCTCCAGCTTGGTGAGTTCTTTCGCCAGCGCGGCGATGTTCACGTCGCCGGCGGCCGTGTTGTGTCGCAGCAGGGAATTTCTTTTGTCATGAGGCGTTCCGATGGCCACGCGGTCACCGGACGTCGCAACCACGTTCCACGTTTGTCCGTCCAGCGATGTTTCGATGTGATAGCGAACCGGCACGCGATCGTTGAACTTGCCTTCGCGATCGCGTGACCATTCGATGCGGTCGATCACGTGCGGCGTCGTGAATTCCAGTTGCACCCAGCCTGTGCCCTGTGCGTTCGAAATCCAGCTGAAGCTGTTTCCGTATTGACCATCGTTGATATGTTTCAACTGATGTTTGCCGACACTGGAATAGTCGCCCGAAGACGTTGCCACCGTGCCGTTGGTTGCCAGAGCAATGTTCTGCCCGCCATCGACGTTGAAGACTTCTAATTCGTCAAGGCAGGGTTGGTGTTTGTTGTCATCGATTGTCGCCAAAGACGTGAAGCGCACGAATTTTGTGTTGGTCGGGATGAAGTGTTCCACTGTCTGCAGCGGATTGACTGGGCCTCGCAGTTGAGGCAAAACTTTGGCTGAATCGTTATCGGCGGTGAAGCGTTCACTGGAACTCTCATTGTCAGTAGACGGCCTCGTCTGCGGCAACGGGTTAAACGGCTGTTGCAGAACAATGACGTCTGCCGTGATTCCGGTACCGGTTTCTCCGCCGCGTAACACCAGTCGAGTGGTCTTGGTGAAAGTGTGAACGCCCGCGTCGAATAGGCCACTCCACAAGGGCTTTTGTTCTGTTTTGCCACTGTTTTCGTAGGCGAAATGCAGCTGATCCGCGCGAGCAATTTCGCTTTGGTCGCTGTTCGTATCTAGGTCTCCATCGACATCAAGCACGTAGCGTGCGTCGTTGGTGTGAACGCCGCTGCCATGGACGCCCCAAGAAATCCAGAGCCGATAATCGCCTTTTGCAGCGGGGTTCCAGGTGAACACATCTTCGCCCGACTGGTTGTCCCACCAGGTGTATCGACCATGGCTGAGATTACCGAAGCGGAAGCTGTCTCCCACATCATCTTGGTAGCCTCGCGCTTTGCCCGCCGGGTTGGTGCCATGCCCGTTCTTTGTTTTCAGCAGCGTGACGCGTGCCAGATCTTCGTCGTCAATCAGAATTGTACGTCCGGTAAACGCCATGGGCTGCAGCTGGTTCAGCTGTTGCTGAAGCTGCGTGATTCTCGGCTGCAATGCCGCGGCTTGGGCTTGGCGGCGCTCGAATTCTGGGCCCCGGATTTCTCGTTCGCCGTAGTCCATGCCGGCGAAGAAAGCCTGAAACGCGTAGTAGTCCTGCTGCGGAATAGGATCGAACTTATGATCGTGGCAGCGCGCACATCCGACTGTCAGTCCCAAGAATGTGGCCGACGTGCCAATGATGACTTCGTCGAGTTCATCCTGTCGCGCGAGTCGTTTGGATGCTTCGTCCTTGCCGATTTGGCCCGGCAGCAAAGCCGCCGCCGCCACCAAGAATCCTGTCGCCGCGTCTTCGCCGACGGTGTCGCCCGCAAGTTGTTCGAATACAAATCGGTCGTACGGCTTGTCTTCGTTGAACGCTTGAATCACGTAGTCGCGATACGGCCAAGCGTTGGGGCGCGGCGTGTTGACTTCATAACCGTGAGTGTCCGCATACCGCACAACGTCCAGCCAATGTTGCGCCCAACGTTCTCCGTAACGCGGACGACTCAGCAGTTCGGTGATCAGAGCGGTTGTGCCATGTTCGGAGTTCGCCGAAATTTTCTGTGTCCAGTCGTCCATTTGCTGCGGTGTCGGCAGCAATCCGTGCAGGTCCAAAAACATCCGGCGCACCACAGCAGCGGCCTGTGATTTCGGGGCTCGGCGAAGTCCGGCGGTCGCAAGGCGGCGGTCGATGAACGCATCGATGGGATGTCCGGCCGCTGATGGTCTGTCGAAGTTGAGCGGTTGAAAGGCCCAATGTGATTTCGGATTCGTCTGCGGTTGTTCGTCCGTCGGTGCGTTGATCCCGTTCGAGAGCCATGCTGTGACACGTTCAATCTGTCCCGGCGAAAGCGGTTCACCTGCCGGCGGCATTCGTTCGGATTCATCCGCCAGTATCCGTCGCAGTAGTTCGCTGTGCAATCCGTCGTCTTCGTTCACCGCTGAACCGGAATCCCCGCCGGTTTTCATCAGCGGCACGGTGTCCAATCGCAGGTTGCCTTCCTGCTTTAATGCGCCGTGACATGAGTAGCACTTGGCTTTCAGAATCGGCTTAATGTCACGCGCGTAATCCACCGCGTCGCCTGCGCCGGCTCGTGTCGATGCGTAACTAATCAGCAACATTGTCAGCAGGAAGAGACATTGATTTGCGAGGAGACGAGTCACGTTGGTGAGATCCCTGATCTGGCGGCAGGAGGGGAAGGAACGGCGGGGAGATTCGTAACTCGTCAGCCGTCTGAAGTGGTTCCTACTTTCCAGCCGTTTGGGCGCTGGTCTCCTGTTGCCTGCTTCATGTGGCTGAAGTGTTCCGCAAATTCTATCTTACACAATGGTGCTGGCAGACAGAAGTATCGATTATTCTCGAGCCAGCATTGCAGCCACCGCAGACGAATTTTTCACCGCTTGCACGGCATGGTGCAGCCTAGACTTTACGGTGCCGAGCGGTAATTCCAAGGCCGCCGCGATTTCCGGTTGCGTCATATCGTCGACGAATCGCATCAGCAAAATTTCACGATGTGCATCGGATAGCGCATTCAACATGTTCGAAAAATCGTCTCGGGAAGTCGTGTCTTCGGCCTGAGCCTGTGGAAACAGGTCGAGATTTTCATCACGGCTGGTCGAACGCACTCTTTTCTTTCGCGCGGCGATCGACAGATTGCGAACTGCGGGGTATAAAAACGTGGTCATCTGCGCCGTGAGTTCGAAGCCGGGAAACTTTCGCACCAAGTAGGCGAAGGTTTCCTGCAGCACATCCAGCGCGTCTTCGTGATGGCCGGTGAAGCGAAACGCGAGCCCCGTCACCCAATCTTTGTAACGATGATACAACGCCGCGAACGCCTGCTGGTCGCCACCATTGATGGCATCGACCAGTTCTAGATCCGTCGGGTTGTCTTCAGCGGCAGGCATTCCGTTCAGCTTCTGCGCAGACCGACGTCTCCGTGGATTTCAGCACAAGCAAGTCAGTCGGATAGGTGATAGGTTGGGTTTCCAGAGTACAGCTTAGTCGAAAGACCAGAGGACGGATATGTATCGACGGGACAATCAAATTCCTGCGGGTGGCAGGGCTTGGTGTTCAGCCCAGCTGCGTCGCCTTAGCGTGGGCCGCTAAATCCACGCTGAGTCATCGGCGGCAGGCGGTTCGACTGGTGCAACAGGTTGATAGGCCCAATGCGTGGCTGCCTGTTGGCTGAGATGTGTTTGATCGCCGAGTCGCGAGAATTCGGTGGGGCCGATATCCGTTTTGGGGCCAGTCGCTCCGGTTTGAATCCACTGCTGCAGGATTTTGATTTCGTTGTTGGCCAGCTTGCCGTCCGGAGGCATCTGCAAGTCTTCGTTGTCGTACAGCACAGCTTTGGCCAGCAACGATGCAGCGGCGTCATTGGGCACCACTGCAGTGCCAGAATCTCCACCGATCAGCCAGCCGCTTTCGCGATCCAGCAGCAGTCCGCCTTCGCGCGTTTGGGCTTCCTCAGAATGGTTTCGTTGTTCGACCTTCCGCTGCGACAGTCACACGGGAGCGTGACCTACAATTTTGCGATCAACTTGCGAACTTTCGCGGCCTGTTTGGCTTCCAGATAGTCAAAGCAAGCCATGCCGTTGCCCACGGTTTCGAATTCGTTGAATTCCCACACGACCTTTCGATCCGAATCGAGTTCAAACAGTTGCGGGCTGTTCGGTCCGGCATGGCAGTTGTCGACGATGATGTGACCGTTGGCAAGTTCCTTCAAACAGGCCGTCCAACAGAGTTCGATCTTTGTGTCTGGAACGCTGCTCTTCACTTCCCAAACAACTTCCTTGTCTGGTGAAACCTCCACAACGGAATTTCCGGAACCCGATCCAATCAGCGTGTTGCCGTTCTTCAGCCGAATCGCCCCGTAGACTCGCGTACCGATTTCGTACTCCCACACGATATCGCCGGCCACGTTGTATTCTGTCACGGTGCCCGGTCCTTCCGCACAGACGAGGAAGTTGCCATTCGGCAGCACTTCTGCTTGGCGAGTCTTGCCGCGGCCATCTTTGCCGAGCGGTGTTTCGCTGACGATCTTTCCCGACCTATCCACCACAATAATTCGATCCTTGCCGGATTCTGCGATCATGGTGTGGCTGTTGGCCAAGCGTGTAAATGCGTGAACATCATGGCCAGCGTAACGCCACACTTCTTCGCCACTGAGTGTGATTTCTTTGACGACATTCCAATCGTCGTGGTACAGAATATTGCCGTTGTCCAGCATCTGCACTTCATGATGTCCGGCATGACCGTTTTTCGGGCCGCCGGTTTTGAATTGCCACACAACGGTGCCATCTAATTCACACAGCGCGATGATGTTTTTCTGATAAGACGCACTCACCAGCACCAGCGGTTGGGAATCGGCCAAGCCATTCGCCAGACCATTCGCAGTGGTGGAAACAGACAGCAGAGAAATCAGTAGAAAATATTTCATGAACGGTTTCCTGAGGGCTTGTCGAGTGGGTTCGGGGTGGGTTCGGGGTGGGTTTGTCAATCGCAGCGTGGTCGCAGCATAACCGCAGCGGAAGTGAATTGCAGACTCAACCTAGGTTTGCCGTTTTACGGCGTGCGAAACGTGCCGGATTGGAATGCCCAACACTTGCCGGCCTCATTCGTCACCAGCAGGCGATAGTAGTACTGACGGTTGGGCTCCAGATCTGTCAGGTGGAATTTGTTTTGCCCGTTACTTATTCGTACCGGTTTGGTCGACGATTCCCACGTGCGTTTTGCTGATAGCATTTCACGACTGACGCCCTGTTGTTCTGTTCCGTGCAGCGTACGTTTAACGAATGTCAAACAGTCAACCGGACCGTAGTGCAGAACTGCTTCAGCGTTCGCCCCGGCGTTTGGGATTTGGTAGGTGACCTTGGCCGACGCATTCGTCGCTATGGCCAAACTGTCTCCGATCTGGACCGGCAACTGAAACAATTCTGCAGTCAGCTTGGGTTGCAGGTAAACTGGTCGTACTGTTGCCGAGGTGCGACGCCGCACCTC
>Ga0075117_1001442_pt1 | contig 14626 bp, 19 predicted proteins | sample AntAceMetag02UKJ_FD_69789 | JGI IMG/M metagenome (GOLD analysis project Ga0075117, IMG submission 69789) | Saline lake microbial communities from Ace Lake, Antarctica - Antarctic Ace Lake Metagenome 02UKJ | ecosystem: Environmental > Aquatic > Non-marine Saline and Alkaline > Saline | place... | reverse complement strand
TGAGCTTTTTAGGGGGTCAGTATCTGCCGGAATGGCAGACAAACAGGGGGTCAGTTTGCCCCAGAATAGGGGGTCAATATCCTCCGGAATGGGGGGTCAGTTTGCTCCGGATTATACACTCCTGGTTGAGATTGGCCGAAAGCGGTATTCTATGAATCAATTTAGTTTTCCTCCCTGAAAGTCGCATGCCTTCAATGATGGTCTCATGCACCCAGTCTTCACGCTGCTCAGGAGTCATGCCTCCCACCGCTTCTCCTAGCGTAATACCCATGCCATCTAACTCAGGATATTCTTGTAAAACTTGAGCTACACATTCCTTGGTATATTGTTTTATGATAGCCGATCTGTCGCCTCTACCGATGTGGTGATGTTCCAAATTATCAGTTAAAACATTATGGGCTTTAGCAAATTCAGGGCTCACAAAAATATTGAAAGGCATAAGGTAAGAGTCAATTCCTCGAGCATCGGCCATTTTAAATATTCCATGAAAAAGACTTTGCCAATCTTTAAGTTCTGCTTCATTAAATGGGCTGGCCTCAGGGAAATTCTTGGGGCTGATCATGTAGGTATATGGATGTAAGTTCCATAAAGTGAGTACGTTGAATCTATTTTCGGCCATCATATCTAGAAATACCTCCCAATATTTTAGGTCTTTACAGGTTTCAGTGTGCAGATACAGAGCCTCTGAATGTCGGTAAGAATCCCATGGCAAATCGTATTTTATAGCTCTAAAACCATAGGCTGCATTCTCACTTTTATTAAGGAATTTGGACGGCGAAATATCATTTTTAATATCTTCGGCAACACTTAAAGCACCATATATGATCCCAGAGTTGTCGCCACCAATAATATTCAACACTTTGCCAGAGAGAAGTACTTCAAATCCTTCACTTTTATACTTTAAACTATCTATTTTAAGCCTAATTATAATCGGTTTCCATAGTTTCTTGTATTCACTATTTTTAGTATTTATAGCAAGCTTTAGTTTGGTTATTGCAAACTCAGTTTGAGGGTTATTTATGTCAGTTTTTATACTTTGACCGAAGTGATTGCTGAAAAAAGAGCTAGTAAGGCCATCAACGAAAAACGTAAAGAATTCATTCTTATCATCTGTTTTTAGGTTTTAAAGTTAAAATCTTAATATCTCGAAAATAGGCTTTTGGCAAAATCCATTTGGCATTGTTTGGTAATCCATGCACTTTTAAGGCAATGTAACCTTCTTTATATTTTTCGTCTTGTATGTCGGCCGTTTTATACCATTGAGCCATGCTATTATATGTGTACCTCGCACCTCAATTTTATATTTACCCCATTCCGGTGGTTCTTTTAAAGCATACTGAGCTTCAATATTATTTTCATTGGTAGAAATCCACTTCCAAGTATTTCCAAAATCGTCAAAAATGGCAGCAGTCCAATTTCTGGTTTTGATGTGATCTATTTTTGTTTGGTAACCATACAAAGACACATGTGCAGTATCTGGTGCTATTTGTGCTCTAAAAAGTATGCCGTAGTTCATCCCTTCCTCACGTTTTGCTTCTAACTCCAATATGAAATTCGTATACTTTTTTTTTGTTCTAATGAAACTATGCCTTTCAGTAAAATCCTTTTGTTGTAAAATCAGCATATCATTTTTGAATTCAAAACTAGCTGGGTTACCTTCGATTGTCCAGTTTAATTTAGACTGATCGTCAAAAAGCACTTTCTATTTTTGACCTAAAAGTGAATTGGAAGAAAATAATAATATCAAAAAACCTAAATTTTCCATTTTCCCATTTTTATTTTGCTGCTCTCCTTTCCGAACAAGACTAATTTAAACATCTTTTATTCCGCCAAAAGCCAGATATATTTGAATCACCTGAAATAAGTAATTTTACCATTCTTTCTTGTATCAATCAACGGTAAACTTGATGAAACTCTTTTTTTTTCGAGGTGGATTTTTCGTGACTATTATATTCTTAAAATTAACCTCAAGCTTCTCTATTTCAGGTTCTGCTTTTTAAAAGTGAATTTTAAAATCAAAACATCCTTTTTTATATTTATCACTTATGATATTTATCGTCGGAATTTCATTGAGCCACACACTTATATGATTTCCGATTGCTTGCACTTTTAGTGAGTTCCAGCCCGGTTTTTCAGCATTTCGTGCTGGTTCATTGTTTTCTAAAGTTTGGGGCCATTCATAGCCATTTCCATAATCTATCATCAGTCCACCAGTCCATTTTCTATCTACTTTTGGATCTACTTTTACCATATAGCCATATAAGGCCGAAAAAGAAGTATCGGGGGCATCCACACACCTAAGCATAATACCTGAGTTTAATCCTATGTCACATTTAAAATCAACTTCGAAAATAAAGTTTTTGTATTTATTATTTGTTCGAACAAACGCATGACGAGCAGTTCCAGAAGTCATTCTCAGGTTTATAGCTCTATTTTTAACTTTTACTTTAGCAGGCTTGTCAATTATACTCCAACCATTTAAGTTTTGACCATTAAATAATGAAACTACATTCTTTTGCGAAAAAGCTACACTAAAAATTAGCTGAAAAACTATTAATAAGACGATTTGAATCTTAAATTTCACAAACTATAGATTTACGTTTGGGACATCAAAAATTACAACATTTCAATCCTTAAAAAATGCTGCTTTTACTTTTCTTATAGTATTATCGCCTTTTGTACTCAAAAATAGCTCGTCAGTATTTCTGTCATAACCATTTCTTAAATGAACTCGCTTTTGATTTATAATTTCAGCCATTGAGGTAAGCTTGCCGTTTTGAACTAAGTTAATTTCATAAATAGAATCATCGTTAAGTGTTTCATTTATATTTATATACATGAGTTTCCCAGTTACAATATCTCCGAAAATATATTTCCCTCGCAGTGAGTCTATTTTCCCTGTATATTCATAACCACCACTTATAGCTTTCCCGTCTTGATGATCATATTGAGCAAAAGGAGCTATAAAGTTATTATTTGGCTTGGTTTCAGTAGGAAGAATCTTTGTTTTATCAATTTTAGTATTCACTAAATAGTCTCCTTCCTGTTCACTCCAACCATAATCTCCTCCAGATTTTATAATATTTAGCTCTTCAATATTTGCTTCTCCAATGTCGGCAACATACATCCTATCCCAAGAATCCCACGCCATTCTATGCGGATTCCTAAATCCAAATGCATATATCTCTTTTCTTACTTCTGTGTCTCTTGAAGTATAAAAAGGGTTGCTTAGAGGAATACTATACGGCTCAACTGTTCTTATGTTTCTTAGAGGGTTTATCCTTATCAAAGTACCTAAAAACGACTTATTGCTATGGCAAAGCTCAGGGATTTTGATATTGTTTGTGCCACCATTGCCAATACCTATGTATAAAAGTCCATAGTTGCTGTCAGAAGTATCAAGGTTGGGTTGAAAAGCAATATCTTGTATTCCATGTGCGGTAGTTGGCGTGTTTACTCGCATAACTTCACGGTGAAATCCTTTAAAAACATCTGCCGAAGGTTGTTCAGCACGCCACTCTGTCTATATCCACTGTAAGCCCACTCCAATCGAGTCAACCCAAGCGTCAGAGTTTAGTGCCTCTTTACCATCATAATTCTCGGTATGTGTGGTATAAAACAAGCCGTTATTCTTAAAATCAGGATGAAAATCGAAACTTCCGAAACCTGTACCAATGCCAGGTTCGAACATGAAAAGAGGCAAGTACTTTCTTATGTCAAGATAAACAGATGCTGCGTTTTGTGAAACATCATAGATAATTCCCATTTGGTCAGTAGCATATAATTTACCTAGTCCAAAAGGGTCTGTTCTGATTGTAGCCAAACCTTTATCCGAAGGAGAATTGGCTTGTCTTGGAATTTTTAATTGGCTTACTATACCGTATAATTTCTTGTTTAGTATTTTGAATACTTACCTCCTCAGGCTCTATGTTTTTTTGAGAAGTTTAGTCTTTTATATACTCATAAATAACTTGCAAATCTTTTTCTGTTATAAAAGAAAAGCTTGGCATCACAGAATTGTATTTGTTTCTTAAAGCAACAGACCTTGGCTCATTTTTTCAAGGAATGAATTAGGGTTTTGAGTAAAAGCAATAAACTCTTGCATAGACCGAACTTTGGAAACACCGCCAAGCATAGGACCAAAACCACTCTCGGTAATTCCATGATAAGAGGCACAATTCGCTTTAAAAATAGCCGCTCCTCTCTTTTTAGTGTTGCTTGAATTTTGTCCGAAAATTATAATTGGAATAAATAAAAAAGCAGACCAAAAGTTTTAAACATTTGTTAAAATATTTATGATTTAGAAAATTTGCAGGTGCTTCGTCATAATTAGTGGAAACTTAAATTCATATCATTTCCAATATAGTAAATCATAGCCTTGAAATTTTCAGAATTGGGGTATCCTCTTGCTTTTGATTTAGCAGCTTGAATTTTACTATTAATACCTTCAGAAACCCCATTATTTATCAGCATTTTTAGAGCATTTATGACCCCTTTCCAGTGATTAACGAGTGTTCTAACAAAGCTTATGAGAGGACGTATTTTTGAATCTTTTACTCTTTGACACCAAGCTTTTAACGCTGGTTCTATAGCTCTGTGTTGAAACCTCCAAACCTCTTCAAATTCTAACTTTAGCTTATATGCTAATCCTGTTTTCAGACTGGTATCTGCCAGTATTATAGCTAGTTTTTCCTTCTCGGAATCAGTAAGATTTACGTCGTTTTTTAACCAAAGGTATTTAGTGTTTTTTAAGGCAATATTATCTGCGTTTTCCTTTATTCTAACCTTATTAAGAGCATCATTAATTGCTTTTTTAATATGAAACCTGTCAAATACAACTTCACTATGAGCGAAGTAATCATGACAGCCTGCTTTATAGCTTTTACTCATATCTATACTCATAAGCTTTACTATTCCTGGGTGTCTGCCTTTATCGAATAGCCATCCATAGAATTGCTCAAATACTTCTTTTTCACGTCCTTCAGTGACATAGATGACGCTTCCTGTATCATAGTCAGTAAAAATAGTCATGCAGTTGTGACCTATTTTAATCGCAGTTTCATCAACGCAAATTTTGCTAACATTATTTAAGTCTAATTCCTCCTTGATCCAACCGTTCACATAATGCTTAAATATTCGCCAAAATGTAGTGTCAGATTCTCTAAAAAGAGCGGCTATTGCAGACATTGGCATATGGGGCACTAAACTCATTACTCGTTGTTCAAAAAAAACTAAAGTGACTTTTTTGCCGCACTAAATGTAGGCTCATAAAAGTTTTAACTCCATGCTCTTGGAACCTTAAAGTTTAGATAACAGCGATACTGAAGCAAATCCAAATGACGAACACGCTTTTCGACGGAGTCATAAACTTGACAAAGTCGTCCACATTCTGGACACTCAAACTCACTGCCTCTTTCATATGAAATATAAATATCAACAACAGACACTTTTGATTGAACGTCTACTCTTAATGTTTTCCACGGAAGCTATAGTTATAGTAGTTTATGCAAAGCCTCTTTTAGTCCTAATTCTTTCATTCCAGAAAGTTAACAACTTATCCCCTCGCACTAATTATGACGAAGAACCTATTTTTAAAGCAATTTGTATTGGAGCAGACGTATGTAATTCTGCAAGAGGGATGATGCTTGCTTTAGGTTGCATTCAATCCTTACGCTGCAATACAAATGGATGCCCCACAGGTGTAGCCACAAACAATCCACGACTTGTAAAAGGTTTAGTAGTGTCTGAAAAATGGAAAAGAGTTAAGAATTACCATAGCAATACAGTAGAGGAATTTTTAGAACTCCTCGCTGCCTCAGGGTGCACATCTCTGGTTCAGGTAAACAAAAGTTTTATTTTCAAAAAAGTAGATAAACAATGGCGATCCTATGAGGAAGAAGGTGGACTCGAGTAATAAATACAACAGGAGAAGTTGAATCTAATTTAGCTGAAAACATTTGATTAGGGCTTTTGTAGCCATATCTGTTTCTGGGTCTGTTGTTTAATATATTTTCTACTGCAATAATCTGTTCATTTGTAATGGGGCTAAAATCCATTCCTTTTGGAAAATACTGCCTTACTAATCCGTTCAGGTTTTCGTTGGCTCCTCTTTGCCAGCTATGGTAAAGTTTGGCAAAATAGAAGTCAATATCGAGAGCTTGTACCACACTTTTATGATGTGCAAACTACTTTTCATTGTCAGAGGTGATAGTGTCTAAAAATGGCATCCAATCTTGTAATAATTCTATCGTTTTGCGTTCGATTACTTCGGCCTCTTTGGATTTAACTTTAGCCATTTTTAGTACGCCGGTTGCTCTATCATTTATGGTAAGTAATGCCTCTTTATGATTCTTTCCGATCACTAAATCTATCTCTAAATATCCTATTCGTTCCTTGAGTTCGACAATGGATGGTCGTTGGTCAATATCAACCCTTCCTAGGATTTGTGCTCTACTAACCTTTAAATACCCTCTTTTTTGGTATCTCTTCCCTTTTGAACTTAGGTGTTGATGGAGCCTTCCTTCATTTCTTTTATTATTCCACATGAGTTGATAAATCCTTTCAATTGAAACACACTCAAGTCCTTCTTTCATACAGGTACCTACAATCTGATCTGGACTATAATCCATCATCAAGTACTTTACTACTCTCTGTTTTACCTCTTGATTAAATGAAACTTTTTAAAGCTTCATAAGCTGTCTGATTCGAGCTTTTTTCTGAGCTAATTCGGCCTTATAAACGTGATTGCTTTGGTCTGAATTCCGTTTAACCCACATTGAAGCTACGTGGAGCTAACTATCTGATTGTCATTTGTTTTTATTTTTTTGAGTTTGGATGGGGTCACTTCAACTTTTCTTTGACCAAAGGCTTTTTTTTATGGTAATGTATTTTGGATTCGGCAATTGAATTTTATGAAGGCATTTTTACTAATAGTGATAGGTGGCTTGGGAGCAGTTTTAGCTAAAAAAACATTTGGCAGCGGGGAATTGGGCGTATACGGACTCCATGCCCTTGTTGCCAATTGTGAATATTGGATTAGCACCAGTTCTCCAGTTTATGATTTTACCATACTTATTTACTGGGTAGGTTTTGAATTTCGAAAAAGCTGAGAGAAGGTTTTTTAGAAATAATTAAGTACTAGGAATTGACACTTCTGAAGATAAATAGCCCTACCAGCAATAAATATCAAGATATAGGTTTTATTGCTATAACATCCCCATGAAAATCTTTGTAATTATGTTTATTGGTGTTCATTACTTTGCTTTATTTTTCACTCATTTTTTTTGCATTTAAAGCAACAGAAATTAGAACTGATGTCAAAATCGAGACTCCCGAGTCAATCTATGCTGATGTCAGCTTACAGGAATTGTTAATTATGATGCATTCAAAGACGCAATGCTAGGTTATGAAAAGTCTCACCATACAAAATCAATCATAACTATAGTTGATTTTTATTACCCTCAAGCGTAGAAAGATTTTTTGTGATTAATATCGCCGAAGAAAAATTGCTTTATGCGTCATTGGTTGCTCACGGTATCAATTCTGGCAATAATATGGCTCATTCGTTTTCCAACATCATGGAATGTCATCAAAGTAACCTTGGCTTTTACTTAATAGGAAATGAAATACTGAGCCAAAAACACGGTTCAGCTTTATTGCTCTTTGGTTTAGAAAAGGTATCAACGAAAATGCTCGCCACCTAGAAATCATTATTGACGGAGCCACTTATGTTAATAGCTCTTTTGTTGAACAACACGGACGCTGTGGCCCCAGCTTTGCTATAAGAACTGGCTCTCTGAGCTGAATTCTTTATTATGTGTTGATTATTTCCTATTTCTTCTCTATTCTCGAAAGCACATTGAAAAATATTTCAAAAGACTCTAATCGCCTTCACTTCAAGCTGAAAGGGCTCAAATCCTTACAAGTGCCTCCTGTTTTTCATAGCAATATTTAGAGAGTAACTATTTAGAAGGTCTTTCAATAATGGCAGTCCATTGTCTCTATTTAAACAAGAATCCATCACAAGAATGCATCACAAGTATTTATCTATGAGACCAACTTGTCCACAATAATATGCTATTGCCAAACGTGTGATTTATGTAACTTGAAGTCTTAATTATGCAACATTTTTGATATTATAATTTTGACCTTAGTTACTCCGCAATGATATTGAAAATGACTAAATTGTTTAGAGTGAAACACAACTCGGATTAATAAATTCTTTAAAGCCGTTAAATGTAACCGATTTCTTTCTTATCAGGAATTGGATATGTTGGCTTGAATTAAGTACGGCTCATGATTAAATGTTAAATCATAAATAAATGAAAACTAAAATAGAATTAGAACAGGATATCATAAACATCACTACTACCATTCTGAAGGAATTCCATGAGCTTTCAAAAAACATAAGTGAAATGCCAGGAAACAGCTCAGGAAAAGCTGAAGTAACAATCAATTATCTGACTGAATACTTAAATTCTTTACACGATCTCGTAAACAATTATGCAAAAACACACAAGGCTCTAGTAACAAATAAAAACATGGAAGTTCCGATATTTCCGGGATACCCAAATTATCCGCCATCAGAAGATATCAACAATATGGGAAAGAAGAAATAGATTTAAATCCTGAAAACCTTTCTAGAAGAAAGAAACCAAATGAAAGAAGGGGCTCTTCAAATGGAAAAGATTTTGAGGAAGATAAATCCAGAGGTGATTTAGATGTTCTGGGGTCTGAATTGGATGACGATCAAGAAAGTGTTGGCAGCGAGGATGAAGAGAATAATTATTATAGTCTAGGCGGCGATAATCACAATGATCTGGACGAAGATTAGAGATAATAGACAATCAATAAAAACAAGAAATGAAAATACAATTTAATACGGACAAAGCGATTAAGGGTGACAAAAAGCATGAGGGTTATTTTACCTGCTTAATTGGGGATGGCCTAGAAAGGTATGAGTCTCATATTACAAGAATAGAAGCACATTTGTCTGATGAAAATGGTAACAAAGAGGGAATAAATGATATGCGTTGTATATTAGAAGCCAGAATTAAAGGCAGACAACCGATAGCAGTAACGTGCGAGGTCACAACACTTGAAGAAGCCATTTCTTGTGCCATTGATAAACTCACAGCTTCTTTAGAAACTATTCTTGGGCGGTTACAAAATCATTAGCAATAATTATTAAAAACAGAAATGAAACTCACGAATTGAGAAAATGATTCGTCCATTCCACTTAAAAACTCTATTCAAAACAGGTGAATAATCCATAAAAAACTAAATATACTATTATGAAATGGAACATGGGTTCAACAGACAGAGCCATTCGATTGGCTATTGCTGTAGTCTTGGCAATATTAATTTATAACAACGTCATTAGTGGCATTATGGTCTCGGTATCATTGCTAGTGATGGTCGTATTATTTATAACAAGTGCAGTTGGTTTTTGTCCCATTTATTTTCCGTTTAGAATAAATACAAAGAAAAAGTTAGATAAAGGTTAAAGAAACTTACAAACAATATAAAAATGGAATCGCCCTATTATACTGTAGATAAAATGGGATTTGTATTGAACTGGCCATACCAACCGAATTCCCAAAAGGTATAGCCGGAATATGGGCACCAGAGCATTTCATTTAAGCGTGTATGCGTGCCGTAGAAATTGGTGATTATCCAGGATGGTCGGTTATCTTCTACTAATCCAATGCTTGTCACTTTTAACTAAAATCTGCGATATATGTAATAATTGGTGGTTTCTACGTAACAAATTAAAGTTTAGTAAACCGAATTTTGTGTCAAAACCAAATTACTATGGAAAATCAAAGTATGAGTGAAATAAAGAATGTATTGAAAAAAGGTGCTTGGTGGAATTTAGCCATTATAGGTGTTTTAGTGATATTGTTTTTTTTCTTTAAACCATGGGTTCAGGTTGGAGCAGGGGAAAGAGGTATTGTGCAGAATTTCGGAGCTGTTCAAGATAAGGTTCTGAGTGAAGGAATTCACTTTAAAATACCTGTTGTTCAAACGGTAACTCTAATGGACGTGAAAATTCAAAAAGTATTGACCGATGCTGCTTCTTCGTCATCTGACCTTCAGGATGTCGATTTAGCAGTAGCACTTAACTATCATATCATCCCGGAGCAAGCCAATTTGGTATTTCAAACCATCGGTGTTCAATTTAAAGAGCGAATCATTGATCCAACTATTCAAGAAGTAATGAAAGCTGTATCGGCAAGGTATACTGCTGAAGAATTAATTACCAAAAGGCCCGCAGTGAGTTCTGAAATGAAAGAAGAACTCACCTCTCGATTACTTAGCTCAAACATAGCAGTTGATGCTTTTTCGATTATCAATTTTAGCTTTTCTCAGACTTTTACGGATGCCATTGAAGCTAAGCAAACCGCTGAACAAAATGCACTCAAGGCAAAAAGAGACCTGGACAGAATAAAAGTGGAAGCGGAGCAAACCATTGCTGCTGCAACAGCTGAAGCGGAGGCCTTAGGGCTACAAAAGATGAATATTACCCCGGATCTTATTGAACTTAGAAAAATAGAGGCTAACCTAAAAGCTATAGAAAAATGGAATGGGATTTTGCCTCAGGTTACAGGTGCCGGAACCATTCCCCTTATCGGGGTGGGTGATGTAATTGGAAAGAATTAACAAGGTTCAAGTTCTTAAGGCTGGTAGTTTGCGTTTTCATCATTACATGCTTCTTTAGTTTTTGCTCATTTTATGGTCCTTTTAGAATAAGCACAAAGAAAAAACCGGAACAATTAAGCTGGCCTTTTAGCAAGTTGTAAATAAATGCAACGGATGGGTTGGAGAAATAAACGCACCTTTTAGGTAGCAAAACAATGGAATCACACTATTACAATGTAGATATAAAATGGAAAAACAGCCGTAAAGGAATCATCTGTTCTCCTGAATTAAATAGCAAAAATGGGATTTGTATTGAAGTGGCCACACCACCCGAATTCCCAAAAGGTGTAGCAGGAATATGGTCACCTGAGCATTTATTTGTGGCCGCTGCGAGTGGTTGTTTGATGACGACATTTTTGGCAATTGCCGAAAACTCAACATTGGATTTTATTAGCTTCGAATGCCAGGCAAAAGGTAAGTTAGAAATGGTGGATGGCAGGCTGGTCATGAGTGAAGTTTTGCTAAAACCTACTGTGGTAATTCACAATGAAGCTCATAGAAATAAGGCAATGAGAATAGTAAAAAAAGCAGAAGACGCATGCCTAATCACTCATTCTATCAAGTCAAAAATTACGATGGAAATAAGGGTAGAAGTAAAACACCTTTTAATCGATAATATATGGAAAAGTCCCATATAAATTCGTGAGCTTGGTTATTTCATGTTTACGATTCCCGTGAAATTCTCTTGGGTGATAAAGAAATATTGATGAACCGTGATTTGTGGCAAGAGGATTAAGAGATCCATTAGTTTAGATTTTAATACCATTCAATTTTGTACAGAAGAAATGCTGGATTAATTTAGTGAAATCCAATATATCAGCGACTATATTGAAGAAAAGAAAATAGCGGTACAAGAAAATAATGAAGAGTATCAGGTTGATAATTCCATTCTGGTGAATGGCAGAAGGATGACAAACATTGGAACATTTCGGGCCTATGTTAAAGCTTACTTAATTAACTACCCTACGATTAATGAAGAAATGAACTTTTTGATAAGGCAGCTTGCTCCAACTGAACATGGTCTGCCACTCGAAATTTATGTATTTAGCAAAGACCAGGAATGGGCGGATTACGAAAGTGTTCAGGCAAATATCTTCGATCATATTTTAGCTGTAGTGCCCGAATTTGATTTGCGAGTGGTTCAATATCCCAGCGGTAGGGATTTTAGCAAATTGACAAGCTATTGACATTCCTTCTTTTGCTTATTGGTCTTTAAAGAAATACATCACTTTATCCCTCAAATTGTATATGTACTCTTTCGGAATTAGTTTCATAGATTTACAGCAGTACTTTTTTAAGCCATTTGAACTGTTTGATTTTTAGAAAAAACTATATCAGCTTTAATTGTCATTTTTCTTTCATCAATGAGCACAATCTAAATCACAAGTTTTGGCGATAGCCCGATAAATATTTGGTTTTACTAAAACATTTAAAGTCCCACTTTAGGTGATTTGTAGCTTAAAGTTTCAATACGTAAGGTTGTAGTGGTGTCAAGAGGCACAGCTATGGAAATTTGGCAGTACACCTTTGAGGAATTTAACTCACTCCATGCTAAAGCCTTGTTGTTTAGTATCATCCACTATCACACAGAAATGTGTCAATCATGTAAGTTTTTTTATTATTTATATAACACTTAAACTATTGAATATTTGACCTTTATATCACTGACAATTGATTATAAAGAATCGTCTTTCCAATCCATCAGTTTATATAAAAAGTATGATAAAGGTGAATGGCTAATACTTTTTAGTTATTCGGTAGATTTTACACCTGTTTGCACATCAGAGTTTATGATGTTTGTACCAAAAATGCTCTCTGGGGAGTAAAGATTTTGTGAAAAATTAATAACTCCAATAGAAAAATCAAAACACCTTTTATTATGAAAAACAAAGAAAACAACGTCAGACCTGCGAGGCAGGTGAAGCAATTGCTTGCAACAACTGGGTTTTTAATAATGCTTTTATCAAACCCAATAATGGCACAAAAGAATTGGATCTTAACCGTTAGAGGGGCGGCCGATTTTCCAACAAAACAAATGGGGGATGCCACTTTGAAGACTGCTTTTGGTGGTGAAGCGACAATTGCATACCAATTACTCCCTAAAATAGCCATTTATACAGGCTGGGCTTGGAACAAATTCAATACCGAAAATTTATTTAATTACACAAATGTTGATATTGAGGAGACTGGGTATAGGTTTGGACTTCAATATGAAAGCCCTTTTAATAAATTAAAACTTAGACATTTTGTAGGAGTAGGTGCTTTGTATAATCATCTTGAAATTGAAAATTCGGATGAAAAAACCATTGAGGACTCAGGGCATGGATGGGGCTGGAAGGCTGATGTAGGCTTCGTAATTCCGCTTGGAAGTTGCTTGGATTTAACGCCAACAGTTCGTTATCAGTCATTGAAAAGAAATTTAAATAATGTCAATGTAGCCACTTCTGTTAATTTGAATTACATCTCAGTTGGACTTGGAGTATCATTTTTATTCTAAAAAAGGTAATAATGCTGTTACATGAAACTATTCAAAAATGAACGGATGAAATTTTCAGGTGCAGCTACAAGTACAACTGTGATGGTAGGATTAAGTGAGTAGCAATTAGCTTCTAAATAGCTATAAATTAAAGAAATAAAAATGGAACAAAATCAAGAACACGAAATTATTGGCATGCCCAGAATCGGAGATAAAGCTCCTGAATTTAAGGCAGTAACAACGCAAGGCGATATTAACTTTCCGACAGATTACAAAGGGAAATGGGTGATACTTTTTAGCCATCCTGCAGATTTTACACCTGTGTGTACCTCTGAGTTTATGACTTTTGCGAAACGAGAACCTGAATTTTCGGCTCTAAACTGTCAATTGGTCGGTTTGTCCATTGATGGCTTGCATAGCCACATTGCTTGGCTGAGAACCATAAAAGACAAGATTGAATTCAAGGGCATGAAAAATATGGAAGTTACTTTTCCATTGATTGAGGACATCTCCATGTACATCGCCAAAAAATACGGTATGATACAGCCAGGGGAAAGCTCTACCAAAGCAGTGAGAGCGGTCTTCTTTATTGACCCTAAAGGCATAGTACGAGCAGTCATTTACTACCCGCTCTCATTGGGTAGAAATTTCGATGAACTATTAAGAGCACTCATTGCCATGCAAACGGCTGATGCCTATGATGTGGCTACACCAGCAGACTGGCAGCCTGGAGATGACGTAATTGTACCTCCGGCGGGGTCTTGTGGTGTGGCTAAAGACAGAATGGAAACCAAAGAAGACGGTGTTACCTGTTATGATTGGTTCTTCTGCACCAAAGAACTCTCACTGGAACAAGTTAATAATCTGCAAAATAAATGAAATAAAGATGGGTATAGCGAAGGCAACAGTTCTTGCAGGTGCAGTACTCATCAATTATTCCACCCTTTAAAATTAAGTAACATGATAAAGTTAAAAATATTGAATTTGAGCATTATTAGAGTAGTCTTGAGATTTTACTTAATGCTGTTAATTGCTGGGGTTTTCTTATTCCTGAATCAATGGGTACTTGCTATTGTCTTGTCATACTTAGTGGCAGTTAGTGCTCTAATAGGGGGTACCGTTCATACAGTGAAATCAAAGAGGTCACCCACGTTGAAAAAGAGTGTTAAGTTAAGTGCAATGGAAAAAGAAAAAAGGATTTTTGAAACAGCCTAAAGTAACCATCTGAAGGTTTTCAGGCCAGATATTATTTAACATTTCAAAATCTTTTGAAAATTAAATGACTATGAAACCAATCCTATCCTAAACAATCTAATTTAGGCAAAAAGCCTTTTATTAAGGCTACTTAAGGGCTTTAAATTTGGTTTTTTCAAAACAGAACCCCCTGTATGTATTTTGGGGTTATTTCGGGCGGCTCTTCAAATGGTCTGTCTAGCCATAATTGTAGCT
>Ga0075117_1001441_pt1 | contig 14643 bp, 21 predicted proteins | sample AntAceMetag02UKJ_FD_69789 | JGI IMG/M metagenome (GOLD analysis project Ga0075117, IMG submission 69789) | Saline lake microbial communities from Ace Lake, Antarctica - Antarctic Ace Lake Metagenome 02UKJ | ecosystem: Environmental > Aquatic > Non-marine Saline and Alkaline > Saline | place... | reverse complement strand
TATCACTTCCATCTTTCCACGAATCATAAACTATTTTATCATTAGATTTAACTACCATTTACTAATATAATATAATATTTAATTATAAATGTGCGGTTTTAAATATTCAACGGTGTAAATGCTGACAAAATCGATTTTTATACATTCCCACCATACAAGGATTTAGAACCATTCCATGAATATAATTTAGATGATATTAAACATATTCATGGAGATATTATGAAGTATATAAATTTTTTATATGAATGTTATGAAATAAATCAAACGAAAATAACAAATTATCATGGTAAAACTCGTATTGGGTTTTCTATATCAAATCTACTTAATACATTAGAACATGAAAACACTGTATTAAAACAACAAATGGCTTTATATATAAATTATCTGTCATTTTTTCACATATCTCAAACTAAACATTTAAAACGTGTATTACAAAGGCTTAAAGATTTTGATAATGAAATAGAAGAAAATGTGAATGGAAATCACGCATATTCAGTTGATGATGTTGAAGAGGCAGATTCTATTCGTAAGTTTGACTATAATGAATCTGATGATGAAAATCCTATTATTACAGATATAGAAATAGAACCTATTTTTGACGATACTAAAAAGGAATATATCAATATATTATTAGTTCCTGATATTAGCGACAATATATCACCTACTCCCACCTCTGTATCCACAAATTCAGATACAGAAAGTACATCATAATTTGTGTAATTACTATATTCGAAATAGAATATAGCGCAAATATATAGCTTAATTAGATGGATACAGATGTGCCTATAAAACAAACAGATAATAACGATTTAGATGGGAATGATGACAAACATAGTATTGGTGGTGGTGGAAATCCATTGGATGATAAAGTCGTATGGTCTCCAGACAACGAAAAAATTTTAATTGAATGGTGTGATGTAGCACAATGTTACAAATGGTTAAATTTTAGAAGTCATATTAAACTCGCATGTCAACAAGCGTGGTTTACTATACCAGCTATTATTTTATCTACAATTACCGGAACCGCATCTTTCGCACAAGAAACATTCCCACCAAATATTAAACTATACGCACCCGCAGTAATTGGTAGTATCAATATTTTAGTAGGGATTTTAACCACAATTCAACAATATTTAAAGGTATCAGAAAAAAATGAAGCACATCGCGTATCTGCCATAGCCTGGGATAAGTTCGCAAGAAATGTACGTATTGAATTAGCAAAAAAACCATTAGAACGTGACAAAGCAGGACATTTTATAAAAGCATGTCGTCTTGAATTTGATAGAATGATGGAAACCAGTCCGTCTATTGAAAATCATATCATTAAAGAATTCAAATATAAATTCAAAAATAAACCTGGGTTTGACAAAGTAAAGAAACCCGATATATGTGATACTATTATCAGTGCGGAAGAAACAAGAAATAAATGGTATACAGAAATTAAGATTGAACCTATTATAGATAGTGCTGCGGAAGAAGCAGTCAAAGAAAGAGACCAATTCATATTAGAGCAACGACGTATATTAGAAGAACGTAATGAAGAATTAATACGACACGCAGACCTCAAACAAGCACATGACCGTAAGAAATTACAAGAAATTCAAGAAATTGCGATAAAACTACGCGAAGAGGAATACGAATATAACATTCATGTTGAAACAATTATTCAATATATTAATGGATATGAAGAAGTATATGCAAGAAAACCATTAAATGACGATATTATAAATAACTTTCAAGCTACTATCGACGCAACCGTTCTTGAAAAATTTATATCTGGTTACATTAAGTAATATCTAATATAACTATACCAAAAATATATTAGATATGTGAGAACAAGTTGGTATCTTTCACCGCCCAATATTCCATATTATTATAAAAGAACCGAACGCAAGATTTATCTTTTATATATCCTACTTCGGATTTTGTAAAATTCGCATGCAGTATATAGTTCGCAGTACTTGTAAATAAACTATATCTTTTATAATTATAACCATTCGAAATAGAGTTTGTAGAGAACATTGTAATATTACCAAATACATCATGAGACACCTTATTAGATACCAATGAATTACTCAACATGTCAATTGTTTCAATGTTTATGTATTTATCATCTTCATATTGGCATATATACACGCATATTGGGAGTTCTACAATGTCATTGTTCTCGGTATATATGTTTTTTATGTCTGAATTATTAGAGAACATAGATGTAATTATTTTACATATTGGTATATTATTCGATGATTTTTTATGTATTATTTCATCTGTAATTACCCACGAATATTGATTTTCATTAGGAAAATCCATGTGAATAATCGTTGTATCGATAAAAATATATAATTTGCCTTCCATATTCACATACCCCTTATAAAAATCTTCTGACTTTTCATATGTAATACCAAAATTATTTTTAATATATTGAGAACATTGTTCCGGAAGGTATATTTCATCGTCATATTCATCACTATTTGATGACATATCCAACAATTCATCATCATCATCTTCAATAAATGGTATTATATCATCGGTTTCGCTGTCAGAACTACTATCACTGTCAATGTTCTCTATTAATCCTTTTTCATTTGGATATTTCATTATGTTATTCTCATTATTCATTAAAAATTTTACATATGGTTTATCACTATCATCTACAATACTATATAATACATAATTTAACTCCGTATCTTCCATGATAGTTATTACTTTATGTAGCGTATCATTACTTAAATATTTATATGCAATATTGTTCTCCATATTAATTACTTCATTATCCGGTTCATTGATAGTATTATATATAGATGGGGGTTTTACATCATATACTACTGTTCCTGGTTGTATCTTTTTCATGAATTTATCATTTATTATGTCTTCTATTTCTGGTTTTATTGATATCATTGTATACAGTATAATTTGATAATATATTGCGAAAATAAACTTGTAAAACTACATAAAGATAACATACGTTAAGTCATTATAACACACGTTACTATAGATACTACTATTTTCTAAATGTCAGATTACGACAATAACTCAATTCAATCACTCAACGATAATCAACGGATGTATATGCTTCAAACTGAAGATGACAATTTCTCGGTAGTTACTGATGACCTTTCAAATAAATCTGTTGGAAAAAAGGTATTTAAAATGGGACGAAATGGGTGGAAATTTGAAGAACTTAAGATGATTGACCCGGGATACCATCGTATGGTAAGAGATCATAATGGTATTAAAACTAAAACTGAAATATATTCTACATCAATTGTCCCTGGAACAATGATTCGTGATGCTATTACGGGACATAATTATCCCCACTTTCACGTTGGTTGTTGGAATGAAGACCTTTTCTTCAAGGTTAAGGATGCGAGCGGTTATCTAGGCAAAGAGACGTATGACCTATATTATGACAGTCCAGAACAATATGAAAGACATGTAAAGACGAATATTTCGGTAACTACGAAAAAGAAGTGGACTGATAAATTTGTATTGGCACAAGCGAGATTGGAATCAGAACAACCATAATTTAGGAACAACTATAATAAAAATATCGCAATTATATAACTATTAAAAATGAATAAAACTATAATATCTTGGTCTCATTACTTATATGCTACAATTACCGCATCTGTATTAGCATATGTAACCGTTATGGATTCATCTAAAGATTCAGATGATTCAGCAATAAGTATGCTTCCCAATATAGATAATTCTGTTGAACCAGAACCAGTAGCAGAACCCGTACCAGTAGAAGAATCGGTGCCAGAACCAGTAGCAGAACCCGTACCAGTGGAAAAATCAATGCCAGTAGCAGTAGCAGAACCCGTATCAGTGCCAGTAGCAGAACCAGTAAAAGAATCTCAAGTAGGTTCTTCAAGAAAAAAATTGAAGAATAACAAAACAAAAACCAGTAAGAAAAATAGCAATAATACTAAGACTCATCGTCGTCATTAAAATGGAACAAACTAATTTGAAAATATAATAAAAAGATATAAATATTTTTTATTATATATAGTATCATAATGGAAGACTTCATGAACGACAATAAAATCAAAGTAACTCCTCACAACGTGTAAAAAAATCATGTAGTTCATCTGTATTCGAATTGTTATGAATTTCATCTGGAATATAACTATCATTCTCTTTTTGATAACACAAAATAGCAGGAATTCCTACGAACATTTTTTTTGTTTTCAAGAATGCGTATACATCAAAATTATTATCAATATCAACGACCGCACATTGAACGTTATCGGGCATATTATTGAATTTGTCGAATACTTCCTTTTCTATTTTTTTACAAGGAGCACACCATTCAGCTCCAAATTTAACGATGAATAACCCGGGATTAGATTTGATAAGAACCATATAATCATCGCGAGATTTGATTTCAGTAATAATAGGTAGAGTCATATTTATTATATGAATATTACAGACATTATTTCTATACGTATTTCGTAAAAAAGAGAAAAGAATATTATTAGATATAGTATAGTAATTCAATGTCAATAAAAGACCATAATCTAAATATTCACATGTATTCTCTTGAAGATTTACTTGGATTGTTTGATTTGACATATAATATTTCACATGACGACCTTAAACGTGCTAAGAAAGTAGTTCTAATGACGCATCCAGACAAATCAAAATTAGATTCTAAATATTTTCTATTTTATAAAAAAGCATTTGACGTTATAGTTCGTTTTCATGATAATCAAAATAAACAAAATCAGAAAATCAGTTCTAACAATACCGCATATACCCCACATACAAACAATGAAGATGATAATAGAACTGTCAAAAAAGTTTCATCGGTTATTAATGAAATGTCAAAACGAGAATTTCAAGATAAATTCAATGACCTATTTGAAAAGAACATGGCAACCAAAGTGGATGAAAGCAGAAATGAATGGTTTAAAAATGATGAACCATCATATACAACTAACGAAACGGTCAATTCAAGTAATATGGGAAAAATATTCAATTCTATTAAAGACAAACAAACTGGTTTAGTAAAATATCGTGGTGTTGAGAACATTATATCAAACCAATCATCTACCTCGAATTTTTATGAAGACGACGATGAAGACGTGTACGTAACAAGTGACCCTTTTAGTAAATTAAAATTTGACGATTTACGAAAAGTTCATAAAGATGAAACTGTGTTCTCAGTGAGTGAACGTGATTATCAAAATGTTAAGAAATATTCATCAGTAGACCATTTTATGCGAGAACGAGGACAACAATCTACCGATCCTTTATCTAAACCTGAAGCTGAACGCATGTTAGCACAACACGAACAATTATACCGTGAAAAAATGATGAAAAAAGAATACTCTTCTAATCTAAAAAATATGGAATATGAAGAAAAAAACAAATCAGTACTATCAAATTTTTTAAGAATCAAACATTAGGGATTTGATGGAATCAGATGTTGTGGCATACACCATTCCTTTTTCATATCTAATAGTAAGTTCTCAGTATCACGGGTAGTATTCTCAATATCACTATAACTTGTATATTGTGTTACTGTGGGAGGGGTAATCATATACCAAAAATGCTGATATTGTAACCTCTGCCAATACATATCTACGGCGTGTTTCTTAATAGATTCTTTTGATGAGTCTTTGGTTAGTTTATCTACACTTTCCTTGAAATTATCAAGTAATGTGTCATACATGTGCTTTTTTAATATGTAACCGGTTGTAGTACGACAATAAAATACACGAGAACAATAATCCTCTACTATTTGATATGGACGTGCGTTATTCCCTCCAATGATTAACACATCCCAATTTATTTTTGTGTTTGTATGGAATTTTGTAATGTTTTGTTTCAATAATTCGGGATTTTTGAAATGAATATCATCTTCACAGATAAATACATAATCATAGTCTCTCTTTTTTGCTATTTCTAAACATTTTATGTGACTCATAGTGCAACCTATCGCTCCTATATCTTTTTTTATTGCGTCTACCCTTTCAGCATTTATATTCATTTTCTTAAATTCTTCTGTTGCGTGTTCCAATCGGTCTTGGCGATGATCTAAATTAATGAAAAGAGTATTTTTAAACAATTCCATCTATTTCTATTATTATCCATTTCACTTTATACTATTTCGATTCATATGATATACAAATATCATATGTCTAAAAAATTATTTATTTCTTGTTCTTGCGAGACTTGTTCTTGCGAGTCTGGTTGTCCTCCTTCTTGAAAGAACCAAATTCACCCTTCTTGGTGAAGTAACCAGCCTTCTTAAGACGGTTATTCTTCTTGGCAGTCTTGTGCTTTTTAAGAGACACAATACGTCCGTGCTTATTCTTCATTAAATCTTTTTTTTCTAAACCTCCGGTAGTCTTATCGACAGTTCCGTGAAATACTTGAGCTCTTGAACCAACAGTCATTCTATATGTAATACATAGATTTTATTTACGCGTCACTCTCAGTATTTACATATTCTACTAAAACTGTGTCGTCAATTATTTCATTATTTTTCGGGTTTTCTTCTAAATTCGCATATTTAGAGATGTGATGTTGGGGTTTATTTTCTTCTTTTGTGGGAATCTTATTATGATTATTTTCTTGTAACTGAGTTTCGATGTTTATTAAACGTGTATTGGTTTTCTCTAATTGTTTTGATAGTTCTATAATATGTAAACGCATTGAGTACATTTCTGACTTTTGAACTTCAAATAATTCACTCCAATTATCTTTGGATGTTTCTGTGTTCCATGATACAGATTTCTTTTCTTTAGATTCTTGTAGTTCTATCGCTTCCAAAGTTATATTATTGCTATTAGTAGAATCTATACTAAGTTTATTTGTTTGTTGGACTGGTTTCATCAATTCTTCTCGTTCTCTTCTTTCACGCTCCAATAATTCGTTAATATCCTTATTTTCGTCATTGGACGTTTCACGAAAATCTATTTCATTGGGGGTTTTACGTTGTAACATAGTATCATATTCCTGCTGACGCATCTGAAACTGTTTATTAAATATATCTTCTTTACTCTCGTTTACTATTCCAGGTGTATTAATAGTATTCGAATGAGTCATCATATTCATAGGTTCATGTGTAGTGGAATATTGTTGTGGGGCGGGGACATGTTCTTGTGGAGGTGTATATTGACTTGAATTATGAGCGGTATATTGAGGACTTTGTAAATGTACGCTTTGTATCATACTGGTTAGTGCCTCTTTATTTAAATTATTCAAATCATTTGGGTCTATGTTTTTCCCTTGTAGGCGAGTATAAAAATCATCGATGGATTGTTTAAACCATGTTTCCTTTGATTGCGGCGGTTTTGCTTCGAAATAACGAATAATAAATGGGTTTCCATTGATAATATTCCATAGAATTCTTTGATTTTCTGGATGAACGAACAGTGACATTGAATAATATTCTGATAATAAATATTATTCAATTAGTTATCTTTATTCTTATTTTTATCTATAATACTTATGATTATGTTTTTCATATATTGTATGTCGGCTTCATTGGTTTTTGTCATTTTTGTATTATTTATTTCTTCTAATGCGTAGTTAGCATATTCTGGATGTATGTGTAATACTCTTTCAAGTTGGTCGATAAGTCCCATTTATATTGTGTCACTTATGTACTTTTTTATTTCGTCGTCCATATCACCCCCTTTTTGTACCTTCATTTTACGCTTATTTGTTTTAGATTTACCTCCTTTTACCTTTCTCTTTTTGGTTTGTTTTTTTCCTTTTCCAATGATTACTTTGGGAGAAAATACATGTTCTATTTTTTTAGCTTTTAAAAAATCATGAATATTTTTTTTCATGTCTTCCACGGTTTCATCATTAGGATGTTTTTTAGTACTAGCCCATTTAATATAGGAGAATAATTCATTTAAATAATGGTCTACTTGGTCTCTACTTGTAAATGGCGCATTTTTTGTATCAAATTTTATATTCATATTACCTACCTGAAACCCTTTACGGTTTCTATACCTCATTGGGTATATTTTCGTAGTGATTTTTACATCATTCGTATTTTCTACGGGGGTATTATTCATTTCTAAGTTATATTATGCATATATTTTGTTATACTTTGAAATATATTTTACGAAATTTACTCACATAGTTATCTGGTATTCTTGGTTTTCTAAATAAGTCTATTTTTTCTTCATGTGACTTAATTGGAATGTTGTTTATTTTCCCTGTTAATAAGGTAATTATGAAAAATAACGAATACATGCCACATTCCGAATTCTCTTTTTGATGTTCTACTTTGTAATTATCATATTCTTCTAATTCGATGGGTGTTTCAAGTTCTCTACAATGAACTTTTAAACGGTCTACTAATTTCTGTATTTCCTTTGGTATCTTATCCCCAACACTATCAAAGAAAAATACAAATCCTTCTTGTAAATCTATAAATAATGATACCCAATGAGAACCATCTTCATGAAACTTGTCTAAATTAAATACCACACCTATTTTTGTTTTCCCTAAGTTTAAATACTCTTGTATCTGTTCTTTATTTTTTAATTTACATAAATCTTCTATATAGCATAAATCGTCAAAATCTATACTCGCAGTTTGTATTGCTCGGAACATAGAATATGATTTCTCATATTCTTTAAGTACGTTATCTATATCGTGATTACTTAACCAATAGTTTTTTTCTGTTTTCCATTTATGCGGTTGTAATGGACGTGGAACATATAAGTATTGACTTAGTTTTTCACTATAATTCGGGTCATCTATTATATTTAACCAACAGTCTTCGGTCGTACATGTTTTTAATCTTCTCTTTAAATCCTTCCATATTGTTCTCGGCTTTTCAGATGTTATTTGATTATATGGATTGTTTTGATTATATTTGTCTTTGAGTATATGTAATACATCTTTCGGTAAACAACTTCCGCGAACTACGGTATTACTATGATTATTCGGATTACAATTGATATACTTCGGTTTTGTTAACAATTTCTTCAAAGTTTGATTCTTTTTACTTTTTTCCTGATATTTCTTTGACATGTTGATTATACATTCTAATTAGATTTTTCGACGTACAATATTTAGACAACTTACCCTATTTTTACTTTTTTATGAGTTTTGTACCCCAAAATGAAGATATATCGTTTTGGGACTCACGTGTATAATCGGGTTCTTCTTCATCTGATTCATCTATATTACCAAATAATGTTTCCTCATCAGAATTATTGTCATATCCTTTGTTCTCTATATCTTTCATTTTTAAGTATCGAAGTACTGTTCTTGTGTAATCGTTAAATGATTCATTTACATCGGTTGTTATTTGTGTATCCGGTTCGCATAGTAATCTTCTTGTTAAATCTATGATTTCATTTTTATGTTTATTTAACGCACGCGTATGCTTTTGTTCTCGTTCATATCTTGCTGGGTCTTCCGTCGAAATATATTTTTTATGTTGACTTTTATTCATTAAAAAATTAATTGTAATATCGTTTATATAATCATCGTTCGTGGATGAATCTTTGTCGTATTCACTTTTGGTTTCACTCATTACTATATTTATAGATTTTACTAAAACTACAATATCAGTTTTAGGCAATATTAGAGGATTCAATGAGAACAAAATATTTGACTATATTATAATAATAATATGAGCGGTTCATCAGTATTAGGAGGTCCTTACAACGGACATTCATCAAAACAAACAGTGAGTTCTAAAAGAGATAGCGAAAGTGCCATTACCAGAAAAGTATTACGTAGCTCTTGGAATACTCCATATGCCACTGGTACATACGAGGGTGAAAAAAGAGTCATTACCCCATTTAGAGCAGTAAACAATTTAGGTGATTTCTTAGGTAGAAAGAACTATTCATGTGGAGGTCCAAACCAAATGACATTTACATGCGACAGTAGTAATGTTCCAGCATCATCCACTAACGTTAAGTTCGTACCTGATTCTTCTGACTATATTCGTTTTAGAAAACAACAAGCCATGAATCATAATTACAACGATAATGCACATTAATTTTCATATTGTAATAAATTCTATAGTGAATGTATAGAATTTACAAAAATGTATAAAATGAAATGGACTATTCAAAATAATAACAATGCGGTTCTTACTGCTGATAATGCTATGCCATTGAAAGACTCTACCAGTAATAATGAGGGACGGTTTCAAATGGACCGTCAAATATTCGTTGAAACAATACCCAGTGTTATACCTACTGAAAACAAATGGATGGGAGAATCAAGAGACGCGTCTGATGTAATGCGTAGACGTCGTGCTGGAGCAGTTGGAAAAGGGACATTTAACGCAAATAATAATCAGTTCTCTTTCACTAACCCTGATGACAAGAATTCGCGTAATAGTGCCCTACGTAGAGTTCGTGCGGGTGGATCAGTCGCACCTGTAAAAAAAGGGGCTCGTAAGTAACTTTTTTTCACTTGATAAACTATAAGACACGAAAATGTATAATTATTTAGCTGAATTCTTAGGAACTACCTTTTTTGTATATGTTATTTTAGCTACTGGAAATCCGATTGCGATTGGTGCTGCGTTAGCACTTGTTATTGTGTTGATTGGTCCTATTTCAGGAGGTCATGTAAATCCTGCAGTCACAATTGTTATGTCCGCAGCAGACAAAATTCCTACAAATGAAATTGTATCATACTGTCTCGCACAAATCTTTGGGGGGTTAGTCGCATTAGAAATATATAAACGCTACAAGCTATAATTCAATAGTAGTATTAGTACTGATAATACCACTATCTTCATTTGATGTTCTATGTAATGAATTTTGGTTTTCATCTACTGTTATGATAGTATCATTTTCGGTCGGTGTATTAGTATTTGCAATTGTTACAATATGTATACATACGTACAATACCATTGTTATCAATGTTATCGTGAGAATAAATAGAAGTATAATCAAGATGTTTGACATTTTTGTTATGATAATGATACATACAGTACTTTCAATTTTCAAAATAGAAAAAAAATTGAAAACTTATTTAACATACATTTGGAAGTATCACTATTAACGAACATCTGTTCCGTACATTATTTAATATGAAACCAACACCTTGGCGTAGACCTTTACCATATGACCTTCAACGGCATATTACAACCAAGTTTCTCAGTAAAAAAGAAAGAAAACAATATGTTATCGACAAATTGAATTCCGCACGAGGAAAAGATGAGCTTAAACGAAATCTTACATTGTTGCCACCAGATACCCGTACTAAACTATTTATAAATGGGATTTATAATAAATTTAATAAATTAGTCGAAAATAGTTATGTCAATGTGCATGGTGGTATTACAATGCCTCGTTATATCCATCAAATTGTTCGTGTATCACTTGATACTATTTATTATGGATTTCACCTGGTTTGTAGTGGCAATCCGAATATTAGACGCGCGCAAAAAACTCCATCATTTACAATGTGTTTGAGTAATACATCTGATATGGGTATGAAATATTGTCCGATAGAAGGTCATTCTGAGTTGACTGATAACATTGATGTAACAGATTTTGCAAAGTTAATTCGAACTTTATCTAATTTAAGGTGTACGTCTAAAAAATTTACTGCAGAACGCGACCAAATCATATATGACTTCGCAGTTATAGTACAAATGTTAGCTACGAAATATACCAAGTTGAAACAGCAAGAACATACAGACATGTTGGCTGCCAAGGAAACAGCACAGAAGGACAAGTTGGCTGCCAAGGAAAAGACACAGAAGGACAAGTTGGTTGCCAAAGAAAAGGCACACGCGGACAAATTGGCTGCTAAAGAAAAGGCACACGCGGACAAATTGGCTGCTAAAGAAAAGGCACAGAAAGACAAATTGGCTGCTAAAGAAAAGGCACAGAAAGACAAATTTGCTGCCAATGAAAAAGCCAACCAAAAGAGAGAGTTGCGTGAAATGCGTATGCAAGATAGAAAAGTAAGAAAATAAACAAAATTATGATGTAAATTATCTAACTATATGTGAGAGTTCAAAATGTCAAATTACAATATTTGACATTTTTTATCGTGACTTTTGAATCATTCTAAATAAAATAAATAACCCAACAAGTGATAACGTACTAACAAAAGCAATATTAATATGGTCTTTAAATATTTCATCTATATCAATACTCTCATTGTCACTGTTATCTGTTTCTTTATCATCAGTAGAATCATCCGAGTTATTCATGTCTTTCGTATCTGCTAACACGTCATATGTATTTGTATCAACATTTGTAGTTATTGAAGTAGGGAAACCAACCTCAGTAAAATTTACAGATTGAAATACACGGTTACTATCTATGGGTTTAATCGCATTCATTTTTACTTCAGTTTCTCCTAAATTGGTATTCTTACTTTCTTTCTGGTTCTCCTTTTTGGGGGTATTATCAATGTATTCGCTCATCTATACATTATGTTATCAAATAATATCAACCATATAAAGATTATACTACTTTGTTAATATACTCATATGTGCGGAATTTTTACATTATTACACAATCACGACCATATACCACAATCCATTATTCAATCTTGTTTCGAAAATGGTAAAGGACGGGGTCCAGAATTTTCATCATTATCATATTGCGCAATACACGCACAGTTAGGATTTCATAGATTGGCTATCAATGGATTACACCCTTGGTAATTTAAAACGCCGTTTTTCTAAATTGTTATAATACAAAATCATATAAATAATTTGCATTATATATAGTATCGTAATGGAGCATGAAGATAAAATAAAGGAAATTTTAGAAGAAAATACTAAATTAAAAGAGGAATTACAATCAACCAAAGAGCATCTCAAAAAATACACAGCACCAGCAAGTAGTAAGGTCTATTATGAAAAGCATAAAGAAGCACAAAAACAACGCGTTAAGGAATATCAACAGAAAACGAATTATAAAAGTGATTACAAACCTACCCCAGAGCAAAAAAAAATATATGCGAGACGAGCATATTTGAAAAGAAAAGAAAAACTCCAAAATGAAATGGAGGAAAATCAAACAGAGAATATTTAGGAATATTATATAAGTTTATTTATAAATAAACCTATATAGAAATAAAATCTTTAGTAAGTATATAGAATGGTGAAGAAGAAGAAAGATACTTTCCAAGAATTCCGTTCCACAGAGAAATCCGCTTACACTACCATCAAAACCACACTCAACTCCATATTACACAACCACAATGAAGTCCAACCCGTCATTACGAATTTAGTTTTTCAAATGAATGATTTGATGATACATTCCTACCAATTTATCAGGTTGTATGTATTGAACTGTTATACCAACAATCAACCATTACCCGAAATAAACGAGAAATTCATTTTGTATTGCATCAAGACATTAGGAGTAAGAAGCAACCAAGGTGCAAAGAGCAAGGATACTGACTTGTTAGAAATATTGCACGAGTTTTATGATAAGGAATATCAACCTTTATTGAATCACGAGAAGACCCTGCTAAAAAATACTTCTTTTTTATTACCTTATTTAGCAACACAACTCCATACATCGCTTTCCAACAACACACAAGAACGCTTTATTCAGCATTTTCGTCGGTTCATCAATAAAACCACGACGAACATAACAGAAGACAAGGCAACCTTATTCAAGTTCAAGAAGCAACTACTGGAATGCAATGAAGAAACCGATACGATATTTGATGACTGGAAAACCACCCATTTACATAACATACTTCCCAAAAACATTAAGAAGTCGGTTCATTATGATGTGAAAGTAAAACCATTTGATTATTTGAAAGGTATGTTGTATATGAACTCGGTGTTGGAAAAAGAAGAACATAAATTGTTCCAACCTTTACCCCTTCGTAATAACATTATTCCCAAGCATATTATTTTGGATACTGCTTGTATTATCAGTTTATTCTGTCCCGAAAACAAAAAGAAAGGGGAATTGTTAAAGAAGGTGAAAGAAAACCAATATGATATATGGAATAATTTATTGAATTTACAACACCAAATATTCAAATCCAAACATTATCTATTTCATCATCAAATCCAAACAGATGGGATTAGTTGTTCCTTGTTGTTTATTCGTAAGGATTTGAAAGATAAGAAATGGGGTTCAAGAGTTCCTACTTTACCTGCACAAGATTTTCATAACATAGAAGATTTATCAACAGAACAACTCGATGTATTGAAAGATAGAAATATTATTGGTTGTGACCCAGGAAAGCATAGTCTGGTGTATATGATGGATAAACAAGGGAACAAACTCCAATACACGGCATCACAAAGGAAAATAGAAAGTTATGGAAAACGAAATGAAAGGATATTATTACAGGAAAAGAAACGACACCACATCGTAGAAAAGGAAACTCATTTATCCAGTAAAAATAGCAAATCCGTAAATTATGAAAAGTTCAAAGAGTTTTTGGTGGAAAAGGATAAACTGAATAAGGAAACCTCTGATTTTTACAAGCGTGATGTATGGAGGAAAATGAAGTTTCGACAATATAGTTATGGTAAGAAATCCATAGATACATTCCTGAATAAAATCAAAGAAACCTTCGGCGACAACATTCTAATTGGTTATGGAAATTGGAGTAGAAGCACTCAAATGAAACATATAATGCCTACGATGAATAAAGGATTAAGGAAACTAATCCATAAGAAATATGATACAATTACAATCAACG
>Ga0075117_1001440_pt1 | contig 14643 bp, 12 predicted proteins | sample AntAceMetag02UKJ_FD_69789 | JGI IMG/M metagenome (GOLD analysis project Ga0075117, IMG submission 69789) | Saline lake microbial communities from Ace Lake, Antarctica - Antarctic Ace Lake Metagenome 02UKJ | ecosystem: Environmental > Aquatic > Non-marine Saline and Alkaline > Saline | place... | reverse complement strand
CACTCGTGTATGATCAGTTTAAAACGGAACTGAAATCTAGCTAAAAGCACTTGGATCTGCCTTAAATCAACACCAGATTCCAATAGGTGGGTAGCAAAGCTATGCCGCAGTACATGCGGGGTAATAGATTGTCTAATCCCTGCTTTGGTTGCAGCTGCCTTTACTATTTTTAAAACGGTTTCGCCACTATATTGCCCCCCATTTTGCCCTTCAAAAAGAAATGTTTTAGGGTGCCATTCCATATAATAAATTCGCAAATCTTTCAATAATATTTCAGACAAAAGAATATACCTATCCTTGTTGCCTTTCGCTCGTTGAACCCGTATCAACATTCGTTTACTATACTCATGCTTAATGATAACCCGAAAATTTTGACAATTTTATTTTTTTCTTTGCCGAGGCACGACACAGCGAAATCTGTGGGCGAGCCGTAGCGATGGCGAAGCATAGCCGTAGCTACGGTTTATAATTTTAACGACGGCAAAGGGAAAAAGAAAGAGACAAAAACTCGGGTTTTCATTTGGCAGGAGTATATCTATATCCTCTATCTTTAGGTTTAGTAGTTCGCTTCGGCGTAAACCTCCGCTGTATAGCGTTTGGACAACACACTTGTGCTTTATGTTCTTGGTATTTTCAATAATTGAAAGAACCTCCTCTTTTGATATAACCGTAGGCAGTTTTGATTCTTTTCTTGGACGTTCAATGTCATAGAACCTATTGGGCATGCCTAGTACGACCTCATAATAGAATTTAATGGCATTGATTGCCTGGTTCAGATAGGAGTTGGATACATTTCTTTGAATTAGTACTTGCAGGAATGCCCTAATGTCACTTTCGCCTAGAGAGGTCAATTCCCTTTCCTTATAGTGGTTAATGAACATTTCAAAAAAGGATACATAGGTTTTAATAGTATTATTGGCATACCTTTTTAGTTCCAATTTTAACAGATAGGATTCAGGACAGGGCCTGTATTCCGGAATTGGTTTCCTGTTTCTGAACCAAGCTACATTAAACGACTCATTACTTGTGTTTACGGGCCTGTTCACTAAAAATCGATTATAATTTATCCAGACAACGCCCTTGAAGGTGTTAAAAATAATGCCAAGGTTACTTTTTGTATTGGGTATGTAGGCCATATGGTATTCCTTGCTCCACTTAGGATTGGGAAGACCTTTAATCAAGCTCTGTATAAGCGTGTCAGGCAAAAATTTAATGCCGATCATCTTTTGATCCTTGATCATAAGATGGTAAAGCGTAATGGACTTATGTGAATTCATGCTATAATTATAACAAGGTTCTAGAAATATAACAGCATTTTATATGTATAACATACTTTTATAGAATGAATATGAATAGAACATGTCAAGTATGCGGTGCAACCGTAAAAGGAAGGCGCGATAAAAAATTCTGTTCCATAAAATGTAAATCGATAGCACAATATGAAAACCGACAGATAAATGAGAAGTTTTACCTTAAGGTCGATAGACAGTTAAAGATCAACAGAGAACTTTTAAAGCGTTATAATAAATCCGGATTTACGACCATCCGCAAAAAAGAATTGATAGACCAAGGTTTTGATGCTAAATTTTTTACGCACTATTGGAAAAACAGTAAGGGCGATGTGTACCTCTTTGTGTACGAATACGGATTTCTTAGTAAAATAGAAAAGGGAAAGGACAAGTACCTTTTGGTAACATGGCAGGCGTACATGAAGTGATACCCTTTGGCCAACTCCTTAGGTTTTCCAAACACTCTTGGCTTGCAAAGTCTTAGTCGATGATCAGGTTAAATCCCTTTCGTTTTTGAGGAGTAGGGATAAAACCTACCGTGAAATGAAGAACAGGGTGTTTGGACAATCTCGGATTAAACGGAAGAGCAGCAAATATTCCATACAAACTAAAACCTGATGAAGGGAGTTTTAATGCCTCTAACTTGTTTTATTTCCTAATCACCTTATCTATACTCCCCGCCAAATACATGTGATCGCTAGCGGAATTCTTGCGGAGCACGTTGGTCATCAACACCACCAAATAGGTGCAATTATCCGGGTGTTCCACAATGGCTACGGAGTTCATAAAGTTGGTGACGTTGCCCATGTATTTTCCACATTCTTCGCCCTTGCTCCGATCACATTTGTACAGGGAACCGGATTTAAAATAGACCGCGGCCTCCTTTAAGGCCGGTGCCTGTGCGTAGCGGATGCGCCTGTCCGTCATATACATGAGGCGTTTCATTTCTAGGCTAGATTGCTCGTCCACTACCTTGCCCTGTTCCAATTGCACCAAAAATTTCATCATGCCCTGTGGGGAACCAATGCTTCCGCCCTTATCGCCCACGTAGGTATTGGCGCCTCTGGTAAAAAAACTGCCCAAGCGCCATTCGTCTGCCGTAATGCCCAAGTCGCGCAAGGGCATATTTACCACATCATTGCCCAAATCCGTAAGTTCCTTTCTTGGGGTTTCCTTAAAATAGGTGTCGGCTTCTTCCTGCGTCAATTCGGGATACGTGTCGCCAAAAGCGGCCATCAGCATCACTTCGCGCCAAACGATACTGGCGGCGCCGTTGTTGCTCACGGAAAGCATGTGGTCCGTCCATTCATAGAGCGTAAACACATCACTTGAAATCACTTGCCGTTTCACAAAGGTGTTCTTTTCAATATTATAGATGGGAATGGTATGCTCATCGGTTTGGCCCCAAACACCGGATCTTACCGATTTACTTTTCAACAATTCGGTTCGTTTTTCCCAAGAGTCGGGATATATTCGGGCCAATTGCACAAAAAGGGCATGGAGCACGGCCAGCTTTCCAACGCTGCCGGGTTGGTATCCGGCGGTCTCGTTCCGCTCGGCGTATCGGATATTGTTCACATCGGAAATATCCAAAACCGCTAGGGAATAACTCCTGTCCAAACCACGGAACAGCGTATTTATTTCCTTCTGAAAATCGGCATCAACCATCATTAGACCCATGGCGCTGTCGGCCTTTCGCTCCAATAGGTTCAACTCGATCTCGCTCCAAGATTTCATGGCACCAGCCGGTAAAGGAGTTACATTTTTAATTTCGCCGTTTTTTATGAGTTCCAAACGCTTTAGACGCTTTATCCCCGTAAGCTCATAGCCATCTATAGGGTAGTAGGTATACGTGGTAAAGGCCGAGGCCATAATCAGCACCAAAAACAGTAGGATATATTTTTTCATCTGTTTATATGTATTTGTTCTTTAGAAGTAATGCTTCGGCTATGCTCAGCACAGGTATTTAATTGGCCAATACTTATATTTGTTGGTATGCCATTAATTAATTGCCCATTATGGGCTTTCAATCTATTTTTTTAGACAGTGAAATTACTTTATTAGCATCAATCTTAGGCGTTATAGACTCCAAATAGCCCGAACTCAACGCCTTTTTATTCTCTACAAAAGGGCGTATCTGAAAAAGCCATAGTTTATCGTTCTTGAAGCCCAGCTCTACATCATAGGCGCCCGTATAATCGGAATTTGTTGCTTTTGGAAGTATTTCCCTAATGGTTTTTGTGAACTCCCGAATCTCCTTCTTATTGTTATCATTAAGGACGGGTTGCTCAAAGGTGGTGGACTTTTTACCCGTTCCTCCCGTCACCGGCAAACTTGTATAGGACGGTTCCCGTGCCGGTGCCAATAACCGATTGCCGCCATTGGCGTATAAGGTATAGGTTTCCGCAGATTGACCGTCTACCGCGCCACCTGCCCCGCGACTAAAGGCAACCGTTAAATCCTCCTCATTGCCGGAATTGATGCCCTTGGTGATCAGCACCCCGGAATAATCCACATCTACGCTAGGGATGACCAAGATGGAAGGAAAAACATTCTCGGGATTCAATAGATATTTTTGCCGCCATTTAAAGCTGCGCTCCGTATAGGGCGATGCCCAAACGTCCTTTATTCCCTGTAGTATCTTTTCCTTATCCATCACATTAAAAACAGTAAGGTTTAAACCGGCTCCCGTAAAATCCTTTAGGTCCTCCATATTGGTATCGCTTCGTAAAAAAACAGGTAACCCGCCCATGGGGCTTCCAAGAACTGTTGTGAATTTGTCCTCCATTTCAGAGATAAAATCGGTATTCAGAGGCATTTTTTTAATGGCATCCCTAAGGATTTCCAGTTGTCTTAATTGATAATTTTCTACTTCCGGCTCCGAAATATTTTCCTTTCGCATGGCGTCCGCTTGGGTAAACATATCATTTAAGAACTGCCAATAGGATAGGGTTTGTTCAGGCATTTTTTGGTTCATGTGTTCCCTAAAAATCCCGAAGGGAATAACCACACCTTCAACTACTTTTTCCGGAAATAGTTTCTTTAACTGGCCCAAGTTGGCCGCTTTTGGACCACAAAGCTCCCCGGAATCCGCGACATCGACATCACGTAAATTCAGTACGCCGGTATTGTCCAATCTCAATTTTTCTATGGGCACTTCGATCTTATCCGCACTACGCTCTTTTTTGGCGAACAATTCCCGTTCTGTGGAAGTCATATCGGCTTCTAGTTTCAGAATACTATTGCCCTTATTGGATACGGCATAAAAAACGCGCTGCCCATCATATTTTTTTAAGTTCTGTAAGTTTTCTCCAGATAAGGCCGCGTTGGGAATACCCAAATTACGGGCCAACAGTTGCAAGTGGGAAACCATATTCCCCTCTGCAACGGTAGCAATACCTGCAACAGGTTTTAGATCTGACGGCGAACGCTGAAAAATATAGATCTTGTCCGAGGACACGTCAATATCCTCGGAAGTCCCATCGACCACAACAAGTTCCCCAAAGGCGTATCCCGGATTAAGTCCGCGAAAGGAACTCTGCCCGGGAATATCCATCACACTATTCGTCAAAGCGGACTCCTTGGCAATAAAATCGCCCAATTCCCCAACACTTTCACCCAAATACAGGGCAATGGACCCCCTGATCCTGTCATCTATAAAGCCGTAGGTCTTAGGTTCAAAAGCGGTATAGGTATCTACTACATCCTGGTAATTGGCCTTGACCATGGCAGCACTCCATTCCACCGCTCCTCTTGCCGTTTCCAAAATCGCAGTCAGTTCGGCCAACGTAAGATTTTCCTTTCCGGATTGCGCCAAGGTGCTCATGATCCGGTCCCATTCCCACAGCTCCAAATAGCCGGCACCAGCGGATGCCGTTCCCAAGGCACAGATTTTCTCCAGTTGGTCACTCAAGGTTTCCGGCCGCCACATGGCTGCGCTTTTAAATAGGATTTCCTCTAATTTTAAGCTGATGTCCAACAACTGTAAACGTGCCATAGGGCGTTTTTCGGCCACTATTCCGGTACGGATATCCAATAGCAACTGCGCCGTTTCGGCAAATTTCGTGGTTTCGTAATTTGCTGTTTTCCAATAATCCGCATAGGCCGCTATTTGCTGTCCGAGTGGTGTTTCCTTTAACAATACTGCCTTTTCAAGCAAGGTATCTACTGCAACGGGAGTAAAGAAATCTTGCATTACACGCACCAATGTATCCAACTTCTTTTGCAAGTCTGCCGAGAGTTTTGCGCTATGTTCTTGCTTAAACTTGATTACCTTTTGAATATCCCCTTCTTGTGGCTGCCCATGAATCTTTACCCGTAAATCCATAAAGGGAAGATATTCGTCGGATATTACCTTGGACTGACTTCTCATCTGCTGTGCGATATTGTCATCCCCGTTATGGGGTACATCCTTTAACGATTGCCGAACCAGAAAATAGTGCTGTTCCAAAACCTCTTCTTTGGCCAGCAACCATGTATAAAATTCGATGCCCCACGCTTCTTCGTCCTCCACCTGTATGGCGCCACGGTAAAACTGCCCTTTTTGATTGATCCATCCGTTATCTACCGTGCGCAGGTATTTGTCCAATTGGTATTGTTTTAAGCGGGACTGCCTGCGGTCCGCATCCCAAAATTCGGCATTGTCCGTATTCGCCAAAATCTGGCCTAGATAAATCTGCTGATTCTTTCCCAAGGCGATAACATCTTCCTTGTAACGCGCATGTTGCACGCCCGGCCCTATTTCGACCGGACAAGGATCTTTGGGTTGCCGGATGCTACCATCGGTACAAAACCAACGAATATCCCTATACGGCCCACGGATATCGTTTTTATGACCCGCTATCTGCTTGGCGATATCATCACTTGAAAATTCCTTTTTTTCCTGAGAGAGCAGGGTGCCACAAAAAAGTAAAAAAAGTATTCCTATATGTTTTGATATCATTGTTATAAGGGGTTTCGAATAGATTACTAATTAACCCACCAAAGGTAGTATCTATTTCAAAATACAACTGTTTTATCAAGAAATATTTTAACCCGCTAACTAGACTATACCTCTTTGAAAAACAGTTTTTTACACCCCTTGTGATCGGTAAAAAATAAATGGAACGAAATGATTTTTGTATTGGAATATTGTTTTCATTTACTGCGAAAAATCGAAGCTATTTTTAGGGGATTATCAATTCGAAAAAAACAGCAATAGCAACTTAAAATCACTTCTTATGAAATAAGCCAGAACAAAAAGTTGGCACCGACCATAACCGAAGGTTGCCGAATACTTTTAAAAACAGCTAAAAACCAAGGAACTAAATACAAATTGGCGAATTACATACCTGTGCTGAGCATAGCCGAAGCCTGACCTAAAAAACAAATAAACATACACAGATGAAAACACTTTTTATTTCCTTATTCCTTATGGTGTCGGTTGTGACCAACACCGCTGCCCAAGAAACCGAGACCATTAAAGCCACTTTTGACGGCTATGAGGACAGTATTTTTTATTTTACGGATGGCGACGGCTATTCCAACCCATTCAATTATTTGGACGCAGCAGCTCAAAAGAGCTACGACCTTACCTCGGATACCTTTATTGGCAAAAACTTTCAGGTTAGCTATACAATTGACACCGAAATGGATGCAGCCGACGAGGAAATATCCGTGTACACTATAGTCGCCTTAAAGCTATTGGACTGAAGCATTGACAAGAGTACGCTGAAACCTAAGGATGCAATCCCCCAAAAGAAAATGAGTACCGAAGAATCAAAGAAAAAAGGTAAACTAATAGGGCTAATCGTTGGAAGTATTGCCTTTGTCATCTCCTATTTTGGCGTTCAACAACTGTTCAAAAAGGACTTGGAATCCGAATTAAAAAGTGCGGCACTCGAATTGAACAGGCAAACCCCCATCCGAATTGATGATTTTATACGATTGGATAGTGCGGCTACCCTAGGAAAAACAAATTTCATTTATCATTACACGCTCTTGGGCATCGACAAAACGGAGGTGAATCTGGATACGGTAAACAAGTATCTTCGACCGGATATTATCAACAATATAAAAACTAGTCCGGAACTAAAGGTCTATAGGGATAATGGGATAACGATGGACTATAAGTACTATGATAAAAACGGAGCGTTTGCCCTAAAAATTTCCGTGACGCCAGAGATTTACAATCAAAAATAAAGAATCTAGGGGGGATATTAAAATTCCAAATTCCTTCCAAAATGTCGGGGCTAAAATCCAAAATCCTCCCGAAGCGTCGAGACCAAATAATAAACGCCAAATAACAAAATCTAAATTCTAAACTCCTCCCGAAACACGAAACCAAAATCCAAATCCCTAAACCTCAAACCCCAAACCCCAAACTCCAAACTCCAAACTCTAAATTTAGAAGCCGCGTCCCAAGATTTCCTGACCCAATTCTTTTTTGTTACTTTGCACGTATTAAAAAAATAAAAAAAGCATAATGGAAGTTCTTGGTATTGACATAGGCGGCTCAGGCATTAAAGGAGCATTGGTAAACTCGGTAACAGGAGAAATGTTGACGGAGCGCTATCGCATACCTACCCCAAAGGGCAGAAAACCAGAGGACATGGCCGCTGTGGTAGCGAAAATCGTAAAACATTTTGACTATAAAGGTCCGGTCGGAGTCGGGTTCCCAACGGTTATAAAACACGGTATTTGTAAATCTCCCGGAAATCTTCACAAAAAATGGCTGGGCTTGGATGTCAAAGCCCTTTTTAGTGAAGCTACGGGCTTACCGGTAACCGTAATCAATGATGCCGATGCAGCAGGTTATGCCAGTATGAACTACGGCGTAGGAAAGGGGAAAAAAGGACTTGTGGTCATGATTACCATTGGTACCGGCCTAGGAAGCGGTGCGTTTTGGGACGGCGAACTGATTCCTAATTTTGAATTGGGACAGATACCTTACAAAAAATACAAGAAAATTGAGCTTTGGGCGGCAGATTCCGCCAAGGAACGGGAAAATCTTAGCTATGACCAATGGGGTAAACGCTTGAACAAATTCTTAAAATATGTAGAATTGATCGTTGCGCCTGAATTGATTATATTAGGTGGCGGTTCTTCAAAGGATTTTGATGAATTTAAACACCGCATTAAAATAGAGACCCCTGTAATTCCGGCCGAGCTAATGAACAGCGCGGGTATCTTGGGTGCGGCGGCGGCAGCCCTACACCAGGCACCTAAGGATCAAACTATCTCGCAGGCAGAGACGAATAAATGACGCTGCAAAGAGTCAAGAGTCAAGAGTCAAGAGTCAAGAGTCAAGATAAAACTGTACTTTTTTTGGTTCTCAGCACTCTCCTCCTTGATTTTCTATTCAGGATTGGATGCAATTATCTTCTATTTAGCATAAAGCATCTAGTGTATTAGCTTGTTGCTATTTTAAATTATACCGAGTTACCAAGGTTTTAATTTGACATTACCTTAGAAAATCCGATTATTCCCTTTATATAGGGAAAAAATAATCGGATTTTCGGCATGCTGTTCTTTACCCTCCCGATAATTATCGAGACCAAGGAGGAGCATCATGGAATTTATTTTTCAAGAATAAATATTGAGTCCACTCCCGAAAGTAGCTTTGGTTTAGAATTAGCTAAAAGTGAATTTTTATATTTTAAAGTATTGATTTCTAATTTATTATAAACTAAACTGATTCGAGAATATTAACTTTTAAACTCTTTTTCTTTTTAACTTGAGTTTACGGAGTAGGATCAATATTTTTGGGTACACCGCAGCTACTATTGCCAAAACAGTCCTTTTGTCTTGGTTCTTGTCTCTTTATTCCTGGTTCTTTTATTAAAGGTTGGAATACCCTATCTATTTAGTATAACCTAAACCACCTGCCATCATACTGCTTTGTGGCCTGTACTGGATTCTCTGCGACTTTCAAAATTAGTAGCCACGATCTTGTCAAATTCCTCGGGATGCTCAAAATTCAGAACGGTATCGTTTTCCCTTTCAATTCCTCCAAATATGACATGCAGTTCTTTGTTGAGCAAACCTTCCAAAGAGCGTTTGGCCACATACACGGGCGAATCCATTTCCCTGCCTTCAAATTTTTGCATCATATCCGTGGCGGTAGCGGTGGGATAGGCACAGGTAACATGGATATTATCGGGCGCAAGCTCCCTGCGCATACTGTCCGAAAACTGACGTAAAGCGGCCTTAGTACTACCGTAAACGGCATAAAAAGGCATTCCCAGCAGCCCCAGACCCGAAGATATGTTTAGAATGGCACCTTCCTTGGAAGCCTTTAACAGGGGAATACAGTATTTGGTCAACAACAATACGGCCGTAAAATTCACGGCCACTTGGTCATATAACTCTTCATCCGGAAGTTCTTCTAGAGGGCCTGCGGAAACAATGCCCGCATTATTGATCAAGATGTCCAAATGCCCCCACTTGTCCTCAATACGTGCCGCGGCCTCCCGCAGGACATCAATATGCGCAATATCACCGGCTATTTTAATAAACTTTACCTCAGGGTACTTTTCGGCGAGGTCTTTTAAACTTTGCTTATCCCTAGCGATCACGGCCAAATGCCCAACACCCCGAGCGATCATTTCTTCTACCAAGCAACGGCCTATACCTCGGGTACCGCCTGTGATCAATACTTTTTTTCCTATTAGGTCCATTACAAAATAGATTAGTTCTTACGTTAGTCCGAACTGAAAGTAGACAAAAAAAGATGGAATCCCCCACACAGTGTACTGCATTGCAGAATTATTATTGAGCCTTTAGAATATGGTACAAAAAATTAGGAAGTTCTCAAATAAACATGCTCAAATCATGTACGAACGAGCCTTGAGTTTAAAATATGAATAAAATCCAGTTGTCCGCAACAAACCTGAGTAGAAAGTTGCAGTACGCAGTATGTACTGCGTAATATGCGGTGACGGCGGTTAGGGATTTTGGCAGTTCCACCTGCTACTGAAAACTGCTTGCTCCTAAAAGGTTTTTAGAATCTAAAAAGAAAATCCGCCAAATTGCATAACCTTTTTGCCTTGGAGCGTATGGCAAAAAAAAGCCCCGAATTTCTTCGGGGCACTATATAAAATTTAGGCGATCTTATTTCGCTTACGGTCGTTTTCCGTCAAATATATTTTACGAAGTCGAATGTGCTTTGGCGTTACCTCAACATATTCATCTTTTTGAATGTATTCTAGAGCTTCTTCCAAAGAAAATTTGATAGCCGGTACGATCTTGGCCTTATCGTCTGCCCCAGAGGAACGCACGTTGGACAATTTCTTTGTTTTTGTGATATTGATGGTCATGTCGTCTCCACGAGAATTTTCACCGATAACCTGTCCCTCATAGATATCCTCTCCCGGATCTACAAAAAACTTACCTCTGTCCTGTAATTTATCTATAGAATAAGGAATTGCCTTTCCTCTTTCCATAGACACCAAAGAACCGTTCTGGCGCTGTGGGATATCCCCTTTCATAGGCTGATACTCCAAAAAGCGGTGTGCCATAATGGCCTCGCCCGCCGTGGCGGTAAGCAACTGATTCCTAAGACCTATAATACCTCTGGAGGGAATTAGGAATTGGCAAAGCATACGATTGCCCTTTGCTTCCATACTGGTCATTTCCCCCTTACGGATAGAGACCATTTCTACTGCCCTACCGGAAACCTCATCTGGAAGATCTATCGTTAAATGCTCTATAGGCTCGCACCTTACACCATCTATTTCCTTGATAATGACCTGTGGTTGCCCGATCTGTAGTTCATAACCTTCGCGTCTCATGGTTTCTATCAATACCGAAAGGTGCAATACCCCACGGCCAAATACTAGAAACTTATCTGCACTGTCCGTTGGGTTAACCCGTAAGGCCAAGTTTTTCTCCAACTCCCGCTCCAAACGCTCCTTAATATGTCTTGACGTTACAAACTTACCATCCTGCCCAAAAAACGGACTATCATTAATGGTAAATAACATACTCATGGTTGGCTCGTCTATGGCAATGGTTTTTAAACCCTGCGGATTTTCCAGGTCGGCAACGGTATCACCGATCTCAAAACCCTCGACCCCTACCAAAGCACAAATATCGCCCGTAACCACTTCCTGTACCTTTTTACGGCCAAGACCTTCAAATATAAAAAGTTCCTTTATTTTTGATTTTACGATAGTACCGTTCCTTTTTACCAAAGAAATCTGCTGCCCTTCCTTCAAAGTTCCCCGAGTTAAACGTCCAATAGCAATTCTTCCCGTAAAGGAGGAGAAATCCAAAGAGGTAATCAACATTTGTGTATTCCCTTCCTTAGGGACAAAGGTTGGGATATGTTCCAACACCATATCCAAAAGCGGCTCAATGTTATCGGTTTCGTTCTTCCAATCATCACTCATCCAATTGTTCTTGGCAGAACCATAAACGGTTGGAAAATCCAGCTGCCATTCCTCGGCACCTAATTCGTACATGAGATCGAATACTTTTTCATGCACTTCTTCGGGCGTACAGTTTTCCTTGTCTACCTTATTTATAACCACACATGGTTTTAGGCCAAGATCTATCGCTTTTTGCAATACAAAACGCGTTTGCGGCATGGGTCCTTCAAAGGCATCTACCAACAAAAGAACGCCATCGGCCATATTCAAAACGCGCTCCACTTCTCCACCAAAATCGGCGTGACCGGGCGTATCTATAATATTTATCTTAGTGTCCTTGTAAACAACGGAAACGTTCTTGGAAGTAATGGTTATCCCACGCTCCCGCTCCAAATCATTGTTATCCAAGATAAGGTCGCCCGCATTTTCGTTCTCACGAAAAAGGCTGCAGTGGTACATGATTTTATCGACCAAGGTAGTTTTGCCGTGGTCAACGTGTGCAATGATCGCGATATTTTTTGTATTGGACATTAGGGTCTATTTTAGGCGTGCAAAGATACTTGATTTTTTTACACGCACACTTAATCTTATGTTATTTTTATATAGCTGATTTTGAGCGGGTTCAAATAGAAAATCAATTCTTTTTTCGTTGGCCCAAAACCCATCCCAATCTAAGATTTAACACAACGGCTGCATTAACATCGAAATTATCCTTAATAATACTTGGACCAAATGAAACGCCCCAATAAAAACCCTTGGGCCGCATACGTTGAATACCATATACTACCCCAATAAGATAATAGTAATCAGAGGATTAGTTCAAATTTCCAATTAGGGGCGACCCAAACTGAAACTGATTCGTGAAACTGACATAATTACCTGAGTTACCTGAAATATCCTTCTCTTTACGCAACCGCCTGTCCATGTTTACACATTTTCTAAACTCTGCCCCAAGACTTGGATAAATACCGAATTCTGTACTTCGTTCCGAGCCACCCCGGACTTCTACTCCTAGTAATACATCAAAATTTAAAGTGGTAGTATTACTAACACCTAGTTCATAAGATGCTCCAGGGGTTAAAGCGTTGATTTTAAAAAGTCCGTCCTCTACTTATTTTGGGGACTGTGCACCACACCACAATAACGGTAACATTAGCATAAAAAATATACTTCTTTTCTTCATTTTATCATGTTTAAAAATGCGCGCAAATCTGAAGAAAAAAGTCATTGGTTTTACTTTTACATAATCTTATTTTCATCCCCTTAAATGGTCTTTACAAGCCTTACTCATTTACAGCGGTTAAAGAGTCAACTTATTGCAACTGAACAACTTTTAGTACCTTTTCTGAAACTACTCAATCAATCAAAAGTTGGTGTGCGAGACCTCCTTTTCGTCGCTACCCAACCTACGGAGAAGCTGAACAAACCTCCGTAACCATTTAAAACACCATCCCCGCGATAATACCCAAAACCAAGTTCCGCATTAACATTAAAGCCCGATCGGTAGGTTCTTTGGATGCCATACACCCCTCCAAAAAATTCAAGATTAAAATCCCTATCATCCCTGATACTATTGGTTAACTGTAAAGCACCAAAAAAGGCACTCCTTGCCGGCCCTATATAATTAGCGGAATTGCCGACCACGTTTTTATTGATATCCAGGCGTTCTTGAAAATTATGGTAATACCGTATTCTAATGTTAAAAGCTAACCCAAAAGTGTAACCCTCTTGGTAAGCAGCCAAACCGGGCGCAAAACTGGTGGAAGCACTTACATTTCTAAATAATCCTAATTCGTACCTAAATCCCGTCCCGAAGGTAAATTGATGGCGTTCCAAGTTTACGATGCCAAAACCTTTTTCGGACATTCGTTGGGATTGGAGCTGATATCCACAACCACAAATAAATAGGAGCGCGAAGAAGAGGTTTTTGTACATGTTTGGTTGCTTTAAGCTTCTAAAGCTAAACAGTTACGTAAAAAACTCCCTATGTTTTAATGAAATTTTATGACTTTAGGGGCTTTCAAGTTCAAGTGTCAAGTTCAAAGTTCAAGTTCAAAGTTCGAGGATGAAGGTTCAAGGTACAAGTTCATTCAAGTTGCGCACTCGACTGCGCTCAGTGTGACCTTTTCTTATATAAATGTTAAACTCAACTAAACCACCCTGCACTAGAAGTGCAGGGGTTTTTTACTCAGGACTGAAAGTCCTCCCTTCACTCACTCTAGTATAAAATTTGAATTGTCATCACTATCTTTTCGTCTATGATGCTCTAAATAGTCGTTGACCATTTTATCGGTAATATTGCCGCTGCTCCAAACTCCATACCCACTTGCCCAAAAATGATTGCCCCAATAACGCTTTTTCAAAGAAGGGAACTCCTGTTGAAGTTTCCGCGAGGAACGACCTTTCAAACTTTTTACCACAGAACTTTCACTAAGCCTAGGAGCATACTCTATTTGCATATGGATGTGATCGGAACTGACCACACCCTTCAATATCTCGATTCCCTGGGATTCACATCCTTGTATCAAAAGTTCGCGACAACGGGACCGAAGGTCACCACGCAATACCTTATATCTATATTTCGTCGACCAAACAATATGACAGGTCAAACGACTAAAAGTATGTGAGCCTTTTCTTATATTTGAACTCATAAATGCGAATGTATAGATTTTTTCGCATCACTAAAGTACTGCAATGAAATTGCAGGGTTTTAACCCTGATTTGAGACCAATAAATCCCTATATTGCTATAAGGTAAAGATGCCCATACTGGGCACACACAACGTATATAAAAAATAGCGGTTTTGGTGCTTAAACACGATGATAAATAATAAAATAAATGTCAGTTATAATTCGAAAATCTAGTGCTTTAAAACCCGCTACTTTTCATACGTGTGCCGAGAGTAACGAACGGCTGAAATTCGTTACGTAACTGTTTATAAGATGGTGGAACCGACCCACCGGTGTTGTCCTACAGGGGAGAGCATCAAACCACCATAAGGTGCT
>Ga0075117_1001432_pt1 | contig 14675 bp, 15 predicted proteins | sample AntAceMetag02UKJ_FD_69789 | JGI IMG/M metagenome (GOLD analysis project Ga0075117, IMG submission 69789) | Saline lake microbial communities from Ace Lake, Antarctica - Antarctic Ace Lake Metagenome 02UKJ | ecosystem: Environmental > Aquatic > Non-marine Saline and Alkaline > Saline | place... | reverse complement strand
TTTGTGAAAATAAGGTTACGTTTGTCATAAGAGAAGGTGTTTAGTTGTTCAACTCAAAGGTAACTTTGAGATACCAAATCCCTTCTCTTATTTTTTCGAACGTTTAGGACGCGATTGATATTTCTTCATTATAACAGACATGGTGTAGGTGATTTGATGAGAATTTGCGTTTTTGGTCTCTCAATCCAGTTTACAAAGTAGAATGATATATTTAGAAAATGGTGGGCTAAAAGTAGGCATCACAGCCAAAGGAGCTGAGCTGAAGAGTTTGGTAAATAAAAGTAACGGAGTAGAGCATATTTGGCAAGCAGACCCAGATTTTTGGGCTAAGAGTTCACCTGTCCTTTTTCCTATCGTTGGTGGCTTGAATGATGGGTTATATCATTATAAGGGGAGTGTATACAAACTACCCAGACATGGTTTTGCTAGAGATAACGTTTTTGAAATAGTTAATAAAAGCTCCCAGGAAGTAGTTTTGAGTTTCAAATCAAATGAAGAAACGTTAAAGGGTTACCCCTTCGATTTTGAATTAAGGCTTATTTATACACTTTTGGAAAATGAGCTTGAAGTAGCTTACGAAGTTATAAATAGAGGAGAGGAATTAATGTATTTCTCTATTGGAGCTCATCCAGCTTTCTCCGTGCCATTTGCTAAAAATGAAAGCTATAATGATTACAGCTTAAGCTTTGAGAAGGATGAAACGCTAAACCAATGGCCTTTAAATAGCGAGGGATTGATTGAGACCAAACCTTTTGAGGTCAACTTGAAAAACAAAGAAATACCTTTATCGAAAAAGTTATTTTATAAAGACGCCCTGGTTTATAAAGATTTGAAATCAGAAAGTATCATTTTGAAATCGTCTAAATCAGATCATTATCTAAAGTTTAGATTTAATGACTTTCCATTTTTTGGAATTTGGGCAGCTAAAGATGCCAATTTCGTTTGTCTGGAGCCCTGGTGTGGTATAGCCGACAGTGTGAGTCATAATCAAGAACTGACAGCAAAGGAAGGGATAAATCAGCTACCCCGTGGGCAAACGTTTAAAAGGAAATGGTCCGTCAGTGTTTACTAAGCCTAAACTTCCTGTATTCTTAATTCATTGACTCAAAAAAATAACATTCTCAGAGCCAAATTTCCTAATTTTGCGGCTTCATTGAGCCTGGCTCAAAAATCATCTCAACTAGTGTAAGGAATGGAAATTTCAAAGACGTACAATCCCAAAGAAATAGAGGATAAATGGTATCAGTATTGGATAGAGAATAAGTTTTTTAGCTCAAAACCTAATCCAGATAAGGAGCCGTATAGTATTGTCATTCCGCCGCCTAATGTTACTGGTGTGCTCCATATGGGTCACATGCTTAATAATACTATCCAAGATGTGCTTATTAGAAAGGCCAGAATGGAAGGTAAAGAAGCCTGCTGGGTGCCAGGTACCGATCATGCCTCCATAGCCACAGAAGCCAAGGTGGTTAGTATGCTCAAAGAAAAGGGCATTAATAAGGCCGACTTAAGCCGTGAAGAGTTTATTGGTTACTGCTGGGAGTGGACAGAGAAATATGGAGGTATTATACTAAGCCAGCTTAGAAAACTTGGTGCTTCTTGTGATTGGGACCGAACCCGCTTTACCATGGAAGAGGACCTCTATGATTCTGTAATTGATGTATTCGTGGATCTCCATAATAAGGGAGATATCTACCGTGGTTACAGAATGGTGAATTGGGATCCGCAGGCCAAAACAACGGTTTCTGATGAAGAGGTAATTACGGTGGAGAGGCCACAAAAGCTCGTTTACATAAAATATAAAGGAGAAAGTGGCGATGTGGTTATAGCGACTACTCGTCCAGAAACCATCATGGCAGATGCCGCCATTTGTGTAAACCCCGAAGATGAACGCTATCAAAATCTAATAGGAAAAACTGTAAGAATCCCTCTTATAAACAGAGAGATAAAAGTTATTGCTGACGAATACGTAGCGATGGATTTTGGTACGGGGTGCCTTAAAGTAACTCCCGCACACGATCAAAATGACTTTGAATTAGGTAAGAAGCATGATTTGGAGGTCATTGATTTACTTACTGATGACGCCAAGCTAAATGAAAAAGCCCAAATATTAGTCGGTGAAGACCGCTTTGTGGCAAGAAAGAAAATTATCAAAATGCTGGAGGATGCCGGCCATTTGGTGAAAGTAGAAGATTACACTTCTAATGTGGGCACTTCGGAGCGTACAGGTGCGGTGATAGAGCCTAAAATATCTTTGCAGTGGTTTTTGAAAATGGAACGCCTATCGGACCCTGCTTGGAAAAATGTAATGGATGACACTATTCAGCTGATTCCAGGAAAGTTTAAGAATACATACAATCATTGGATGGAAAATGTTCGTGATTGGTGTATCAGCAGGCAGTTATGGTGGGGTCATAGAATTCCTGCTTTCTACATGGAAGATGGCAGATGTATCGTGGCCAAAACTAAATCTGAGGCCTTACAAATCGCTAGAGATAAGTATCAATTATTTGCACTAAGCGAGAAAGACTTAACCCAAGATGAGGATGTATTAGATACTTGGTTCAGCTCTTGGTTATGGCCAATGTCTGTTTTTGATGGCATTAAAAACCCAGACAATGAAGATATAAATTATTATTACCCTACGAATGATTTAGTAACAGCACCAGAGATATTATTCTTCTGGGTGGCTAGAATGATCATTGCCGGATATGAATATAGAGGAGAAAAACCTTTTGAGAATGTGTATTTGACTGGTATTGTGAGAGACAAGCAAGGTCGTAAAATGTCGAAGTCCTTGGGGAATTCTCCAGACCCCATAGAACTCATGAATAAGTATGGAGCTGATGGCGTGAGAACAGGAATGCTTTTTAGTTCTCCGGCAGGAAATGACCTGCCCTTTGACGAAAAGCTCTGCGAGCAAGGAAGAAATTTTTCCAATAAAATCTGGAATGCTTATAGGCTAGTAAAAGGCTGGACGGTGAGTGAGGACATAAAGGCGAGTCCGGCAAACAAAGTGGCTGTAGCCTGGTTTAGAAGTAAGTTTAATGCTACTGTGGCCGAGGTGCTAGATCATTATAATAAGTACCGCATGTCAGATGCTCTTTTGAGTACTTACAATTTGATCTGGAATGACTTATGCTCGCAATATCTGGAAATGATTAAGCCAGCTTATGTAGACGGGAAAAGCTTGCCAATTGATGCAGAGAGCTACTTGGCTACTATTAATTTCTTTGAAGAGTTGATGGAGTTAGTTCATCCATGGACGCCGTTTATCTCTGAAGAAATCTGGCAAAATCTTAAAGAAAGAGAAGATAAAGCTACCATTTGCTATGCTCCATTCCCAAAGGGAGGGGAGGTGGATAAGACCCTTTTGGGACAATTTGAAGAACTCTTTGAATTAGTATCCTGGATTAGAAACACACGTCAATCAAAACAAATATCACCTAAGGAGGCTTTGCCTTTAGGCATCAAAACAGCTGATAGAACTAAAATTAACAAGCTTTCTGGATTAATTACTAAACTAGGAAATATTTCAGAAATCAGTTTTGAAACAGAAGTTTCGGGGATTACACTGGTGCTGAAGTCAGATGAGTATGGTTTGAACTTAGGCGACAGTCTAGACGAAGATGCGGAACGCGAGAATATGACGAAGGAACTGGAATATGCTCGTGGTTTTAAAACTTCGGTGGATAAAAAACTTGGTAATGAAAGATTCGTGAATAACGCCAAGCCAGAGGTGGTTGAGCGTGAAAGAGAAAAGCTCGCAGATGCTGAAGCTAAAATTAAGGCTCTGGAAGACGGTTTGGCCAAATTAGGTTAGACTGGTTTTTTGCACATATTGCTATTCTCATAGGATTCTTTACTTGCGATGTATAAATTTGGCAGAGAGTCTAAGAATTTGATTAAAAAATAAGACAAAAATTTTGATAGGGGTATTTGATTCCGGTATTGGTGGTTTGACATTGCTCAATCAATTGACTGAAAGGTTGCCCAATGAAAATTTTGGGTATTACGCAGACAGTAAACACGTTCCTTATTCATACCGTACTCCTGAAGAAATTCTTGAATTCGTAGAGGAGGCCTGCTTGTTTTTAAGAGATAAGGGAGCTAAGGCAGTAGTTTTGGCCTGTAACACGGCCACAAACGTGGCCGTTGAGTATCTCCGTCAAAAATATCAATTCCCTATTATCGCTATTCAGCCAGCTGTAAAGGTGGCCGCAGATTTTAGTGAAGATCATAAACGTATTTTGGTGGCTGCCACGCCTGTTACGCTTAAAGCTCATAGATATCAAAAACTCATAAAAACTTTAGGTATAGCAGACAGAATCACCAATGTAGCCTTACCCAAATTAGTAGAATTTGCCGAAAAACGAATTTTTAAAGGAGTAGAGGTCGAGGTTTATTTAAAGGAGAAGGTATCCGAATTCGATACTTCAGACTATCACTATATGGTTTTAGGATGTACCCATTTTACATTTTATGAGCGTTTAATAGAAAGCTTATTTTCAAATCTTACTGTAGTGGATGGGAATGAAGGTACCGCCAAGCAGGTACATAGACTCCTTCATACAGAAGGACTTTTGAAGGAGTCTGGCTCTGGGTATATACATTTCTATGAGTCTGGCGAGGAGGTGAAAGATATTTCTAAATACATCCGATTGCTTGTCAAATTAAGGGCTTAGGTAAAGAGTGCCCTTAGAACCTGAAGCGACTTTAATTCGCCAAACTCTTCTTGATGAATCCTGTAAAATGCCAATAGAACATCTAAGAGGTGATTTCTGAAAGTTTTATTCACTAAAATCTCGTCGGTAAATTCAGATTTAAAAAGCAGGTTTAAGTACTTTTTCGTTTCTGTTTCTACAGGAATGTTAATGTTGAACTCAAGAAATTGTGCTTCTATTTCGGCGGAGTCTTGAGGAGCAAACCCAAGAAAAATAGAATATTTGGCTAGAAATATTAAATGGAAGAAGTCAATTCCTTTGCTGAGTGCATCTAGGGTAAGAACCGATTGGTAAAGAAAAAAGAACATTGATTCATTATCAATATGCTCTTTAAGGGTCTTATTTAAAACTTCATTGATAAAAATCGCCACGCTAGATTTACGGACATTATAAGGAATGGATAGGAGAGGGTCAGTGCATTTTATCTCAGAAATCCGATGGAGATCCTTTTTATCGTTGTGGTAGACCACTAATTCCAACAAAGTCATAGGTTGAAAAAGGGCAATTTTATTCTTCCCCTTAGCCGTTCGTACACCGTTCTCTATATAACTCTGTATCCCAAAAAGTTCCGTATAGATTTTCACTATAATAGAAGTCTCTCTATAAGGAATGTAACTAATGACTATGCCTTTGGTTTTATGGAGCATTAGAGCATTTTACCTTGCCATACGGTAAGGTCATTAAAGGTCTCGATTAAATCTGTGGGCTCTTTAAAAATTCCATATACTGTGGAGCCACTGCCCGTCATAGAGGCATAAACGGCTCCTGACGAATACAATGTATCTTTTATTTCACTAATTAATGGATACTTCGCTGCCAGTGGTTTTTCGAAGTCATTATGAATCGTTGATTTCCAGTTTTCAATGGGCTGTTTGATAAGGTCCAAAATCGACGATACAGGGTTAATGGGTTTAATCACGCTATATGCTTCTGCAGTACTAATATGTATTTTTGGGTTTACCACTACTATATAATACGAGGAGAGGTCTATAGAAATGTCACGAAACTTAATGCCTCTATCATAACAGAAGACGGCCTTATTTTTGATAAAAAATGGGCAGTCACTACCCAATTGAGCGGCCAGATCTTCTAAAGAAGAGGAACTTAATTCGAGTTTAAAAAAGTCATTAAATAGTTTTAGGGCAAAGGATCCATCTGCTGATCCACCTCCTAAGCCTGCACCCATAGGTATAACCTTATGAAGGTGTATTGCCACATTATCCTTAGTGTTCACATTAGACGGCAATAGCTCATAGGCCTTGATAATGAGATTATTATCTGTGTTTCCAGGTATTTCTAAACCGGTGCCTGCAAAGCTAAAACTATTTGAGGGAGCCACTTCTAGGGCGTCTTTCCACGCAATGGGATAAAAAACAGAAGCAATATTATGATAGCCATCACTTCTTTTTTTGGTAATGTTTAGTCCGATATTTATCTTGGCATTTGGGAAATTAATCATCCAGTTTTTAAGGGTTTCTCAGAAGCAAAAATAACCAATGTCCAGCGATAAAAGGGAGAGGATTCATGATATCTCAAGGCCGACAGAAAGGCGATTATGGCATTTCGTCCAAAAGATTAATATCTTTAAAAAGCCGATTTGAAAAATTAGAAATTAAGGTTACCTTTGCAGCCCATATCTAGATACGCTGCGTCTCTCCTGATCTGTAGCCTCTTTCTTAAGAATAGAAGAACATATAATAAAGTAAGCAAAATGAGCGAATTATTAATCAAAATGGTCGAGCAAGAGCTCGCAGGAGAAATTACTGAAACTCCAGACTTTAAAGCTGGAGACACAGTGAATGTACATGTACGTATTAAAGAGGGAAACAAAGAGCGTATTCAGGTTTTTCAAGGTGCTGTAATTCAAAGAAAAAACTACGGAACAAACGGTGAAACTTTTACGGTTAGAAAAATTTCTAACGGTATTGGTGTTGAAAGAATTTTCCCTATCTTGTCACCTAGTGTAGAGAAGATTGAGGTACTTAGAAAGGGTAAAGTAAGAAGAGCGAAACTTTACTACTTGAGAAACAAGCATGGTAAGGCTGCCAAGATTAAAGAATTAAGAAAATAAAATTTTAAAGAATATAAGTAATAGCTTTTTCATAATTTGTGTTGGAAAACGCCGCCCTTTTTGAGGCGGCTTTTTTTCATTAAATCCTTCACTCTAAAATTATTTTATTGTAGGTATGCAGTTTTTTAAATATCAGGGTACTGGAAATGATTTTATACTCATTGATTCAAGAGGTAAATCCTTCGGTCTTAATCAGGCCGAAATTGAGCAGCTGTGTCATAGACGTTTTGGAATAGGGGCAGATGGTCTCATTGTTCTGAAGGAGCATAAAGAGTATGATTTTCAAATGGTTTATTTTAATGCAGACGGCCATGAGGGCAGTATGTGTGGAAATGGCGGAAGATGTATTGTGAAATTCGCTCATGATTTAAGTATTTTTAAGAGTCAGACAAGTTTTTTAGCCGTGGATGGTCCACATACAGCTAGCGTTAAAGGAGATACGGTCTCCCTTAGAATGTCAGACACTAAAAAAGTAAGTAAAAGGGACGGTCTGAATTTCTATGATACGGGCTCTCCTCACGTCGTAAAGTATGTTGAAGATTTAGATAATCTAGATGTGTTTACAGAGGGAAGAACAATAAGATACTCTAAGTTTTGGCAGGCGAACAATGGCACCAATGTAAATTTTGTAAAAGTATTGGATGAAAATAGTATCAAAGTACGTACCTATGAGAGGGGAGTAGAAGACGAAACCTATTCCTGTGGAACGGGTGTCACCGCTTGTGCTATTGACAGGTTGGTGACAGACGCATTCAAATCTCCTATAAATATATTGACCAAAGGTGGCGAATTGAATGTTTCTTTTGAGCAGACTAAGCAGGGTAGCTTTACTGATATTTACCTAGAAGGCCCAGCAAAAAGAGTATTTGAAGGAGTTTTGCCACAATAATTGTGTTTTCGGCTAAATCTTTGGATAAATGTATTGACTTCTATCCTTTTTCGTTATAACATTGTGTCGGAATTAAAATATACTTCAAAGATTCCATCTCACAAAAAGATAGTTGTTGCCTTTTAAAATATCGAGACGGCTCTCATTTTCACAAAATAGATTGAAATCAAATTTAAACAATTTCAAAGTGTGCGTTTAAGGTCAGTGTTAAACTGATTCGTTAAATCATTTTTTCTATAACATCATTTACATGTATCAAGAAAAGGACCTTAAGGTCAAACTTTTACCGGAATTAAAAGGCATTGCCGCAGCACTTAAAATTGATATCAAGGGTCTTGCAAAGAAAGATGTCATTGCTAAGATTTTAGACAATCAAACGTCTGAAGAGCCTAAGAAAACTGCTGAACCTCAAAAGCAGGATGCTGGAGGGAAGAGGCCCAGAAAAAGAATAAATAGAAACGGTGGTGACAACGGTGCGGATAACCCTAATGCTGATCATGGAACTGTAAACAATGATTCAACAGAGGAGGAAAACACAGATGATGATATAGATCTTTCTGACTTAGAAGAAGAAATTCCGGATATCACGGATGAAGATTTAGGCCTACCAGGTGACGAAGAAGAGGAGGAGCCAATGGATCCTGCTGAGAAAAGAAAAAGAGACGATTACTCTAGAGATATTAAAAGGCAATTTAATAATCTTGTTAAAGAGTTTGATGGTCTGATTGACAATGAGGGTGTATTAGAGATAATGTCTGAGGGAAGTTATGGCTTCTTAAGGTCTCCAGATTATGATTACCTGGCTAGCCCAGATGACATTTACGTTTCTCCATCACAGATTAAACTTTTTGGTTTAAAGACAGGAGACACTATCAAGGGAACAGTTCGTCCACCAAAAGACGGAGAAAAATATTTTGCCTTGCTGAAAGTAATTTCAGTGAATGGTAAAACGTCAGAAGAAATCAGGGACCGTGTGCCTTTTGAGTACTTAACGCCACTATTCCCAGAAGAAAAAATAAAGCTTAGCACTAAGCCAGAAATAATGTCTACTCGTGTATTAGACTTATTTGCACCTATAGGCAAAGGCCAAAGAGGGATGATAGTGGCCCAACCTAAAACAGGTAAAACGGTTCTTCTTAAAGAAATTGCGAATGCTATAACGCGAAACCATCCGGAGATTTATCTCATCATTTTACTTATAGATGAGCGTCCGGAGGAGGTGACAGATATGGCCAGAAGTGTTAGGGCGGAGGTGATATCTTCCACGTTTGATGAAACGGCAGATAAACACGTTAAGGTTTCTGGAATGGTGCTAGAAAAAGCAAAAAGACTTACAGAATCTGGTCATGATGTGGTTATACTCTTAGATTCACTCACAAGACTAGCCAGAGCTCACAACACAGTGGTGCCTTCTTCAGGTAAAATATTATCGGGTGGTGTGGATGCCAAAGCACTTCATAAACCTAAGCGTTTCTTTGGAGCTGCCAGAAATATTGAACACGGGGGGTCTTTAACTATTGTGGCTACAGCGTTAATAGATACGGGCTCGAAAATGGACGAAGTTATCTTCGAAGAATTCAAAGGAACCGGTAATATGGAGTTACAGCTAGACCGTAGGCTGGCCAATAAAAGGGTTTACCCATCTATTGATATCATGACTTCTGGTACAAGAAGAGAAGACCTACTGATGCACAAAGATGAAATGAATAAGGTATGGTTACTCAGAAAATATATCAATGACATGAATCCTATGGAGGCCATGGAATTTTTGTTAGACAAAATGAAAGGAACGAGAAGCAATGAGGAATTCTTGCTTACTATGAATAGATAGAAGTACGTTTCTTTTTTAATGTTTTTTTTAAGGTCAGATTTCTGTTAGACAGGGGTTTGACCTTGTTTATTGTCGAGGATTCTGAAAGTTAAAAAGTATAATTGTATATTTAGAGGCCTTTGTTTTTGAAAAGAAGCAAACAACGACGATAGTTTTTTTGTATCTAACCTTTTAACCCCCTTTACAATCATGAACAAATTCTTGATTCCACTTGTAGTTTTGCTGTGGGCTCTATTATACAGCTTGTTTTGGAATTGTGAACGTAGGCCTCGCTGTGAATCAGGAAGTTATGATGCTAATGCCATCGTAGTTCCAGCTGTAGTAGGAGAAGCCGATATGGACGCAATGGCCGAAACTGAACCGCCGAAAATGACTCAAAAAGAAGAAGAGGAACTTCTGTTTACTCCTCTGGATGTTTATTTTGAAACTGCTAATGCAGGAATCGAGCGGAGCAGCGAGATTAATAACTTCCTAGAAACAGCTAAGAAGTATTTGGCGGCCCATCCAGGCAAGAGCTTTAGTTTAGTAGGCCATACAGATGATGATGGCTCACCTACTACAAATAATAGACTTTCTATCAACAGAGCAAATCAGGTTAGAGATATGCTTGTGGCGGATGGTTTTAATAGTGCCCGGCTTAAAGTCTTGGGAATGGGAGAAGACAGCCCTATTGCATCAAACGAAACCGCCGAAGGAAGAGCTAGAAATAGGAGAGTGACAATAAGACTCGCCGAATAAATTATTACAAAAAAACATTATTAAAGTAAATACGAAATGAATAATATAGAATGTCTTATAAACAACTTTCCTTGGGATATTTTTTGGTGGTGGTTTCTACCTATGCTGGTTTTATCTGGTTTGTTATGGTGGTTAATGAACCGTCAGATAAATAGATATAAAACTCATGCAGCCGAACTTCAAGATAGAATCAATTTCTTAGAAGGAGAATTGGAGGCTTGCAGAAACAGTAAAGGTTCTGTTAAGGCAGAAGCTTCCGTAAATGTAATTGGGTATAAAACTACTATTTCAAAATTAGAGGCTGATTTAACTGCTTGCAAGAAAGCTGCGATAGCCGCCGCAGCTGTGGGAGCTGCTGCTGGTGCGAAAGTAGCCTCTGCCAACGTGGCTGTTGCAAAGCCCAAAAAGAAAGATGACCTTAAAGTGGTAGAAGGAATTGGGCCTAAAATAGAAGGCCTTTGTCATAGTGCAGGAATTTATACTTTTGGAGATTTGGCTAATGCAACGGTTGAAACCCTTAAAGGAATTCTTTCTGATGCAGGCCCTAGATACCAGATGCACGATCCTGCTTCTTGGCCAGCCCAGTCTGCCATGGCAAGAGATAGCTCATGGGATGAGCTGAAAACGTGGCAAGATGAATTAAACAAAGGAAGAGCTTAAACTGAACTCTTCTCCAAAAGTAAGCGACCGCTTCTGTAAAGAGGCGGTCGCTTTGTTATATTTAATCTAGTATACTTTGGTTGAAGGCTATTTGGTAGGAAACTGAGCTTCCAATATCCACATTATGGTGCTGGCGTCCGTGTCTCCTTCTATGACTACGGAAGCAGATTTAAAGATATCTATTCGTTCGTTATAGGTATTGGTAAGTGTTTCTAAGAGATTGTCATTCTCCAGTTTAAACATAGGCCTATTATTTCTTCGAGATGTACGCATGCGTTCTTCTAATTTATCAGGAGAAACATCTAAGAAAATACTTATACCATGCTCTTTGATATAGTCCATGTTGTCATAAAAGCATGGTGTGCCGCCACCTAGGGCTATCACCAGACTTGTGTCTTTTGGTATCTTTTTGAGTTGTTCAGACTCTACTTTCCTGAAATAGTCTTCACCCTCTAATCTGAAAATCTCCTGAATTTTCTTTCCTTCACTAACCTCGATCTTACGGTCCAAGTCCATAAAATCATATTTGAGTTCTGCGGCTAATTTTCTTCCCAGTGTACTTTTGCCTGACGAAGGCATTCCTAACATAAAAATATTAGTAGTCATTTGTCTAATTGTGTCTTTACTTATTGGTTTTATAATAGTTCTAAAACATCCCTTCTATCAGGAATATTGTGGCTACTCCATTTTCCTTTCACTAAACCATCTTTTAACAAATACACCACCGAATTTGTTCTGGCCATGGCTTTCAATACCTTTTCGTCTGTGTTATATAGAGGAGCGGGCAATTTGGCTTGAGGAAAGCTTTTCTGTACGGTTTGGAGTATGGCCGAAGTCAAAATTAAACTTTCTACATTATCACGGGCTACCGAGCTGCTAAGTTCTTTTAAGTTGACAAGTTCCTTGTTAGAAATTTTTTCAAACTTCTTAATAATAAAAAAAATCTTATTTCCGGAAAAAGCATTTTCAGTTAAATCATTGCCTTCAATATCAGAAACAGTAAAGTCAGTAATTTTAGGACTTAGCTTGTCTTCGTTTAATACTGTTGAAGAAATATACTTATATCTTTCGGCATCCATCAGATAAATCTCTGATTCCATCTCTTTTCCAATTTCATTGTCCATGAAAGTGTAAATGATAATGGGTTTCACGCCTGTGGGTTTCATTTGTTCTGGGAGACTTAGACCTTTGGCATACGGCAAAAAATCAAGAAGAGGTAGGTATTTTTTTGCATAAAGTCCAATACCAAAGGCTATGAGAGCCGCTAGAGAGGTAGCCAAGAAGCCTCTAGGTCCTTCGTTGTATTTTTTTCGATAAGCGAATATGATAAGAATAACACCTAAGCTTATTATGTCCTTATAGAATGAATTCCACGGTTTCAGTTTTAAGAAATCACCAAAACAACCACAGTCGGTTACTTTATTAAAATAGGCCGAATAAAAGGTAAGGAAAGTAAAGAAACCCATGAGGGCTAGCACTATCCATGCTGTTTTTGGCATTTTGTAAGAAAAAAGGAGAGCCACTCCCAGAATGAGTTCTGAAGCACAAAATATAAGCGACAGAAGCTGACTCTGATGAGCCATAAGCTCAAATAGTCCAGAAAAGGCAGGTAGGTCACCAGCAAAAACTTCAAAGTACTCTTGGAGTTTAAGTCCCGTTCCGTAGGGGTCCACAACCTTAACGAAACCAGAAAAAATAAATTCAACCCCTACTAAAATTCTTGCTGCATTAGCTATTAATTTCATCATCCTTTGATCTGTAAATGTACTAGACAAAAAACTGCATAGTTTATAATATCCTGATAATTAGCTTTCACTCCTTCAGATATAAGGGTTTTGCCATCATTATCTTCTATTTGTTTAATTCTTAAAAGTTTCATTAAAATAATGTCTGTCATGCTACTTACACGCATATCTCTCCAGGCTTCTCCGTAGTCATGATTCTTATTAAATAGAAGTTCTTTTACTTCTGCCATTTGGCTCTGATAAGCTAATGTTAAGTTCTCATTAATTGATGCCACCCCGTTTTCCTTTATCAAAATTAGGGCCATTACGCAGTAATTGATGATACCAATAAATTCAGGTACTTCTCCTTCGTCCACCTTAGAAAAACCATTTTCTTGAAGAGTCCTTATTCTCTGTGCTTTTATGAATATTTGGTCTGTAAAAGAAGGAAGCCTCAAAATCCTCCAAGAAGTGCTATAGTCGGCATTTTTCTTAGAAAAGATATTTTCACATTTATTTATTATCTCGTCGTATTCCTTTTGGGTTTCTTGCATCTTTTGGTTTTAGACTAATTATTTTTGTGCTTTGCAAAGCTATAAAATTAAGGGAAATAAACGTGTTTCTCCTGTGTTTTGACTAGCCTAATTTGATTTTTTGAATGAAAAAATGGATTAAAATAGCCGGACGATTAGTTGACTTTAGTACTCCCCAAATTATGGGTATCGTAAACGCCACTCCAGATAGCTTTTATGGCCAAAGTAGGGTAAATAAATCAGACGAAGTCAAAACGCGATTAGAGCAGATAATTTCAGCCGGAGTAGATATTATTGATGTAGGAGGCTATTCTACTAGGCCAGGGGCATCAGAGGTGGGTATTCAGGAAGAAATAAACAGAGTTATTCCAGTTATTCAGGAAATCAAAAGAATGTCTTCCTCGGTTATGATTTCTATTGATACATTTAGGTCCAAGGTGGCTATAGCGGCTGTTAAAGCAGGAGCTCACATGATAAATGATGTTTCAGGCGGAACCTTAGACCCTCTTATGTTTGAGACCGTGGCCACGCTGGATGTGCCTTACGTCCTAATGCACATGAGGGGTAACCCTCAAAACATGATGCATCTTGCAACATATAGAGATATCTGTAAGGATGTTATCCTTGATTTGCAAAAGAAGGTATCCGAACTAAAAAGTTTGGGTATTAAAGATATCATTGTAGATCCTGGTTTTGGTTTTGCAAAAACCTCAGAACAGAGTTTAGAATTACTAAATCATTTAGATATTTTCAGAATGCTTGAAATGCCTATTTTAGTGGGTTTGTCAAGGAAAAGTATGATTTGGAAAACCTTAAACACTTCTCCAGAGTCTGCACTGAATGGTAGCATTGTGTTGCAAACCAAGGCTTTGTTAACGGGAGGGAACGTTTTAAGGGTGCATGATGTAAGCGAGGCCATAGAATTAAGGCACCTATTGTGCTCAACGCTTTAGAAAGAAAAGTTAAAAACCGTATAATAATTTTCATCATAAATTAAGGCAGAAAGCTTTTAAATGATGGTTGAAAACGTATATCTTTACACTATCCATAAATTAAATAGCTCTAAATGAAAAATTTTACTCACGTGTTATCCAAGATAACGACATTGTCTTTCCTGTCAACTTTAATGACACTTTGTGTCTTTTTAAGTTTGGAAGTCTCTGGGCAAGCACCAGCACCAGCACCGACTCAGGTAGATTGGCAAGTAAAGGGTGATGGTTCACAGGTTTTTGTTAAATGGGTGTACAAGGATGTTGTTACTGGTTCAAATCAATTTATTGTTGAACAAAAAATAGATGCTGGAGCTTTTGTTCAAATAGGTTCAGCGGTACCTTATACTGGAGCAGAAGATTATTCTGTGACCGTAACAGGTTTAGCTAGTGGTAGCACTTATACTTGGAGAGTTAAAATGCAGTCAGATGATGGAGGGGTAACGCTTGTTTCGCCTTATGCTACTTCACCAGCACTTACAGTAGTTCTTATGAGCGGAACTGCGACGCTAGGCG